>ERZ791825.1139-NODE-1139-length-15651-cov-2.692998_pt1 | contig 15651 bp, 14 predicted proteins | sample MGYA00510298_ERZ791825 | MGnify/ENA primary metagenome ERZ791825 (study PRJEB30046, sample SAMN00792010) | human gut metagenome | study: EMG produced TPA metagenomics assembly of the A metagenome-wide association study of gut microbiota in type 2... | reverse complement strand
TGATGACCAACTCGGGATTAAAATCCTTAACCTCTTCCGGGTTTTGTAGGCGAAGGGCGTTATAGATAAAACGCATACGTTTCGGATCTTTCTCCAATATGGCTACCTCATGATCAAAACTAAGCAGGTCGGTGAAGAAAGAACCCATCTTTCCTGCGCCTAAAATCAATATTTTCATCTTATAAATTATTGTTCGTTCATGATAATCATTTGCTGGCGCACGGATTCCTCATGGATCTCCTTCAAGATCTCCTTTACAAAGTCCGGGCTCAGGTCCATTTGTTCACCCATGCTGGAGCGTTTCTCTAAGATCTCGCTGTAGCGGGGAGACTGTAAGATCGGCATATTGTGCTCTTTCTTATAAACGCCGATCTCCTTGGAGATACGCATACGTTTAGCCAAAAGCTCCAATAATTGCTCGTCGATACCATCGATCTGGCGGCGAAGAGCGGTCAGGTTCTCGGTAGTCTGGTTTACGTCACGGATCACCAATAGGTTCAATACGTAATCCAATACATCCGGGGTGATTTGCTGGGAAGCGTCGCTCCAAGCGCAATCCGGGTTACAATGAGACTCTACGATCAAGCCGTCGAAACTCAAGTCCATCGCTTGCTGGCAAAGTGGGGCTACCAACTCACGCTTACCACCAATGTGACTAGGATCACAGAAAATAGGCAGGTCCGGCATACGGCGGCGAAGCTCGATAGGAATATGCCACAACGGAAGGTTACGGTAGATCTTCTTGTCGTATGAGCTGAAACCTCTATGGATAGCACCCAAACGATGAATGCCCGCTCCGTACAAACGCTCGAACGCTCCGATCCACAACTCCAAATCCGGGTTAACCGGGTTCTTGATCAATACAGGTACATCAACCCCTTTTAACGCGTCGGCGATCTCTTGGACAGCGAATGGATTTACCGTCGTACGTGCTCCGATCCAAAGGATATCGATACCGGCTTTCAATGCCTCGAATACATGATCTTTAGTCGCTACCTCGGTAGATACCAGCATGCCGGTCTCTTTTTTCACTTTCTTCAACCAAGCCAATCCCTCGGCTCCGATGCCCTCGAATCCACCCGGTTTCGTACGAGGCTTCCAAATACCCGCACGGAATATCTTAACGCCTCTGGAGGCTAATCCTTGGGCTGTTTCTAACACTTGCTCTTCTGTCTCGGCGCTACAAGGGCCTGCGATTACGATAGGACGTTGTGTGTCAACTCCCGGTAATGCTAACGGTTCAATCTTCATTTCCATCTTTGTGATCTATATTTTAATTTTCAATTTTCAGTTATAAATTCTCAATTCTCTTCAAGGCTTCTTCTAAAGTCTCGTTCTTGCAGCAAAGGGAGATACGGATATAACGCTCGCCACGGCTACCGAAGATAAATCCCGGCGTAAGGAATACGTTTGCCTCGTATAGCACCTTGTTGGCGATTGCCTCGCCGCTCTCGGCGGAGTCGGGGATACGTCCCCAAAGGAACATACCTACTTGGTTCTCGTCGTACTCGCATCCCAAGGTACGCATGATTTGTCCGGCAAGGTCCCGGCGGCTACGATAGACACGGTTCATATTGTCGTACCACTCTTTCTTTGCGCTTAGGGCCTCTACCGCCGCATATTGCATCGGCTTGAACTGTCCGGAGTCGATATTGCTTTTTACCTTCAGTATCCATTGGACGAATTGGGCGTTGGAAGCCAGCATCGCCATACGCCAACCCGGCATATTATGAGCCTTACTCATGGAGTTCATCTCGATACAGATCTCTTTGGCTCCCGGTATGCTTAAGATACTTAGCGGATGCTCATTCAAGATGAAGCTATAGGGGTTATCATTACATATAATAATACCGTGCTTCCGGCCGAAGGCCACCAGTTTCTCGTATAGCTCTACGCTAGCGTTCGCCCCTGTGGGCATATTCGGGTAATTGGTCCACATCAGCTTTACGTTGGAGAGATCCATTTTCTCCAGTTCCTCGAAATCCGGTTGCCATCCCAATTCCTCTTTCAACTCGTAAGGGATCAAACGAGCCTCTACTAGCTTGCTGACGGAACTATATGTCGGATATCCCGGGTTCGGAACCAGTACGCCATCCCCCGGATTCAAGAATGCCAGCGAGATATGCAAGATACCTTCTTTGGAGCCGATGAGCGGTTGGATCTCTGTTTTCGGGTCCAAGTCTACGTTATACCACGTCTTGTACCAATCGGCGAATCCCTTACGCAGTTCCGGTATGCCCACGTACGGCTGATAACCGTGCTCGTTCGCTTTGCGGGCATGTTCACACAACGTCTCGATGGTCTGTTCCGAAGGTGGAAGGTCGGGGCTGCCTACGCCAAGGTTAATGACGTTCTTGCCTGCGGCGTTCATCTCGGCTACTTCCTTCAGTTTCTTGGAGAAGTAGTATTCCTGTACGCTACCTACACGGTTAGCGGGTGTAATGTTACACACTTTGTCTTCCTTCTGCATATTCGCCTAATATTTTTAAGTCTTTTGTTAACGGTCTGATAGCGTCCAATGCTTGTTTGTAACGGGTAAAATCCGTGAAAGTAAGGTCGATGTAGAACAAGTATTCCCATTCACGCCCGATAATAGGCAAGGACTGTATTTTAGAAAGATTCATGTCGTAAAAAGAGAGAACGGAGAGGACTTTGGAAAGGCTGCCGGAGGTGTGGGGAAGAGCGAATACGAGAGAGGATTTGTTTTTATCGGTTCCTCGAAGCATCTCATCCGCCGTCCAGCGGTCCGCTATAGCGAGGAAGCGGGTGAAATTCCGTTTGTTAGTTTCGATCCCCTCGGCAAGGACTTCCATCTTGTAGATCTGGGCAGCCAGTTTCCCGCATATCGCCGCATGTCCTTTCAGTTGGTTTTCCGAGATCCACCGGGCACTCATGGCGGTATCTTCTTTCTCTACCACCTTGGCGTTGGGCAGAGTATCGAGGAAATCGGTACATTGCATCAACGCTATCGGATGGGAGTTGACCTCTGTTACCTCGTGTATCGAGGTTCCCGGAAGCGCTACCAAGGAATGGGAGATACGTAGCTTATACTCGCCGGTGACGCTCAGCCCGCTTTCACGGATCAGCTCATGGTTTTGAAGGAGGCTTCCCGCTATCGTATTCTCGATGGCCATCATGCCCAGTACGGACGGGTCTTTCTTGATCGTCGTGATAACATCCCGAAACGTATTGCAAGGGATGATTTCTATTTCTTCACCTTCATGATAATTACGGGCGGCGATGTCGTGATACGAACCGGCTATTCCCTGTATTGCTACTTTCTTTTTCATCTTGTTTCTCTATTTTTACTCTAAACTGTTACAAACAAAAAAAGTCCCACCGAAACCGGCAGGACTTTATATTTTATTGATATTTATATTCAATCATCAACGCTTTACATACAAACTCCTGCCCTTACTCTGCTAAAGTAAAAGTAATAAAAGTAATATGTAAAGCTAAATCGATTCATTGTCTGTTTGTTTTTAAATACGCAGCAAAAGTAACGCTTTTTTGGAAACTACAAGCAAAAAGTGATATTTTTTTTCTGTTACATTTAAATTTTATCTTAACTGTTTCTGAACTTCTGTGGAGATACGCCTACGTACCGTTTAAAGTATTTACCGAAAAAGGATACATTCGGGAAGTTCAAGGAGTAAGATATCTCTTGGATAGTCAAGTCCGTAGCCATCAATTGCGATTTTGCGTCCATGATTATCATATCGGCTATGATATCGGATACGGAACGTCCGGTCTTTTGCTTGATGATCATGCAGAGGTGCTGGGGAGAAATACTTAGTTGGCTGGCATAAAAAGCCGTTTGCCGCTTTGAGGTATAATTCTTCATCACCAGTTGGATGAATTTCTTGTGGATCTCGTCGCTACGGGTCGTTATCTTGTTAGGCCATGATTTCCCTTGATACAAATCGCTGATCCCATGGATCATGGTAAGCAGGATATGTTTCACCATCTCCCTGTTTATGGATTTCTCTTTCGCTTGTACCCGCTCTAGCAAATGGAAATAATCGTTAATGAAGTCCGCCCGGTCCTCACTCAGTGATATGATCGGATTCTCGTAGATAGTAGGTAAGGCGCTCATCGTAGACTTTATCATGTTCACGCAGTCCATGAACTCGGATGAGAATCCTATAAAGGAAAGGCGGAAACTCTCTTTCTGCTCACAGAACTGAATAATGCTTCCCGGCATCAAGGTGATGAAATCATTCGGTTTCAAAGTGTACTCTGTCAAGTTGATGGATGCCCTTAAATTTCCTTCAACGCATAAAGCGAAAATACCTGCTTTTAACCGGCAAGTCTGCTTGTAAAAGTTTAAGATTGCCTCGGTAATGTCGTTTCCTACGACATAATCCCGGGGCAAATCTAATTGTGGTAAGTTTGCGTTCATCCGTTATTTTATTAATGATCGAACACAAAAGTAGTAAAAGTGCTGTTGATTCACTTCTTAATTTAAAAATAGACCAATTAATCCTTGAATCAGACTTATTCCGCTTGTGCTTCCTTATTCCGTTTATGCAAGCTTTTCAGTTCGAAGGATAGCATGACACGGAATATACCTATTATTAATAAGGCATAAGCGATCATGTAAACCAACGTGAAGGCTCCTAGGGCGGGTTGCCAGATAACACCGATGGAGCAAAGGATAGCCAAGATACCGAAGACCATGTACCAACCCCAGTTCCGTGTACCGTATCGTTTCAGGTCCATCGAGTAACCGGTAGCCGAGAAGCCTCTGAACATAAGCCAGAATGCCAAGACAAACGGAAGCACCTCCATGCTAAGCCCCGGGCTTGCCATCAAGAATATACCTAAGATCAAATCGATAATACCTCCGGCCAAATACCATCCCCAACTGCTGATACCCTTTTTGTTCGCCAAGGCGAAAGCGATCTCGAACAAGCCGCTTACGAACATAGAGACGCTGAATAAGATACTAAGCGCTACGTAGCTCGCCAATGGCGCGAACATTAAATAAATAGCGACGATGATGTAAAGCAGTCCGACCAATAGTGATAACCACCAATTCTTGACCGCATAATCCATTTTATCAATAAATGTTTTCATATTGGATAATATTTGTATTGTAATTACCCAATTAACAAAGGGAAGGAAGAAAAAGTTCTGGGTATTTGTGGCTAGGATATCCTTAAAAACTTTGTCCTTTGGAAATTAATTCTTTTCTTTGACGTTTCAAATCAATATAGGTATATAAGTACGAGGATTATGATGAAAAATTTGATAGCGATAACTTGTTTTGTCGTGGCGTTGGTGTCTTGTAATAAGGTGGAACATAAGCTGGAAGGGAAATGGCAATTGAAAACCGTAGAGGCGAATGGGGTGGTCCAGACGGTGGATACGGTTTGGTATAACTTCCAGACCTCTTTGTTCGAGTATCAATTATATGACCCGGCAAAGGACGTATATCGTACGAATTTCGGTTATAAGACGTTGGAGGGAGATACGAGACTGGATCTGGAGTTGGTCAACTATGGAGGTACGCCTTTGGAACAATTCATGCGTTATACGGATTGGACCTCACCTAAACAAACTTTCACGATCGAGCAGTCATCTGTGACGAATCTGGTAATGAGCTGCGAAGGAAGAACGTATACGTTTAAGAAATTCTAAGATATCATGTGCTGTTTGATCTCAGTCCCTCATAAGGAGTACTCCAGTACTCCCTAGGAAGTACTGCGATACTCTTTGCGGAGTACTGGAGTACTTCTTACGAAGTACTCTCAGCGATGTTAGATCATGCGATCAAATCCGCTTCTATAGCTTGTGCCACCTTGATTAAATCGGCGGGGGCTATCTGTATCTGCAAGCCTCGTTGTCCGGCGCTTACATAGATCTTATCGAAGCCAGATGCCGTAGGATGGATATATGTAGGGAAATGCTTTTTCATGCCGATAGGCGAGCATCCTCCCCGGATATAACCGGTAAGCGGTAACAACTCTTTCACGGGGATCATCTCACATTTCTTGTTCCCGGATACCTTGGCCGCCTTTTTCAAGTCCACCTCGTCCGCTCCGGGGATCACGCATACGAAATAACCGCTCTTATCGCCATGTAAGATCAAGGTCTTGAATACTTGGGCGATATCTTCCCCTAGCTGCTCCGCTACATGCGTAGCGCTCAGATCATTCTCGTCTACTTCATAAGGCACGAGCTGGTAGGCGATCTTAGCCTTGTCCAGCAGGCGCGCCACGTTTGTCTTATTAATCTTCTCTTTCATCGTTTAGATCCCTTTCATGGATAATTGAACACGTTTTCTGGATAGGTCTACGCTTAGAACCTTCACCTTGACATGCTGATGGATGGAGACCACTTGGGTAGGATCGCTTACGAAACGATCCGCCAGCTCGGAGATATGGACAAGCCCGTTTTCCTTGATCCCTACATCGACGAAACAACCGAAGTTGGTGATGTTGGTCACGATACCGGGCAATACTTGCCCTTCTTTCAAATCCTCGATCGTTTTCACCATAGGATCGAACGCGAATACTTGGATCGTTTGGCGGGGATCACGGCCCGGTTTATCCAGTTCCTCCATGATATCAAGCAAGGTAGGCATCCCGACCTTATCCGTAAGGTAGTCCGTTAGTTTTAGTTTCTTTTTAAGCGCTTTGTCGGTGATCAGGTCAGATACCGAGCATTTTAGGTCCTTGGCCATCCGTTCGACGATCGGGTAGCTCTCGGGGTGTACGGCCGAGTTGTCCAACGGGTTCTTTCCGTCGGGTATCCGTAGGAATCCAGCGCTTTGCTCGAAAGCCTTCTCTCCCATACGGGGGACTTTCATCAGTTCTTTCCGGGAAGTGAAGGGTCCGTGCTCCGCCCGGTAATTCACGATGTTTTGCGCTAGCGTGGGGCCTAATCCCGAGATGTAAGTCAGCAAATGCTTGCTCGCCGTATTCACGTTTACACCCACCAGATTCACGCAACTCTCTACGGTTTGATCCAGACTCTTTTTCAAGGCGTTTTGCTCTACGTCATGCTGGTATTGGCCGACACCGATACTCTTCGGGTCGATCTTGACCAACTCGGCCAAAGGGTCCATCAGCCGGCGACCGATGCTGACAGCTCCGCGTACCGTGACGTCGTATTCGGGAAACTCCTCCCTAGCGATCTTGGACGCGGAGTAGATAGAGGCTCCGTTTTCGCTGACTACGAACACTTGTACCTTGCGGTCGTATCGTATATTCGTGATGAACTGCTCAGTCTCACGACTGGCGGTACCATTACCGATGGCAATGGCATCTATGGCGTAAGTGGCTACTAACTGGGCGACCTTAGCGGCGGCTTTGCCCTTCTCGTTCTGGGGCGGATGCGGGAAGATCGCCTCGTTATGCAGTAAATTCCCCTGTGCGTCCAGACAGACCAACTTACATCCGGTACGGTAGCCGGGGTCTACGCCTAATACCCGTTTTTGTCCCAAAGGGGGGGCGAGCAGCAATTGCCGGAGGTTCTCGGCAAATACCCGGATCGCCTCCTCATCGGCTTTCGCCTTGCTCTGGTTGGAGAACTCCGTCTCGATAGAGGGTTTCAGCAGGCGTTTGAAAGAATCGTCGACAGCTGTAGCCACTTGCTCGGAAACCTCTCCACGACCTTTTACGAAACGCCGGTTCAAGCGATCCAGACAAGATTCCGCGTCGGGAGAGATACTTACACGAAGGATACCTTCCGCCTCTCCCCGTCGGAGAGCCAATAAGCGATGGGAACTGGCCCGGTTCAAAGGCTCGCTGAAATCAAAGTAATCCCGGTATTTAGCGCCTTCCTCTTCTTTCCCCTTGATTACTTTGGATGTGATCATGGCGGTATGAGCGAAAGAGTTACGTACGGTGTTACGTGCCGATTCGTTCTCGTTGATCCATTCGGCGATAATATCCCGTGCCCCTTGCAAGGCTTCTTCGGCGTTTTTCACTTCCCCCTTGATAAAACTCTTGATGCGTGCGGATAGGTTATTCTCGTTTTGCATCATAACGATCTTAGCCAAGGGTTCCAGTCCTTTCCGGCGTGCGATTTCCGCCTTGGTGACCCGTTTCGGTTTGTAAGGGAGATATAAATCCTCGATCTCGGTGCTATCCCAAGACTCCTCGATGCGTTTCCGGAGCTCGGGAGTAAGTTTCCCTTGCTCTTCTATCGTGGCGAGGATCGTTTCCTTTCGTTTGCTCAGTTCCGTCAGTTTATCCAGTTGATCTTTGATGGCACCGATTTGCACCTCGTCTAATCCTCCGGTCACCTCTTTCCGGTAACGACTTATAAAAGGTATGGTAGCGCCTTCGTTCAAGAGCCCGATTGTCCGTTCCACTTGTCCTTCCGGAATTTGTAGAAAACGGGCTATAAGCGTGTGAAATACGTTTGTCATATCTAGTTTTCTTAGAATTGGAGTACAAATATACGGTTTTGCTTATATTTTCGGTCGGGATGCTCACTTCTTGGGCTTATTATTTGTATCTTTCATTAATTTTCAAGAATTTTACGGCCGGAATATTCAAGCCTTTGATTAAAAAAATCAACATGGAAGTTAATACTACGGAGAACAAAACTTTGGAACAGGATTATAGGGATTTAGCAGGATTGTTATCTAATATCGTGGACTCGTTGCCCATCTACTTTTTCGTGAAGGATACGGGTGATAATTTCAGGTACGTGTACTCCAGCCCTTTGATGAACCAACTTTACGGACGATATCATAATGATGTGGTCGGGAAAACAGATTTTGACCTATTTCTAGATCCGGTCGTCGCCCAATCTTTCAGGGATATGGACGAGGAGGTGGTGAAAACGGGTAAGATGCAGCGTTTCGTGGAGCAAATGATCGATCCGAAAGGTATCTTGCGTACTATGGATACGATGAAACTGCTAGCGCCCCGTGAGGATAAGTCTCCTTATTTAGTAGGGATTTCATGGGATATTACAAAGCAAAGGCAGGTCGAGGAGGAGTTGCATAGCTATAATAAGCGCTTGGCGCTCGCTTGTCAAGCGGGTAAGATCTACCCGTGGCTTTGGGATCTGGTAAACGGTACGGCGGAGCTTTCCTTGGAAGAAAACGGCCAGATCAAGCATGTGCAGATCACCCACGCTAGTTTTACGGAGAAGATCCATCCGGATTACCGGAAGGTCTATGAGAATATTACAACCGCTTTCATGCGGGGCGAGATCGATTCCATGCGATTCAGTTTCCCTTGTCGTTATTTCTCGGATGAGTATGTATGGCTGGAGAAGATCGGTGAGGTCTATGAGGCCGATCCGGACGGCAAACCGATCCGCTCGATCGGAATCCTTCGGGATATGACTGTCGATAAACGGCACGAGGCGGATGTGCAGGCCAAGCGTTTGGCGGAAGAGAGCGACCGGATGAAGTCCGCTTTTATCGCTAACATGAGCCATGAGATACGTACCCCTTTAAATGCCATCGTCGGCTTTTCTACCTTATTGGCGGAGAGTGACGATGAGGAGGAAAAAAAGGAATATCTGAGGATCATAGAGAGTAGCAATGAGTTTTTGTTGCAGTTGATCGGTGATATCTTGGATATCTCTAAGATCGAGTCCGGAAAGATGGAGTTTATTTATACGACCCTGCGTTTGAGTGAGATATTCGCTCCCCAGCAGCAAGCTTTCGCCTTGAGAGTGGCCCCGGGTGTAAAGGTTATCTTTGAGTCGGACGGTAATGACTATTGTATTGTGTCGGAGAAGACCCGTTTGACTCAGGTTTTGACCAATTTCCTTTCCAACGCCGTGAAGTTCACCAGCTCGGGTTCTATACGGTTTGGTTATCGTTTGACCGATGATGGTATCTATGTCTACGTAACGGATACGGGTATGGGAATCAGTAAGGAGTCTCAAGCGAGCATATTCAATCGTTTCGTGAAATTGAACAGCTTTAAGCAAGGAACAGGATTAGGTCTTTCTATCTGCAAGACGATTATTGAGAAGTTGAAAGGTAAAATCGGGGTTGAGTCGGAGGAGGGAAAGGGCTCTACATTCTGGTTTACGATACCTTGCCAACCGATGAAAGTGAAATAAGACATTCAAGTTTGGTTGGAATTTATAGGTAAATCACCTCATCCGCCAACAACCGAATCTCATCCGGATTATGTGACGTGAAAAGAATGATCCGTTCTTCTTTCATTTGCTTTTCTCGTATTCGTTCTATAATACGATGGCTTAAGGCTTCATCCAAGCCTTTGAACGGCTCGTCCATCAAAAGGAGAGGAGAAGGGTATGCCAATGCCCTAGCTATAGCGATACGTTGTTGCTGTCCGTAACTAAGCTCTTTAGGATATCGGTTCCCGAAGGGCTCCATTTCCATTTCCTGTAAGTGTTTTTGGGCAATTCGCCGGGCTTTTTCCTCCGTGAGAAAAGAGGAGAGGGGGAGGATGATATTTTCTTCTGCGGTTAGATGGGGCAGGAGTTGCGGTTGTTGGAATATGGTGGCGATTCCAAAGTGTCTTGTGGGATGTATCTCTCCTTCCGTAGGCAATAAGATACCTCCGATTAGGTTTAATAACGTTGTTTTTCCTTTGCCTGAAGGTGCGCTAATTCCATAAATAATCCCTTTTTGAAAGGAATGGGAAAAGTGCTGTATGCCATATTGGTAACTTATATCTTTCGTGTCTAAAACTGATAATGTAGGGGTGGGGATGGTCTGATCCTCATTCGCGAAAGATATTTTAGGGGTGATATCAGCGACTTTGCTAATTCCTTTGTCAAAAAAGAAACTGATGAATACCGCCACGATTGTCCAAGCGAGCAGCTCAGGGACAGCGATAAAGTTTTGCGCCCTTTTCATCTCGCTTCCGATTCCGAATGCGCATTGCGACAAGACTTCTCCCATAATGATCGCACGCCAACCGAATCCGGCGGCGGAGGCAAGCCCGCTATATAAGAATGGCTTTAGCTGCGGATAGATGATCTGGAATAAGACATTGGAACGTCTTATATGGAATTGACGTGCCATAATGGATAAACCCGGACGTAGATCGAGGATTCCCCGTGTCAGATTCTCTGTTAGTAGCGGGAACATGGTGAGAAAGGCGATCATCAAAGGGATGCTTTCCGGATTTAGGAATATAAGCGCCAAAAGTATGAAGGATATGACCGGGATCGAGCGCATGATGGCAAGCAGAGGTCTGAATAATTCATACACCCACTCAAAACGGGCGAATAACCCGGCCATCCCTATCGCACAAACGAATGAGATCGACATGCCTAAGACTCCCCGGAGTATAGTAGCTCCGACCGACTGATAGAAACTACCGGAGACGAGCCATTCGCAAAGTGTCCGTACGAGTCGGGGAAGTGAAGGTATCAGCTCCGGTTGGTTGGCTATAACGGCGAATAGTTGCCATCCCGCCAAGAGGATAGCGGTAGCGACTATCGTAGTGATTGTTTTTCGCAATCTCATTGTTTTTCGTGGATAAATCCGGCATCGGGAAGCCTCCCGCCGACGGCCTTGGGTTCATACTGTTCGATGAGACGTAGGAAACCCATGACGGCGTCTTTCGCCTCGATAGCTGATAAATAATGGATTTTACACCGCTCGATACTCTTAGGAGTTAAGGCCCCTTGGGCGAAGATTCCATGTTCTTCCAAAGAATGGATGGTCTCTTTCGGATATCGTACGGCTTTTTGGCAGGAGGCTCGTAAGGCATCCTCAAAAGCGATACGATATTTCTCCATCGTCGGGGTGTATACGACCGCTGTTTGGGCGAATCCGAGGGTATCGTTGTCTGTAAAATGATTCAAGTCCGCAGTTATTCGTAAGCTGCTGTCTTTCCGTAAAGCGATGCTTAGAAACGGTTCCCCGAGCACGGCACGATTTACTTTTCCGGCTAAGATGCCTTGGGTGATTTCCCCGGCGGTATTGAAGGCGTAATTCAAAGGATAATCTAATCGTTGGCGGCCGAGATAGTACCGGGTAAGGATATCGGGAGTCGTACCGTTGCCGAATACATACAATGCCGGTTCTTTCAAGGGAGTTTTCTCAACGAGGTAAAGGGTTCCCCAGATCGGGCACCCCGCTAGTTTGATCTTGATCCCTTTATTGTACAAGTTCGCCGCATTGATCATGGGGAGTACGGCTATGTCGGTCTCCTGCTTGATCAGTAAGGCTTGCGCCAGATCGGGCGAGTCTACCACTTTAACTTGTACTTTCTTGTTATCTATAATTGGAGGATTCTCAAGCCAATCGGCGAATGCGATAACGGATGGACCACGAAGTACCGAAACCTTGATTACGGTATCTTCCGTTTGTGCGTGCCGGCAACCGGAGCAACAAAGTATCAATAGTAGAAAAATGTATTTAATCATATCTAGACCTCTATAAAACAATTAAGGATTGCCTCCCGGCAACCCCTAACCAACTTTGTTAACCTTAAATCTAATACTATTATGAAAAAACCACAGTGCAAATGTACTGTTTTCTATATATCTGTCAATAGAATAAATGCTAATTAGTGTTTTGAGGTTCATAAGAAAAGCTAAAAAGCCTTCTTTTGAGTCGCTAGGCTAACCAAAACAATCGTTATCGCCGATAATGGCAAAGCAAATAAGATCGGATCTATCGCATGCCACGGATATACATCGATCAAGACGTCTTGTCCGAATAAAGCCTTGCAAAGTCCTACCGGAGCCGCTTCCGCCTTATGAAGGAACAACATGGCGAATAAACTGGCCAAGCCTCCTACCCATAAGCTGGCCAAGGCCCCTTGCCGGGTAGCCCCTTTCCAATATAGCGAGCAGAAATAGGTAGGTAGGAATGTAGCCGCGCAAATACCCATGAACAAGGCGGTGCCTCGTGCGATAATACTCGCGCTTAGCGTATAGCAGATAACGTAGCTGACCAAGATAGAGCATAGCACGCCGATACGTACACCTAATGTAGAGTTCGGATTTTTGCTACGTCCTAGTTTGGGGAATGCGTCTGCCCCGAAAGCCGCTCCCATGGTATGAAATTGTGCGCTAAGGGTAGACATACTGGCAGAGAGAATACAAAGCATGAAAACCGCCCCGAACCACTCCGGCATCGCTTTATTGATAAATAGGGGGATGATCTTGTCCATATCTTTTACCGCCTCGGAGGCGACTACACCTTCCGTCTTGAGGAAAAACAAATTAGACAAGGCTCCCACGTGATAAATCGCCCCTACCGTGACAATCAAGAATACGCAGCCGATCAATACGCCCCTGTTGAGTTGCTTGGTACTTTCCACCATCATGAAGCGTACGACTAGTTGTGGCTGCGCTAAGCAACCGATTCCTACGCCAAGGATCAATGAGGTAACCAATGTATACCATTGTGGAGAGCCTGAGATGGGCATAGCTGTCCATCCTTGATGTCCCAAGGCCTTGAAGCGTTCGGGCACCATGGGGGCGATATCCGTCAACTTCTGGTTTGCCTCGATAAAGCCCATGTCCATGATATGGTAAAACCAAAATAGCAGGAATAGCATACAAGCGAACATGATAACCGCTTGCAACGCATCCGTATAAAGTACTCCCTTGATTCCGCCCGTAATCACGTAGGCCGCTACGATCAAGGTGAAGATCAACAAGGCCAGATGAAGGTCGATATGAAACATCTGCTCAATGAAGACGGCTCCTCCCTTCATCACCACGGCGGCGTAGAGGGGCATGCCGATGAAAATGATCGAGGCGATGAAGATCTGTATAGACCGGGACTTATAGTGTAATCCCAATAATTGCGGGAAAGTCCGTGCGTTATGTGCCTCGCCTAACTTCCGGGTCCTTCGTCCGAAAAAGATAAAGGCTACCACTACGCCCATGAACATGTTCAATAAGCAAAGCCATTGAATACCCATGCCGAACGTAGCGGCTACGCCACCGAAACCAACGATCGCCGATGCCGAGATAAAGGTCGCCCCGTAAGACAGAGCCATGATAATGGGGTTTACTTTTCGTCCGCCTAATAAATAATCACTGGCGTTTTTCGTCTGCCTGTATCCGAGATACCCTAACCAAGCGATTACAAACATGTAAATGATGACAATAATGCCTAATGTTAGCGTACTCATTTTCGTGATCCTTTAGTAGGGTTTGTTTTTTCGTCGTCTTCTTTATTCCAAGTGGTTATCCCGAACCAAATAGAAAATAGGAAGCAGGCGAACGCTAGAAGGTAAGCCAGCCAAATACCGGGGTCGCTGATTCCGAACATATATCCGTGCCTATTAAAGTTTTATTAGATCACTTTCACAGATATACTCGAGATTCTGACGGCGGATTACCTCACGGGCGCTTTCCCGGTTGTTCGTACGCAAGATCAAGATCGCTTTTTCCCGGATGGAGAAACAATACATATATTCTATGCTGATGCCCGCTTTCGTGAAATAAGATAATGTATTGGCAAAACTTCCGGCGCATGAGCTGGTTACGATCGCTAATACGTCGGTCAGGTTTGCGCTGACGTTGTTTTCTTTTAATATCTTGTATGCCTTCTGGGGATCGCTTACGATGATACGAAGGATTCCATACTCGGAGGTGTCGGCTACGGTGGCTGCGATGATGCGGATGCGCTCTTCCGCCAATAACGCTAATATCTCGCTTAATTTCCCGTACTTGTTTTCTAGGAAAATAGAAATTTGATTGACTGTCATAAGGTGTTATTTTAATTGTTTATTTAACAAAGCTTGCGATGATCTTTCACTCGTACCGCCTTGCCATCTGTGGTTGGCAAAGATCCCTTGGCTACCAGCTTGATACGTGGTGTAAGTAATAATTCGTCCTTCAACTGACGGGTGATACCTTTCGTCAAACGCTGTAAGGCTGAATAATCATCGGTGAATAGGTCGCTCAACTCAACCTCGATCAACATCTCGTCGCTGTTACCGATCGTTTCGAGGGTGATCAAGTAATTACTGCCTAACTCCTTGAATTGCATCAATATCTTTTCGATTTGGATGGGGAACAGGTTCACGCCCTTCAAGATTATCATATCGTCGCTACGTCCTTTGAAACGGGCAAGGCGTTTATGGGTACGTCCGCAAGGGCAATCGCCCGGTAAGATGCAAGTAAGGTCACGGGTACGATAACGGAGTAAAGGCATCGCCTCCCGGTTGATGGTCGTTAATACCAATTCTCCGACTTCTCCCTCGGGCACCGGTTGCAGGGTAACCGGGTCTACGATCTCTACGATCACGTTGTCTTCCCAGATATGCAAGCCGTTCTGCTCCGTACATTCGAAGGCTACACCCGGCCCGTTCATCTCCGACATACCGAAACAGTTGTAAGCCTTGACACCCAGAAGCTGTTCGATGCGTTTACGTTGTTCTTCCGAGTGAGGCTCGGCACCGATACATACGGTGTGTAGTTTGGTATCCTTTCTGGGGTCTATTCCCTCCTCATACATAACCTCGGCCAAACGAGTGGCATAGCTCGGTATGATATGTAAACAGGTGGTGCCGAAATCGGTGATGAACTTAATCTGTCGTTTGGTATTACCGGCCGCCGCAGGCACTGTCAACGCACCTAGTTTTTCTGCTCCATACTGGAAACCGAGGCCACCGGTAAACATGCCGTAGCCGGATGTATTTTGGAATACGTCCGTATCCCTTAGCCCCACCATATACATGCAACGAGCTACTTGGTTAGCCCATTGGTCCAAATCCTTGGCGGAAT
>ERZ791825.1127-NODE-1127-length-15763-cov-2.356825_pt1 | contig 15763 bp, 14 predicted proteins | sample MGYA00510298_ERZ791825 | MGnify/ENA primary metagenome ERZ791825 (study PRJEB30046, sample SAMN00792010) | human gut metagenome | study: EMG produced TPA metagenomics assembly of the A metagenome-wide association study of gut microbiota in type 2... | reverse complement strand
CCAGCATAGTAATTTCATCTGCAGGTTTGGTAAGACAGGCGTTTGCCTGGCCTTGGGTATTGGAGATAAGGCTTGCATTTTTCAGCACGGCCATCAGCTGCCGGATATAGGCAGGATTTGTTTTTACACTTTTTGCAATCTGGGCACTGGTCAGATGCTCTTTTTCTTCTTGTAATTTATATTTTAACATGGTACAATTTTGATGTAATTTTAATAATAACAATAAAAGAAAGGAAAGTCAACCATGCAGCCAATGAAAAATATTGTTTTTGAAAATGCATATCAAAAAAATGCCCGGACCTTATTAGATAAACTTAATTCTGCTGAAGCCATTCTGGTAGGAGCAGCAGCCGGCATGTCCGCTTCCTGTGGCTATAATTTTTTCTATCAGAATGATGCGATATTTCAGAAATATCTGGGGGATTTCCATAAAAAATATGGATTTACCGGAGCCTTTAACGGATTTTACTATCATTATCCTTCCCCGGAAGCTCATTGGGCATTTCTTGTACGTATGGGCTATATGGAATATGAGTGTCCTACAGGACAGCCTTACTACGATCTCATGGAACTCCTTGAGGGTAAAAACTATCATATTATGACCACCAATCAGGACTTCCAGTTTACCCGTGTGGTGTCCGAAGAAAAATTAAGCGCCATCCAGGGTGATTTCCGCTATTATCAGTGCAGCCGCCAATGTCATGACCAGATTTATTACAACAAGGATATGGTCTATGCTATGAATGCAGCTATTGACGAGAATCTGTGTATCCCCGCCAAAATGATCCCCCGCTGTCCAAAATGCGGAGCCCAGATGGAGCCCTGGGTACGGGGATATACATTTCTGGAAGGTGCCAAGTATAAAGACGAATATCGGAAGATCAACGAATTTCTGGAAAAGAATAAAGAGAAGAAGATCCTTTTTCTGGAGTTGGGCGTAGGACGAATGACCCCTATGTTTATCCAGGAACCTTTCTGGAATCTCACATACTCCCTGCCTAAGGCGTTTTACATTACCATTAATCCAAAGGACGCCATTCTTCCCAGAGAAATAGAACAGAAGGGGCTGGCTATCAAAGAAGACATTGCCCTGGTGCTGCAGGAGGCAGTGAGGGTAAAGAAAGAGGAAAACAAGGAGCATGGAGAAGCATAGTCACAAAGACATCCCTGGAACAGCAATGGGCCTACTATACAAAATATATTTACAGTATGTGGCATCTGTCTACAGGTCAGCTATATCTGGCTCTTAAGGCTGTACTTGCCGGAAAAGATTAGAGAGATGACACCGGGGGTGATCAGACTGCCTTTCTGGGACATGACGGCCCGTAACAGTCAGGTTTTTTACGTCTGTCTGAACTAGGAAGCCTCTTCTGCTCCGGAACATTTAAAAAAGGGAGAAGTCTTTACCTGCAAGGCAATCTGGCAGATATATTAAAAGAACTTCGGATACAGTTGGAAAAGGAGAAATAACATTATGGAAGAAAACTTCAGAAATATTTATAAAGCTATCCAGGAAGCAGACGCTCTTCTCATCGGCGCCAGTAACGGATTATCTATTTCAGAAGGATACAATATTTTTGCAGATGATCACTGGTTTCAGAAAGATTTCGGAGATTTCCGTAGCAGATACGGGATCAGAAACATACTGCAGGGATTATTCTTTCAGTATCCTACAGAAGAATCTAAATGGGCATTTTTCAGCAGACTGATCAGCCGGAAATGTTATCTGGAACAGCCCGGTCCTGTAATGGAGGATCTGTATCGTCTGGTTGGTTCCAAAGATTATTTTATTGTGACCTCCAATGGCGAGGACCATTTCGTGCCTGTAGGATTTGACAGGGATAAAGTCTTTGAGATGGAAGGCCGTCTCACCCAGTCCCGGTGCCAGAATGGATGCGGAACAGATCCTTACGAAAACCAGAATGAAATTCTCAAAATGGCGAAAGCTGAAAAAAACGGACAGATCCCCTCAGAACTGGTCCCCTGCTGTTCCTGCTGTGGAGGGCCAGTTACGGTCAATATGGCAAACAGCAATGCATTCTTTCAGACCGAACAGTTCCAAAAGAAAATGCAAGACTATCAGAACTTTATTAAGAAATATCATGGTAAAAGACTAGCGATCCTGGAATTGGGCGTGGGATGGCGAAACCGTATGATCAAAGAGCCTTTCATGAGCCTTGCTGCTTCTGAACCTGAAGCAGTTTATATCACCTTCAATAAAGGAGAAGTCTATATTCCTTCAGCAATTGCCGGAAAGTCGATCGGGGTAGATGGAGATATTGGGGAAGCGCTGAAAGAAATATGTCTGGCAAGAGAGAACCTATAGGGTTGTTTATATATTTCTATTTAGACAATTAATTTTTCTGAATGGACAATGCAAAAAAGGCACTGAAAACCGTAGAAATATTGGATTTTCAGTGCCTTTTCTATTAGTTAAAGAGAAAAAATATAATAAATTTAAGTTTTGCTAAGTTTCGCTAAATTCTATTCGTTTGAGCATCGCCATTGCTTTGAAGGTTCACGTTTTCCACAATCATCACAAGTCTGCGGCCAGTTAATTTTCCATTCAAAATATTCATCTCTGGTAATTTTACCAGATTTCAGTTCTTCTTTTCTAAGAGTCCATTCTTTCAAAAAATCATTAAGAATCCCATAATTAAACCACATGCCAACAGGTGGATGAGCAGGCCAACTATCGGAATTGTGGTAGAGTCTAGAGGTATCGTCACTGGAATTTGATTTTTCGCCTAGATAAGTTTCTAGTTGAAAAAGATTGATCATGCCGGGATTAAATTCATCAATCCAGAACAAAATTTCCATCAGTTCAGAAGCATTCATCCAAATATATTTTTCCAAGACTTTGTCGTAAAAATGTGGTCAAATCAAGAAAATCGAGTGCGAAAGCAAGTGAAAAATCCCTGTGAAGTAGTGGCATACGCCATGCACAGCTCGGGAAAGACTTCCCTCGCTGTAGGGCTGTCGCCCTATACATTTCCATGAAAGAGCCATCTTTATCAAGCAAGCTTGAGGAACAGAAACGGATTGATGAGCAGGAGCGAGCAAGAGCAGCTCGAAGAAGAAATAAAAGACGTTCGGGACCGGAACTCTAAGTTGCAGATACAGGTGAACCAGTCATCGGTGGAAGCGTTTGAACAGGCACAGCGGAAACAGGAAGAAGCAGAAAAACAGGCAAGGCAGGCAGAGTATCAGACTGAAAGGGTAAGAAAACGGGCAGATGTGGAGATACAAAGAGCCAGGAGAAAAGCAAAATCAGAAGTTGAGGATATGAAAGAAAGGCAGTTTTTCTGGGATTGGGGATATCTTTGTGTCATTTACTTTTCACTTATTCAGAATCGAGCATTTCAAAGAGATATATTGCAGCTAATCATGTTGCCAGTTAATTGGTGCAGAGAGTATGTGATATGGTTTGAACAGCTGGATTATATGGGATATCCTTCAGGAGAAGTCACATTTGAACGAATAGTTTCAATGGTTGCGATTATGGCAGGAATTGTCGGATGTGTAATTCTTGTATGGGGTGGAATTGAGCAGTATAGAAAGATATGGGATGATATTTATAAAATGGTTTTGATATCTAGTATTTCCTTTAGTGCAGTGCTGGGAAATATGGTGCGAGAGTATCTATCGTTAAATTTGATTTTTTTGATTTTCCTTATAAATATGGGGGCTATTTTTCTAAGAATGTATTTGAGTAAAAAGAAAAATAAATTTATCTTATAAAAAATTTATTTTTGAATCAGAAGTTACGTGAAAGACTGGCTGGAAGAACGAGGATATTATTAAGAAAAACACAGGGAGATTTCCGAATCTTCCTGTGCTTAAAAAGACAGGAGAAAAGTAAGAAAGGGAATTGAAACGACAATAGTGTTGGTATGTGCAGGTGGTATTGCGTTTACAGTAATCGGGATTTTACTGGTTCCTGATATGCTGCGAATGGATTAGGAAGAATATTTTACATTATCCCACTTTCCGGCTGAATATAAAAAACATTAGGCTATCTTGGGAGTCATTCAGGGAAAAATGAGGATAAGATACAAGCTACCGGTCTGACACCTGTATTTTCAGATGGAACTACATATTTTAAAGAAGCTAATATGGTATTCATCTGCCGGAAGCTGTATCAGGCACCACTTCTGGAAAAAGGATACATTGATAAAAAAATGAATAATTCAGGTTAAATTTTATTGACAGTGAAAAAATAACATATTATAATTAGTTGAGCAGTTGTTCAACTAAAGCATAAGGAGGAAGATAATGGCAGATTCTCAATTCACTTGTAATTGTGACGTTATCCATGAAGACATCGTAAATGATGTAAAAAAGAAGATGCAGTCTAAAGAGGAATATATAGAACTTGCTTCACTTTTTAAATTATTTGGGGATGGTACCAGGGTGCAGATTCTTCATGCATTAGGACAAAGCGAGATGTGCGTCTGTGATCTGGCAGTATTGCTTGGAGTTACGAAATCCGCAGTATCGCACCAGCTTAAGGCACTACGTCTGGCTAAGTTAGTAAAATATCGTAAGGAAGCTCAGATTGCGTATTATTCTTTGGCAGATGAGCATGTTAAGGAAATTATTGATAAAGGCTTTGAACATTTAAGAGATTAAAATTTTTACCTTTTAAGTTGAGTGATTGAGCAACTAAACATATACAATGGAGGTTAGAATGGAACGAATATTTTTACTGAAGGGACTTGATTGTCCCAATTGTTCGGCAAAGATTGAAAAAGAAGTTGGCGATTTAGAGAATGTGAATTCATCATCTGTCAATCTGATGAAACAGACTCTTACAATACAAACTGAAACATTCGACAATTCAATCGTTGAGCAGATTGAGACGATTGTACACAGCCATGAACCGGATGTTGAAGTATCAGAACAAAAGGCAGATACATCTGTTGCTCCAGATAAGAAAGAGAAAACACCGGTATATAGTGATGATGATAAAAAGCTTACAATACGTCTGATCTCAGGTGCAGTCATCTATGCGGTTGGAATGGGATTGACCTTATTTGGACATGTATCGCTTCCTGTAGAACTTGGTGTATTGATTGTTGCATATATTATTCTTGGCTGGGATGTCGTATGGCAGGCAGTAAAAAATATTACCAGAGGACAGATTTTTGATGAGCATTTCCTGATGAGTTTATCTACAATAGGTGCATTTGCAATCGGGGAGTATCCAGAAGCTGTAGCAGTTATGCTCTTTTATCAGGTTGGTGAGTTTTTCCAGTCACTTGCTGTAAAGCGTTCCAGAAAATCAATTTCTGATCTTATGGACATCAGACCGGATTCGGCTACAGTCAGAAGAAATGGCGAACTGGTAGTAGTAGCACCGGAAACTGTTTCGATTGGCGAACTGATTGTTGTAAAACCGGGAGAAAAGATTCCTTTGGATGGAATTGTTACAGAGGGTGAGTCAATGCTTGATACAAGAGCACTTACCGGTGAATCTGTTCCAAGAAGCATCCGTAAGGGAGAAGAAGCACTGTCAGGATGTGTCAATCAGAGCGGTGTTCTTACAATTAAAGTTACAAAGAGTTTTGGAGAATCAACAGTTACAAAGATTATAGATCTGGTTGAAAATGCTTCTTCCAGAAAAGCACCTACGGAGAACTTTATCACAACATTTGCACGTTATTATACACCGATTGTTGTTGGCATGGCTGCTATTCTTGCTATTATTCCGCCTGTCATTCTTGGTGGTGGATGGTCAGAATGGCTTCGCAGAGGTTTTGTATTCTTAATCGTTTCATGCCCTTGTGCATTGGTTATTTCCATCCCTCTGACCTTCTTTGGTGGAATTGGTGCGGCATCAAAGAGAGGTGTGCTTGTAAAGGGAAGCAATTATCTAGAAGCACTGAATAAGGTAAGCGTCGTCGTGTTTGATAAAACTGGAACCCTGACAAAAGGTGTGTTTAAGGTTGTTGATATCACAGTAGAATTCGGCTTTACAAAAGAGCAGGTTCTTGAATATGCTGCACAGGCAGAAAGCTATTCAAACCATCCGATAGCAAAATCCATACAGGAGGCTTTCGGCAAAACAATTGATCAGTCTGTTCTTTCCGGTTATGAAGAAATATCAGGACATGGAATTCGTGTATTGATTGGTGGTAAAAGAGTACTTGCAGGAAACAGCAAACTTATGGATTCTGAGAAAGTATCTTATGCAGCCTGCCAGTCAGCCGGAACAAAGGTTTATATTGCTGTTGATGGCAGATATGCCGGATGTATCGTAATAGCCGATGAAGTGAAAGATGACAGTCAGAATGCGATTGCCAGTCTGAAGAAAATCGGTGTTGAGAAAACAGTTATGCTTACCGGTGATGATGAAAAGATTGGAAAGGCTGTGGCAGAGCAGCTCGGACTGGATGAATATTATGCACAGTTACTTCCAGATCAGAAAGTTGAAAAACTGGAGTACCTGGATCAGCATAAGACAAAAGGAAGCAAACTTGCATTTGTAGGAGATGGTATCAATGATGCACCTGTTCTTGCAAGAGCCGATGTAGGAATTGCGATGGGTGGACTTGGTTCAGATGCTGCGATTGAAGCTGCAGATGTTGTTCTGATGACAGATGAACCATCAAAGCTTGTGGATGCGATTGATGTTGCAAAAGCAACGAAAAGAATTGTTATGCAGAATATTATCATTGCACTCGGAATCAAGAGTGTGTTCCTTATACTGGGTGCATTAGGCATAGCAGGCATGTGGGAAGCTGTATTTGGTGATGTTGGTGTTACGATTATAGCAGTATTGAATGCCATGAGGATTTTGAAAAAATAAAGGAGAAAAGTGCAGTGAAGCGTAGACTTATTTTACTGGTGGTGGTAATTGCTTTGATTGCAGGGTTTGGTGCATTACTGCACTCCCCTCCATCCATTATAGATGCTGTTACAGGTGCAACACCAAAGGCAAAGAAAGCAGCCCAAAGCTCGGCACAGCTTGAGGGCAGTTATATTTTCTGTATGAATCCGTTGCTTGATAAACTGTCAGATGAGGATATAAGAGAGCAATTAAAAGCATTTGTAACAGGAAAGACGGATAGCATTCGTACAGATACAGAATTATCATTTGATATTTATGTTTCGGAAACAGATTATGCGCTTATAAGATATGCCGATTCCTTATGCGAAAGGCTTAATGATGCAGGTGCTGATGTGCAGATAAAACAATACAGCGGTACAATGCTGCGTTCAAGGGCAGTCAGTGGGAAATATGAAGCATTCCTTTCTGAAAGTGATCTGGTCAGCACAGACGCTCTTGAAAATGCTGACTATATCATACTGGACAGTGCAGAAATGAGGTGAGCGGAAGAATGAGAAAAATAAATACAATACTTTCTGTATTACTGCTCGTGATTTTTATGCTGCATGGTCTTATGGGAAGTTTTATGCTTCTTGGAATTGGAAGCAGTGCCGGGAAAATACTTGCATGGGTTGGAGTGGCTGTTCTTGCAGCACATACTGTGATTGGAGTCATACTTACCATAAATACTTTGAAAATTTCTAAAAATGCAGGTAACAGCTACTTAAAACAAAATGCAGTATTCTGGGCAAGGAGAGCCAGCGGACTTGCAATACTTATTCTGATGTTTTTCCATATAGGATTATTTGGCGGAGTACAGGACGGGATCTATATTTTGTTTCCGTTTACAACAGTAAAACTCATTACGCAGCTGTTACTGGTTGCAGCACTTTTTATTCATCTTTTTATAAATATCCGTCCACTGCTTGTATCGCTTGGAATCATAAGCTATAAGGAGAGAAGAGGAGACATTTATCTGATATTGTCGGTTCTGCTGCTGTTTAGTGCAGGGGCAGTTATCATTTACTATATAGGATGGCATACATTATGAAAAAGAATATGATTATTGTCGGAGCAGGGCTTGCCGGTCTGTCGGCAGCTTTGCAGGCAGTAAAAGAAGGATGCAGTGTAAAGTTAATCTCTTCTCTGCCTTCTGAGAGAGCACAGTCAGTTATGGCAGAGGGCGGTATCAACGCCGCACTTAATACCAAGGGAGAAGATGACAGTACACAGGAACATTACGAAGATACGATAAAAGCCGGATGCAATCTGGCAGATCCAAACGCAGTCTGGAATATGACACAGGCGGCACCGGAAGTGGTAAAGTGGCTTCACAGCATCGGAGTGCAGTTTAATACATGTGGTTATGATGAACTGGATCTGAGAAATTTCGGGGGACAGAAAAAGAAACGGACAGCGTTTGCAAAGAGTGATACCGGAAAACAGATCATGACAGCTATGATAGATGCAGTACGGCGATTAGAAGTGCAGGGACAGATAGAGCGTTTTGAACATCACTCTTTCCGTACTTTACTGATGACAGCGAACATATGTCATGGATGTGTTGTCTGCGATAACTATACAGGTGAGATAAAAATGCTATATGCGGATGCAGTTATCGTGGCTTCCGGTGGTATGCATGGACTGTTTGGAAATACGACAGGTTCCTTAGCAAATACCGGTGAAGTAAGTGCCAGCCTGTTTTCGGCAGGTGTTCCTATGGCTAATCTTGAGATGATCCAGTATCATCCGACAACAGTTGAGATTGGCGGAAAGAAAATGCTGATCAGCGAAGCTGCCAGAGGAGAAGGTGGTCGCCTTTTCACATACAGGGATGGAAACCGATGGTATTTTATGGAAGAAAAATATCCGGAACTTGGCAATCTGATGCCAAGAGACATCACTGCAAGAGAAATATGGAAAATAAGTAAGGAAAGTCCTGTTTATCTGGATATGACAGAGATACCTAAAGATGTGACAGACAGGAAACTTGCGGGGCTGGTATCGGATTGTCAGATTTATCTTCATAAGGATATCAGAAAAGAGCCGGTACAGGTTGTGCCGGGTATCCATTATTTTATGGGTGGTATTTACGTGGACGAGAAGCATCGTACACCTGTCAGAAATCTATATGCTGCCGGAGAGTGCTGTGCACAGTATCATGGAGCAAATCGTCTTGGTGGTAATTCTTTGCTTGGAGCAATCTATGGTGGCAGAATTGCAGCACAGACTGCCTGCGAGGATGCAATGACAGCTAAGGATATGCTGGTAACAGAGACGCAAGAGCTGGCAGATTTGTGTGAATCCATCAGCCAGCCTGATAAGAAGAAAATAAATAAAATCATGCTAAATACACTTGGAGTTGTAAGAAATCGGAAACGCATGGAAGAAGAACTGGAGAAGCTATGCCAAATAAAAGGCTCACGTTCACTGCTGGGACAGGCTGCAATCATGAGTGCCATCGAAAGAACAGAGAGCAGAGGTGCACACTACAGAGAAGACTATCCGAAGAAAAATGATGATTTTGCAAGAACAACCATTGCAAGCTATAATGGACAAAAGATACAGATACATTTTGAAGAAATTCCGGAAAGGCGGCAGTAAAAATGAGATATACCATTCGTATAAAGCGTCAGGAAAATAAAGAAGCAAAGCCTTTCTGGCAGGAATTTGAAATAGAAGCAGAGGGTGAGCTTTCCATTGCAGCTATGCTGAATGAACTGAATGCAAGACAGAAACTTACTGATAAATCAGGCAAAGAAGCTGAACCGATTTCATGGGAATGCGGCTGTATGGTGAAAAAATGCGGGGCATGTGCGATGCGAATCAATGGTCTGCCAGAACTTGCCTGTTCTACATTTTTGCAATCTCTAAAGGGAAAAGTAATTGTACTGGAACCTTTGAGTAAATTTCCGGTAGTAAAAGATCTGATCGTTGACAGGTCAGTTGTTTTTGAAAATCTTAAGAAGATCAACCTGTGGCTTGAAAGCGATGCATATATGACAGAGTATACTCATGAGATACGCTATCAATCAGCAAGATGTCTTATGTGTGGATGTTGTCTTGAGGTCTGTCCGAATTTTGATTTTGGGAAAGACTTCGCAGGTGCCATTGCTCCGGTAAACGCATACAGGATACTGAATGAGGAGCAGGATACTTCACACCATGAACAAATAGCAGAGAAATATAGGAAACATTATTTTGAAGGATGTGGGAAATCACTATCATGCCAGAATATATGTCCGGCAGGGATTCCGGTGGAGGAGCTTATGGTAAGGTCAAATGCAGCCGCTGTGTGGAAGAAATGATTAAAAAGAGCTGGAAGTTTTTCTAGCTTAATCTTCTACATGGAAGACATGCTCTATCATACAAAATTATAGTAGAGAAAAAGAGATATCAGTATATTACTGGCATCTCTTTTTTATTTCGAGTGTACGGTGAGTACAGATAAATTATGATTTTTTCCAATGCTTTTGGGGTTCATATTTTCCACAGTCATCACAGGTTTGTGGCCAGTTGATTTTCCACTCAAAATATTCATCTCTGGTAATCACGCCAGATTTCAGTTCTTCTTTTCTAAGAGTCCATTCTTTCAAAAAATCATTGAGAACCCCATAATTAAACCACATGCCAACAGGTGGATGGACTGGCCAGTCGTCAGAGTCATGATAGCGGACGGCGGTATCTTCACTGGAATTGCATTTTTCACCGGGATAAGTCTCTAATTGAAATAGTTTGATCATACCGGGATTAAATTCATCAATCCAAAAAAGTGTTTCCATTAATTCTTCGGCATTCATTATAGTTGGTTCATACAGAGCAATTGGGTTCACATCGAGAATTTTAGCCATTTCAGTAACCAGATCTTTACGGGGAACCCGGTAGTTGGTTTCGTATTGAGCAAGGCGATTTGCACCTTTATCGCCCCAGCCGAGAGCTGCACCGAGTTCTGCCTGTGTCATATTCCGGAATGTCCGGATTTTTTTTATTTTATCACCAATCGTCATATCAGATTTCCTACTTTCTATTTGATAATTCTATTGTACTATCAGCGATGGCTCGTAGCGTTAACAAATTCTTCACAAAATAATTAGCACTCAACGCTTGACAGTGCTAACAACATGTGTTATATTACATGCAGAACAAAGAAAACAACATATTTCTCCTTCGGGAGAGATATTTCTCATATAAGAGGAGGGTTAGCCTATGAATATCAGTAAATTTACACAGAAATCCGTACAGGCTGTCCAGGATCTGGAGAAGGTTGCTTATCAGTTTGGCAACCAGGAGATTGAAGAGGAGCATCTTTTATATGCTCTGCTGGAACAGGAAGACAGCCTGATCCTTAAACTGATCGAGAAGATGGAGATAGATAAAGATTATTTCAGAAATTCTCTGAATCAGGCACTGGATGCTAAGGTTAAGGTATCCGGCGGTGAACTTCGTTTCGGACAGTATCTGAACAAGGCTCTGGTCAGTGCAGAGGATGAAGCCAAGGCAATGGGAGATGAATATGTCTCTGTAGAGCATCTCTTCCTTGCTTTATTAAGATATCCAAGTCCAAGCATGAAGAAGCTGTTTCAGGAATTTGGTATTACCAAGGAACGTTTCCTGCAGGCACTTTCTACAGTACGAGGCAATCAGCGTGTAGTCAGTGACAATCCGGAAGCTACTTATGATACTTTGAATAAATATGGTGAGGATTTAGTCGAAAAGGCACGTAACCAGAAGCTGGATCCTGTGATCGGACGTGATGAGGAAATCCGTAATATCATCAGAATCCTTTCCCGTAAGACCAAGAATAATCCTGTACTTATCGGTGAGCCTGGTGTAGGTAAGACTGCAGCAATCGAAGGTCTTGCTCAGAGGATTGTGGCAGAGGATGTGCCGGAAGGTCTGAAGGATAAGAAGATTTTTGCCCTGGACATGGGTGCTCTGGTAGCAGGTGCCAAATACAGAGGTGAGTTTGAGGAACGTCTGAAAGCAGTCCTTGAAGAAGTAAAGAAGAGTGAAGGAAACATTATTCTTTTCATTGATGAGTTACATCTGATCGTTGGTGCAGGTAAGACAGACGGAGCTATGGATGCCAGCAATATGCTGAAACCTATGCTTGCCAGAGGTGAGCTTCACTGTATCGGCGCCACAACTCTGGATGAGTATCGCCAGTATATTGAGAAAGATGCAGCTCTGGAACGTCGTTTCCAGCCTGTTATGGTAGATGAACCTACAGTGGAGGATACTATTTCCATCCTTCGTGGTCTGAAGGAGAGATATGAGGTCTTCCATGGTGTTAAGATTACAGACAGTGCACTGGTTGCAGCAGCTACACTTTCACATAGATATATCACAGACCGTTTTCTTCCTGATAAGGCTATTGACCTGGTGGATGAGGCCTGTGCCCTGATCAAGACAGAGCTGGACTCCATGCCTTCAGAGCTGGATGAACAGCGCCGTAAGATCATGCAGCTGGAGATCGAGGAATCTGCACTGAAGAAAGAGACAGATAACCTGAGTAAGGAACGTCTGGAAACACTTCAGAAGGAGCTGGCAGAGCTTCGTGATACCTTTAATACCCAGAAAGCACAGTGGGATAATGAGAAGCATTCTGTAGAGAAATTACAGAAGCTTCGTGAGCAGATTGAGGATGTGAATAAGCAGATCCAGAAAGCAAAACAGAATTATGATCTGGAGAAGGCTGCACAGTTACAGTACGGTGAACTTCCGAAATTACAGCAGCAGTTGGAAATCGAAGAAAAGAGTGTCAAAGAAAGTGACAGAAGTCTGGTACATGAGGCAGTTACTGATGATGAGATCGCAAGGATCATTTCCAGATGGACCGGTATTCCTGTAACAAGACTGACAGAAGGCGAGAGAGCGAAACTCCTTACTCTGGAAGATCAGCTTCATAAGAGAGTTGTAGGCCAGGATGAAGGTGTGAAGAGGGTTACAGATGCGATCCTTCGTTCCAAAGCCGGCATCAAGGATCCGACCAAACCTATCGGTTCTTTCCTGTTCCTTGGTCCTACAGGTGTAGGTAAGACAGAGCTTGCCAAGACTTTAGCAGAGAATCTGTTTGATGATGAGCAGAATATGGTCAGAATTGATATGAGTGAGTACATGGAGAAGTATTCTGTATCCAGACTGATCGGAGCGCCTCCCGGATATGTAGGATATGAGGAGGGCGGCCAGCTTACTGAGGCAGTCCGCCGTAAACCATACAGTGTTGTACTTTTCGATGAGATTGAGAAAGCACATCCGGATGTGTTTAACGTACTGCTGCAGGTACTGGATGATGGCCGTATCACAGATTCTCAGGGACGTACAGTTGACTTTAAGAATACAATTCTTATCATGACTTCCAACATCGGTTCTCCGTATCTGCTGGATGGTATTGATGAGAATGGTGAGATCAAACCTGAGGCTCAGAGTCAGGTTATGGATGACCTGAGAGGCCATTTCCGTCCGGAATTTCTGAACCGTCTGGATGAAATAATTATGTTCAAGCCCTTGACAAAATCCAATATTGGTAAGATAGTAGACTTGATGGTCGGCGAGCTTGACAAACGTCTTGCAGACCAGGAGCTTTCCCTGGAACTGACAGAAGCAGCCAAGAATCAGGTTATCGAGAATGGCTATGACCCGGTATATGGTGCACGTCCGCTGAAGCGTTATCTGCAGAAATATGTGGAGACTCTTGCGGCACGAAAGATTTTGTCCGGAGATGTTCACGCAGGTGATACTCTGGTGCTGGATGTTCAGAATGGGGAATTCATTGTTACGGTAAAGGACGGAAACTAAATGATACCCAAAGATCCAATGATTCTGCTGAGTTATGTGAATACTCAGCTCAGGGATTACTATGATTCCCTGGAAGCACTCTGCACATGCAGAGGATTGAAGAAAGACGAACTGGTGGCGAAGATGCATTCCATCGATTATGAGTATGATGAGGCAACCAATCAGTTCATATAAGAAATATGCGAAATGCTCTCTGACAGCGGGAATTGCTGTCGGGGAGCATTTTTCGTATTGCATATAAGAAAGATTCCTGCTATAGGAAATTACTCCGTAATGTTCCTATAACACAAAAAATATAAGAAAGTTTACTGTGCTAATTGTGAAAAAGTAATAAACTGTGGAGCTGTTATTGGGTTATGTGTTTCAAAATCAGTACAATTTTAAAAAATATATAAGACGAAGTGGAAAATAGCTGAAAAACAGATTATCTTGTTAAAAAATAAACGAAATTTATCATATAATATGTTAAAAATGCATAAAAAAACAGGAAATAAAGTATAAATATTCAATATCCCTACAATTGATTTTTGCATGCTGTATGATATAATTGCATCTGTAAAAAATCGAATGCATTTATAATAGGAAGAAACACCTGTTTCAAGTCGAACCATTTTTCTGACTGCTATATCTGCATTGAGCGAAAAAATAAAATATGGAGGTGGCAGTTTTGAAAAAGTTGGTGACCGTACTGGGTGCTTTTTTTGCAGTTCTTCTGGCTTGTCCATTGAGTGTATTTGCGGCAGAAGGCAGCAAAGCACCATCTACAGTACCTGTATGGCTTTGCATTCCCTTTGCAGGGCTTTTGTTATGTATTGCAGTGATGCCTCTGGTAAAAGCGGAGTGGTGGGAGTCTCATCAGCCACTGGTTGTTGCCTTATGGATCATTCTGATGGTCGTTCCATTTGCTTTCGTTTATGGAGCCGGAAAGACTGCAGAGACAGTTCTGGACTGTATTGTGAATGATTATCTTACATTCATCATTCTGTTATTCGGCCTGTTCTGCGTATCAGGTAATATTACCATGGAGGGTGATTTCGCAGGTTCCCCCCGTGTTAATGTAGGTCTGCTTGCACTGGGAACTCTTCTGGCAAGCTGTATCGGCACTACAGGTGCCAGTATGCTGATGGTACGTCCGGTAATTAAAATGAATTCATGGAGAAAGAGAAAAGGACATATTATGATCTTTTTTATCTTCATGGTTTCCAATATGGGGGGATGTCTTACACCAATCGGAGATCCGCCGCTGTTAATGGGATTTATGCGAGGCGTTCCATTCTTCTGGAGTCTGCATCTGTTCCCTGTGTTGATCTTTAATATGGTCATTTTGCTGTTTGTATTTTATCAGATTGATAAACGTTCCTACAGAAAAGATATTGCAAATGGACGTAAACCGGATATCCGTAAACCGGGTACTCAGTTCCGTCTGGATGGACTGCACAATATTATCTTTCTTGTGATGATCGTTGGCGCGGTAATCTTAAGCGGTGTACTTCCGGGAATGTCCGCATTTCAGGATGCTGCAGGGAATGTAAGAGGCATTCATCTTTTTGGAGAAGTAACCCTGACATTCCCGGCACTGATTGAAATTGTAATCATATTGCTTGCTGCTTTTCTTTCCTTTAAGACAACAGATAAGCAGATTCGTATCAGAAACCATTTTACCTGGGGTGCGATCCAGGAGGTTGCGGTTTTATTCATCGGTATTTTTATCACTATGCAGCCCGCATTGATGCTTCTAAAAGCTGTAGGACCGAATCTGGGAGTTACTGAACCGGCAGAGATGTTCTGGGCAACCGGTGCGCTTTCCAGTTTCCTGGATAACACACCTACTTATCTGGTATTCCTTACAACAGCAGGAACGCTGGCATTTACCAATGGAATCACAACTACACTGGGAACTGTACCTACCAAGATTCTGTCTGCCATTTCCTGTGGTGCAGTATTCATGGGTGCCAACACTTATATCGGAAATGCCCCGAACTTTATGGTAAAGGCAATCTCTGATGAGAATGGTGTGAAGATGCCGTCATTCTTCGGATATATGCTGTGGTCTGTTGCATTTCTGGTTCCGGTGTTTATTATCGATATGTTTGTATTCTTTTTATAAGGAGGGAGGATCATTATGCAGGATAA
>ERZ791825.1116-NODE-1116-length-15841-cov-3.427911_pt1 | contig 15841 bp, 15 predicted proteins | sample MGYA00510298_ERZ791825 | MGnify/ENA primary metagenome ERZ791825 (study PRJEB30046, sample SAMN00792010) | human gut metagenome | study: EMG produced TPA metagenomics assembly of the A metagenome-wide association study of gut microbiota in type 2... | reverse complement strand
AACTTTATTTATGGAACATTATTTTCAATTTTTGTCTAATACTAAAGGTCAAATTCAAATTGCAAATTAATTGATAAGCTTTATCATTCTATTTAATCTTTACAATAAAAAATAAATATAAAATTTAAAATACATAAGAAAGGTAAAAATTATGAAACTACAGAGACTATTAAGCCTTACAAGACAGGCAATTGATGACTATAATATGATAAATGACAACGATAAAATTGCTGTTGGTATAAGCGGTGGAAAAGATAGCCTTACACTTCTTTACGCACTTGCTAATTTAAGACGCTTCTATCCACACCCATTTACACTAGAAGCCATAAGTGTCGACTTAGGCTTTGGAAATACTGATTACAGTAAGCTTTACGAGCTTTGTGAAAATCTTAACGTAAAACTCACCATAGTAGATACACAGATTTACGATATAATATTTAATCAACGAAAAGAAAAGAACCCTTGCTCACTGTGTGCCAAAATGAGAAAAGGTGCGCTTAACAACGCCTTACTAGAATTAGGCTGTAACAAAGTAGCTTACGCTCACCACAAAGATGATATGATTGAAACACTGTTTATGTCAATGATGTACGAGGGTAGACTTTATAGCTTCCCACCCGTAACACACCTTGACAGCACCAATATAACAGTAATCCGCCCACTAATGTACGTCAATGAAGCAGATGTTATCGGCTTTAAAAATGCCAACAATCTCCCCGTAATAAAAAGTGCCTGCCCCGCTGACGGTCATACAAAAAGAGAGTATGTAAAACAACTCCTAAACCAACTAAACAAAGACAACCCCGGCATAAAAACCCAACTATTCCACGCCGTCCTAACTGCCAACTTCCCCGACTGGAACACAACACCTACACAACAAAACTAACTCTATACAACTTCAATATCCACACCAACCATTAACTTATTGTGATAGTAATACATCTCTCAACTTTCTCCCCTATTATACAACATTATTACTATCACATTTTATCCCAAAATCCCCCTATCAAACCCCAACCATCACTTCACACAATAAATAAGTTTCTTACTTAATATTAAAATCCCCCTACTTCATTTACTATTTTTTATAATTATATATAATTAACTTACATTTTTGCATTATGTCAAAAAACTCCCGTAAGATAACAGTAGTATATATAAAATAAATGCACCATTAAAAGAACAGCCAGCTATATTTGTGTGCTTACAGCGAACATACTTGTTCGATGAGAGCATACAAATATAACTGACTGTACTTTTACTGGTGTGTGTCTTTATATATACTACTGTTATCTCACAACCTAAATTATAAACAATTCATAGCATCTTCCACAATAAGTTCAGGCACAATTCTATTTTCCTTCAACACATCTTCAACAGAATATCTGTCAAGAAACTCCTTCTTAAAACCATAATTAAGCACCTTAACATCACTATTTCCATAGTAAGTAGCAAGCTTACTGCCAAAACCACCATCTAAGATACCATCTTCCAATGTAATAACAACCTTGTGGTCTTTCTTTAATTCTTCTAAAAGCTCCTTGTCAATACCTGTAATATATCTAGGATTAATAAGTGTAGGCTCAACACCTGTTTTATCCTTTATAAGCTGTGCTGTCCTTTCGCCAAGCTGATAGAAATCACCAAGAGCAACAATCGCAACATCACTACCCTTTGTATTAACCTTGTACTTGTTAAGCTCGCTGTAATCAGTATCAACCTTTTCAGAAGTGTGAATAACACCGTTGCAAGGTATTCTTATAGCAACAGAATACTGATCTTGCTCAATACTCCAATCAAGCATTGCAAAATATTCTTCACAGTTAGTTGGAGCTAAGTAAACAAGGTTAGGAATATTTGACATCATCGCAATATCATAGATACCAAGATGAGTAACATCATTCATACCATATACAGAAGCCGTATTAACAATAAGTGTTGCAGGATTGCTGTTAATACACAAATCTTGTGATATCTGGTCATAAGTTCTTTGGAAGAAGCTTGAATGAGTTGCAAATACTGGCTTACAACCGTTCTTTGCAAGACCTGAAGCTAACGCAATACCATGTTCTTCTGCAATACCTACATCAATAAACTGCTTTCCAGCTTCTTTTCTCTTATCTTCTGTAAAGCCAATACAAGTAGGAACAGCCGCAACAATAGCTGTAACTGTCTTATCAGCCTTCATCTTTTTCATCACAAAGTCACAAGTAAGATTGTCATAACTTTCACCATCAAAAGATATATTCCATTTACCTGTTTCCTTATCAAATGGCATACACCAATGCCACATTTCTTTATTTTCCTCAGCTATCTTATAGCCCTTACCCTTTAATGTATTGATATGAACTACGATAGGGTGGTCAATATCCTTAACCTTTTCAAATGCTTCTATAAGCTTTTGAATGTCATTACCTTCATTAACATACATATAATCAAGCCCCATAGCCTTGAAAAGATTACATTCACAAGTACCATTGCTTTCACGAAGCTGTCTTAAATTCTTATATAAGCCACCATGATTTTCCGCAATTGACATATCATTATCATTGAAAAGTACAATGAAATTGCTGTCCATTTCCCCTGCAAAATCAATTCCTTCTAAGGCTTCACCACCACTAAGAGAGCCATCACCTATAACAGCAACAACATTTCCAGTTTCACCCTTAAAATCTCTTGCCTTAGCAAGACCTGTAGCAAGACTTACAGAAGTTGAAGTATGTCCTACATTAAAGAAATCATGTTCACTTTCTTCTGGATTAGTATATCCTGATATATCGTCAAAATGTTCATCATAAAGATACGCATCTTTTCTTCCTGTAAGCATTTTATGACAATAGCTTTGATGTGATACATCAAATACAAATTTATCCTTTGGTGAGTCAAATACATAATGAAGCGCAATTGTAGCTTCTACCATACCAAAGTTAGGGCCAAAATGTCCGCCATGTTTACTCAATCTATTCATCAACGCATTTCTTAATTCGCCTGCTAATTCGCCTAACTGAGCGCTATCTAATTTCTTTACATCTGCTGGTGAGTTGATATTTTCTAATAACATTTTTCCTCTTTTCTGCACATATATTAATTATTCTTATCTAATCTATCTGTATCTTAATGTGCTAAATACAAATACTAAATATATGTTACAACTTAAAGTTGACTTTAAGTCAATACATTTTTTGCTAATTAATATTTTTTTATAAAAAATCCCCAATTCTCCATTTCTTTTTCAAAAGTCATGGAAAATTGGGGATATTATTAATTTTTAAAATTAAGCTCAATCTTGCCATTAGTAGTACTAGCTGAAAGCTTATAATCTGCATTGTTGTCAACTGAAAATGTTTTATTATTGTCCTCATCAACAACTTTTTCTTCATTAACAAGTATCTTATCATTTGTTGTGTGTGCTTCTATATTATAGTCATTTTCACTATTTGATAAGTTAAGCTCAATTTTATCATTAGTCGTGTTACAATCTAAGTTGCAATTAAATGTACCCGTTGCCACTATCTTATCGTTAGTCGTCTTTAACTTTACAGCCTTGTTAAATGTACCATTACATACAATCTTATCATTAGTTGTTTCAAGATTTGTAAGCTTATTAACTGTTATATCACTATCAATTTGTATCTTATCATTAAATGTTAAACATTGTAAATTATCTGTTATAAAGTCAGAGTTAATATGTATCATACTATTAGTTGTCCTTATATCTACAGCTTCAAGCTGTGCATTTTGGGGAATATTAATAGTTATCTTATTATAATAATCACCTGAAAATATCTTATATAAACCATCAAACATATCAAAGAAAATACCATTTATATTATTATCATAATATCCTTCAACTTTTAGCTGACCGTCTTTTACAGTAATTTCAGGTTTATTGAATGTTCCATAACTTTCATATTCAACACTAAATGTATTATCCAATGAATTTACAAGTTCAATATCATATCCTTCACCATTTACATAAATATTTTTAATATTTTCATAGTTGTCTGATTTATAAGTTTTATTTATTTCTTCTTTTGTGTAAAACTGTCCATTGGCATATACACAACCTACATTTGCACCAAAAACAAAGCCTATAAAAATGAAAATCACGCCTAACAGTATAGATATTCCTGCTGTAATTAACGATATCTTAGTTATTTTTTTCATAGCTGTGACGCTCCTTTCTTCTAATAATCATATCTTTTACTTTTACAAAAATAAATTTTAATAACTTTAAACAAAGTATAACAACTTCAACAAAACCAATAGTTATTAAAAGTCCAAAACCAATTGCTAACAGTGCAACTCCCATTACATGAAGACCTGTAATTATACCTAACTGAATAATAGCTTTAAAGCTTAACACAAAGATAAACAACCCAGAACCTATCAATGTTACACCAACTACTCCAATAGAAAATGCTACAGCTACAACTGCAATTACTACTGAAACTGCAACACCTAAAATTGCAACAACAATACCAAACCATATTGGTGAAGCTAACACTGTCATTATAATTAAAGCTATCTTTAAACCTATACTTTTCTTCGGTGCTTTATAAGTGCTATAAGCTGTATTATTATAATAATTGTTATTATAAAACCCGCTTTGATAGGCGTTGTTGTTCTGATTGCCATTATTTTGAGTAGTATTATATCCATTTTGATATTGCTGATTACTATTTTCATTACCATTCATAGCATTATAATCACTATATATCTTTTTTGCTAATTCCTGTGGCGTTCCAAGCTCTTTAATTATATCTTGTTCATTTTCAACACCTGCTTCAGAAAAATATTCAAAATAATATTCCATTACATTGTCGACTTCATCTAACGGCATATTATTAAGATAACTTCTTAGCTGTTTTAAATACTCATCTCTATTCATCACTATTCCCTCCTAGCAAGATTTTTTCAACTTTATTCTTGTACTCCATCCATTCCTTTCTGTAATACTCAAGCTGTAGCCTGCCATTATCAGTAATCGTATAATATCTCCTATTACGTCCGTCAAATGGCTTATCGTATGTAGTGAGATATCCGTCTTTTTGAAGTCGTCTAAGCACAGGATATAAGGTTGACTCGGAAATACTCATTACTTCTCTAACATTTTGAGTAAGAATATAACCATAAGTATCCCCTTTTTCAAGAATTGACAATACACACGCATCTAAAAGCGTCGCACCTAACTGAAATGCCATAATACTCCTTTCCAAAACAGTGCCATAAATATTCTCATAACTTAACACTTCCACACTTTCCTAATACAAATCAATCCACAATCATCAACTTGTATCATTCAACGCAATAAAAATGGAACTGTAAAATTTAATTGATAGTGCTACATATCAAGTTAAAAAATACCCGCAATGCTTTTAATATTTCTTATACTATATTATACGGCGTATAATATATTGTGTAATATACTATATTATACGCCGTATAATATGTCAAGTATTTTTCATAAATATCAATAAACCTATCCCCCCTAATTCAATAAAGTACATTCCAACTTTCTCCTATTTTGCGTCAAAAATCCCCCTAAAGATAGAAAAATTATATAAATAATAAATGCAACATAAAAAAACAATTGTTTATATACTACTTCTATCATCAAAACCTAAAAAAATAGGCTTAGTAGAATATTTCTATTCCACCAAGCCCATTTTCAAGGATTAAAAAGTTTTATTATGTTAAAAAATTATGTATAGATTACTTTAAAACGAACTTTCCTACAAGGTCTCTAAGTGTTTCAGCCTGTGCTGATAATTCTTCACTTGTAGCAGATGTCTGCTGTGCGGCAGCAGAGTTAGATTGAACAACTTCTGCAATCTGATTAACACCTGACTCAGCCTGTTCCATAGAGTTTGCTTGAAGCTCTGAAGCACTACTCAATGTCTTAGATGTTTCTGCAATACTTTCAATACCATCAACAACAAGCTTTAAGCTTTCTTGTGCATTAAGTGCAGCACTGTTACCTTGTTCAATTTCCTTTAATGCGCCTTCGATAAGTTCTCTTGTATCAACAGCCGACTTAGCACTCTGTTCTGCAAGCTGTCTTATCTGGTCAGCAACTACAGCAAAGCCTTTACCTGCTTCACCTGCTCTTGCAGCTTCAATAGAAGCATTGAGTGATAAGAGGTTAGTCTGACTTGCGATATCTTCGATATCTGCTGTAATATTTTCAATCTTCTTAGATGTTTCGTTAATTTTATCCATAGCCGCTGTAAGTTCTTTCATCTGTATACGGCTTGTATCTGCCTGCTTAGCATAGCCCATAGCAGCCTGATGTGAATCTTCAAGGTTCTTAGCTGACTTTTCAGAATCCTCTGTAAGATTAGCAATTGTAGATGTAAGTTCTTCAACTGCTCCAGCCTGCTCTGTTGCACCTTCTGCAAGTGCCTGTGCTGACTGTGAAAGGTTATCAGAGCCTATATATACCTGCTGTGCTGCTGTATCAACCTGTTGTAATGTTTCAATCATACGGTCTCTTAAAGTAGTCATAGCTTGTAAAAGGTCACCAAACTTACCTACATACTTATCTCTACATTCAGACTTAACCATAAAGTTACCATCACCCATACTACCCATAATACAAACAACGTCTGATATAATAAGATTAAGGTCGTCAGCCATAAGCTTTGAACGGTCTAACATACCCTTAAATTCATCATCATATTCACTTTCTGGGAATGGATTATCAAGGTCACCTTCAGCAAGCTCTGTAAGTCTTTTAGCTGTGCTATTAAGAATAGTTTCGATACCATTAGCAAACTTATTACTACTTCTACTTGACTGAATTCTAGCTAATATCATAATTAATACTACTACTATAATGCACGCTACTTCCAATATTGTAATCTGTGTCTTTAATGAATTACCCTCATTAACAGCATAACTCATAAGAGATAACATACTGTTATAAATATTGTCATACTTAGTTGTAAGTTCATCTTGTTCTTGTCTTTGTGCTGCATTACTCTGTCCTATATCTGATGTTGAACCATTCTTAATAATACTATCTGACAATGTCCAATATGCAGATAAATTATTATTTACATCATTATATAATGACTCCATCTCTGATGAGTCTATCTTAGACTTTACATCTGACATATATGTTTCAAAACTTGACTTCTTTGTGTTATATATTGAGTTCTGATTTTGAATGGCATCTGTCTCAACATATCCTATAGCACCTCTTAAGGCACTTCTTGTTTCTGAAAATGATGCTAATGCCTTACCAACATCGCCCTGAATAAATCCATAATGTTCTAATGCGCTATTATATCTTGCACTGACAAAAATCATAGCAATAACAGCTACAATAGCTGCAATTGATGTTAAATTCGTAACATAATTAAATATGGAATTTAACCTGTATTTTACCTTTTGTTTTTCTTGCTTCTTATCCATACTCTGACCTCCTTGATGTATATACTAGTTTATTATAATAAGCTATCATCAAAAAGTAGTCATTTATTATAATAAGCTTTAACTTTAATTATAAGTATACCATATCATTAACATTTTGTTAATAAAATTTTTATATTTTTTAAATGTATGTTATACAAAACTGCTAAACATCTCCCTAAAAAATAGCAATTTAGCACTACAATTCAAATATTTCAAAACATTTTATACAAAAATCCCCTTACCACAATCCAACTTCCCACCCCAAGAAAAAAGGCACACTTAATGTAATCTCAAAAACATAATGACAGAGAAAATAGTCATAAATAATATAATTGTAAAAAACATATTGGCAAAAAATATAGTCATAGAAGCCGCAGGTACAAAGAAAAGTAGGGAGTTAATTTTTTAGTATATACTAAAAATTAACTCCCTATTTTTCTTTGCTCATTTACAAAATTATCTTACATTAAAAGCCTTAATTCCAGGATAAACAGCCGCATTTCCAAGTTCTTCTTCAATTCTTAACAACTGATTATACTTAGCAACTCTCTCTGTTCTACTAGGTGCACCAGTCTTAATCTGACAAGTGTTAAGTGCAACTGCAAGGTCAGCGATAGTTGTATCTTCTGTTTCACCAGAACGATGACTAGAAATAGCAGTATATCCAGCCTTATGAGCCATTTTAATAGCTTCAAGAGTTTCTGACACGGAACCAATCTGATTAAGCTTAATAAGAATAGCATTACCAGCACCCATCTTTATACCCTTTGAAAGTCTTTCTGTATTAGTAACAAAAAGGTCATCACCAACAAGCTGAACCTTATCGCCAAGTCTTTCTGTAAGCTTCTTCCAACCTTCCCAGTCTTCCTCGTCAAGACCATCTTCAATAGAAATAATTGGATACTTGTCACAAAGAGATACCCAATGTTCAACAAGTTCTTCCGCTGTAAATTCAGTACCAGCCTTTGGCAATTTATAATATCCCTTTCCTTTTTCACTCTTCCACTCAGATGAAGCAGCATCCATAGCAATCATAAAGTCCTTTTCAGGCTCGTAACCTGCTTTCTTTACAGCTTCAAGAATAGTTTCAATAGCTTCTTCATCAGACTTTAACGCAGGTGCAAAACCACCTTCATCACCTACTGATGTTGCAAGTCCTCTCTCTTTAAGTATAGCAGCAAGAGCATGGAATACTTCTGCACACCATCTTAAAGCTTCTTTAAATGTAGGCGCACCTACTGGCATAATCATAAATTCTTGAACGTCAAGACCACTTGATAAAGCATGGCAACCACCATTAATAATATTCATCATAGGAACAGGAAGTCTGTTTCCAGAAATACCACCTAAAAATCTGTAAAGAGGAATATCAAGAGATATACTTGCGGCTCTACAACAAGCAATAGATACTGCAAGAATAGCATTTGCGCCAAGCTTAGACTTATCCTTAGTACCGTCTGCCTTAATCATAGCTTCATCAACTGCATAAATATCAGAAGAGTCCATTCCAACAAGAGTATCATTGATAATAGTATTAATATTTTCAACAGCCTTAGTAACGCCCTTGCCAAGATAACGTGACTTGTCACCATCTCTTAATTCAAGTGCTTCAAATTCTCCTGTTGAAGCTCCACTAGGTGCCATACCTCTACCGATTGTACCATCTACAAGCACAACCTCAGCTTCAACTGTAGGATTACCCCTTGAGTCCAATATCTCTCTACCAATAACCTTTTCAATCTCTAAATAATTCATCACAGAAATCTCCTTTCAAAAAAAAGACAGTCTCTATATAAATTCAGCAGTTTTATATAAAGAGCTGTCCTATGATTTACACATAAGTTAGCTTTGTCTAACTATAATTAGAGTATACTTACTTTTATGACAAAAAACAATACCCTTACATGATACATTTTCTCAGTAGCCACAATATTGCCACCTGCTTAACATTCTACACATCAAGCTATGGTGCTTCTAACCATTAATATTTTTAAATAATCGTACATCATTTCTAACTTTTAAAATACCTTATTTCCATCATAACAGCAATATAAAAACATATACCATATCCAAACAATATTATTAACACCCCACCACCAAATTATTCCTATTATTTCTACAATTCTATCCCCCACTTCCCATAAATATTTTTTATATGTTTTATAAAAGGGAAACGCAAGAAAGTTTATTAAATAAATAATAAATACACCATTTCTATACTCTACTCTCATCTTCCCCACTTCCCTCAAATATTTTTTATATATTTTCTAAAAAGGGGAACACAAGAAAGTTCCGTAAAGATAGCAGTAGTAGATAAATAAACACACATATCAAAAAACAAACTGCACCAAAATCATATAAAAAATAGTTCCCCCCGCTATAGAAATCAACATATTCTTTCTCCACAAATGAAGCCCCACCGTAACAACTACCGCAATAGCTTCAGGTATGCCATGAGTGCTGACCATAATATTAACATTTTTAAAACAATAAACCACAAGCATACCAAATACAGCTCCCGGAAGCGCCTTACCTAAATACTTTATATACTCAGGTGTAGGTTTATTATCCTTAAATATTATAAATGGAAGAAATCGTGTCAACATCGTTCCTAACGAACACATTAAAATAATTATTATCTGCTGTGTTAATGTCACTTAATGCCACCTGCTCCTTCTATTGGTTTTCTAAATATTTTAAGAAGTACTACAATACAAATCATAGTTGGTATCAAAAAGCTGTCTGCGCCAAATATATAAAGACATATTATTGACATTATTACACCAATCACCGCTGAATAATGCTGCTTGTCCTTTAAAAACTGGTCTAAAAATATAACTACAAACATCGCTGTCATAACAAAATCAATACCTTTAGTATCTATTGTAAGTAACGAGCCAACAAGCCCACCGATTGTTGCCCCAAGCACCCAATATATTTGGTTTAAAAGTGATACAAAAAACATAAACCAACCATCATCAACATCTTTTGGTATTATGGCACTATAATTTACAGAAAATGTTTCATCACACATAGCATAAATAAGATACAGCTTTTTAATACCTTGATTTTTAAAACGGTCAAGCATAGCAATACCATAAAACAAATGTCTAGCCTGTATCATAACTGCTGCCAAAAATGCCTTCTTATAAATTGAATTACTCTTATTATCCATTAATTTACCCTTTTCATATAGAATTACAATGATTTAAAAGCAAAATTTTATAAATATATAAAACTAAATCAAATACTGCTATCACTATTTAATTATATAATACAAGCAAGTCCCCACTATATTAATAAAAATTAGGGACTTACTTTTTGCCTATTACATAACACTTATATCAAATTCAATCTTACCAACATTGCCTTCATTATCCATAATAGTAAGAAAGGCTTGACCACTCTCACCAATTGTTCTAACAAAAGTTCCGCCATATCCGCCCTTAAGACTAATAAGCTTAGGCCCTATAATCTTAATCGCACCTTCCACAGACAGCATAACAGATTCATTATAAAGGTTAAGCACATTGCCATTTTGGTCACACGCCTTTATTCTTACAAGTGCAACATCATATGTAGTATTTTCTATAAGAGAAGTGTGGTCTGCCTGTGCATTTATAAATGTATTTTTTACTGGCTCTTTAACAACAGTCTTTACAATATTGCCATCTTTAATTGCTTCAAACTTATAAAATGGTACGGGCATATTTTTTCCGCCATTGCCAATATATTTTTCATAAAGTGCTAAAGCATCATTAAGCTTCATATGATAAAATGTCATTAACTTCGCAGCCCTCATTCTTACATCAATTGGAATGTGATTTACTCCATATCTTGAAACAGACATAAGGATTTTCTTAATATCTTCTGCTTGACCATGTGGAAGCCCTTCCTGCTTTTCAAGTGTATCACCTATAAGGTCATCAATTTCTACAGGTGGAAATTCAAGTGCTGAAAACTCTGACCTTTTTTTAGAAGCATTTTTTCCACATAAAAATTCCTTAATAAACGCTCCATTTTTATACATTTTAACGGAGTCAGCATTACTAAAAATATACATTTTTCCTGCTATCTCGGCTTTATGCTCTCCCCTACTCATAGATGATGATATCTCAAGTACATTTTCATTAGTATAACAAGAATAAAGACTTGCTACTAACTTAGGATTTCTAAACATATCCATAATACCATGATAACAAATTCCATCTGCACTTCCAAAACCATTATTTGCATTATAATCTGTCATACACCAAGCTATGCCACCTGCTATTAACTTGTCCTTATAATACCCGTTCATAATTTTTGCGTGTCTTAACGCATGTTCTAACTTGTCACTTTCTGTATCAAAGCTCTTAGATGGATACATATAACCATTGTACTCTGAGATTATATATGCTTTTGTTTCATCAGAAGTTACATCTTTTCGCTTTTCTATTGGTTCATTCTCACCATCATACGAAAAATCATTATAAGCATATACATCTTCAAGCAAATTGCTCTTTTTTATATTTCTCGTGCCTGCTGTCTGACGAAGTTTATCTATATTATGTGCCGCATTATTAGTAGTCGTATATAATTCTTCGTCATCATTTGAACCATTTACACGAACTCCCCATAATATAACACTAGGGTGATTTCTATTATAAAGCACCATTTCTTCAACACTTTGACAAAAACCATTCTTCCAATCGTCATCGCCAATATTATATCCACCTGCAATTTCTGAAAATACAAGAAGTCCAATTTCATCACATCTGTCAAGGAAATACTTTGACTGTGGATAATGAGAAGTTCTGACCATATTCATTCCAAGCTCATTTTTTATTATATCAGCATCATTTCGTTGTATAGACTCTGGCATTGCATATCCCATATATGGAAAACTTTGATTTCTATTAACACCCATAAGCTTAATCTTTTTGTCATTAAGATAAAAACCATCTGCCTTAAATTCCGTCTTTCTTATACCAAATCTTGTTTCATACTCATCGTATACCGCATCAAAATCATGTCTTTTTAACGCAGCTTTTATCACATACAAATTAGGGTTATCAAGCTCCCATTTTTCAAGTTCTTCAATTCTTAATGTGCAAGTAATAATATGCCTTTTAACTTCATTTATAGCTCCTGCAAACTTCTTACCATTAAGTTTATTTCTTAATGACTGCATTGTTTTTAAATCATTAAATTCAAACTTTATATTCTTTGATATTTCACAGTTCTCAAGATTTTTTATAAATGTACCATCACTTTTATAAAGTGAAAGCTCCGCATAATAGCCTTTTTGTCCTCTTATATCTACTTTATCTGCAACAGTAAGTTCATAAGTTATCTCAAGTCCCTTTAATTCGTTATCATTTTCGGCTTCTTGCGTATCATTTTTTGATAATTTTTTATCACTCTTAACTTTTCCTTGCTCTGTTTCAGGCTCTTTTTTTATATAATCTTCTGGTTTTCCCTCATATACATAAATATCATCTATGTACACAGGGTTTTTAACGTCAACATAAACCTCTCTATAAAGACCACCATAAACAAGCGCATCTATCTTTTCTCCAAAAGGTGCTTGATTAAGGCTAGGTCTGCTGTCAAGCTTAACCACAATAATATTAGGCTTGTCAAAAACAATTAAAGACGAAATATCTATTGTAAATGTTGTATATCCACATTTATGAATAGTAGCTTCCTTTTCATTAATATAAACAGACGCTTCATGTGCTGCACCTTCAAATGTAATAAGAATAGTTTTCCCCATATATTCTTTGCCTAACGTAAACTCATTACGATAACAACACACTTTTTCGCAATCTTGTGGTACTGCATAATTATAAGGTAATACAGCATTAGTATGTGGAAGTCTTACTATCTCCATATCACTATCATCATAATTATACTGTATCATATCGCTGTCAAATTCTTTTGAAAATCTCCAGCTATTATTCATGTATATTCGCATTGCTTAATTCCCTGCTACTCAAAATATGGACAAATATATCCATATCGAGAAATTGGAAGTTTTACAAACATTCCTTACTGTTTCATCGTGTATGCTTTCGTAATCATAAATGACATACTACTTACAAGTTCTTGTACACTCCACAGTCGTAAATTCCCGACTTAGCCATCGGTACATACTTATAATTGCTTTTCTATGCTAATTTATAAGTTTTTGCATCTCTCAAATTAAGTGCTGTATTTACATCTCTATCTTCTACATAACCACAATTACATCTGTATATTCTATCAGAAAGTTTTAAGTCTTTCTTAATAAAATCACAACAGTTACATAATTTTGATGACGGATAAAATCTATCTACAACCCTTAGTTCAATGCTGTTTTCATCACATTTCTTTTTTAACTTGACTCTAAATTCATAAAACTTTTGTCCTGCAACAGCTTTTGAAAGATGTCTATTCTTCATCATTCCTTTTACATTCAAATCTTCAATAGTTATATAAGATGGCTTGGTTTTTACTATCTTTAATACTGTTTTATTTATGTAATCGGTACGAATATTATCTATTCTATGATAAAGTCTTTGTACTTTAAGCACTTGTTTTCTTATATTTGCCTTTTGAGTAGCTTCTCCTTTCTTTAATTTTTTCAAATTTTCATACTTTCTTGAAAGACTTCTTTGTTGTCTTTTTAACTGTTTTTCTAACCTTTTTACTTTATAGCTTTTATTAATATTTTTATACTTTGTTCCATCTGAAACAACTGCTAAATCTTTAATTCCTAAATCAATACCTATTCCTTATCTAAATTATTATCAACTATACTTTCTGGTATATCAACAAGCACCGATACATAATATCTATTAGCTTTCTTAGATACAAACCCACTTTTTATTAAAGGTAAAAACTTTTCACCTTTATCATAAAGTTCTTTGTTATGAGCTATATAAAAATTGTACATATACCTACAAGTTCCAATTGTTTTATTAATCTTCGTCTTTTGCTCTGGCGTTGGATTTATCTCTGTCTTGTAGCTCTTTATCAATCTGCTCATCTCCCTTTATCTGATTTTTATATTTCCTTAAACCATATAATCTACAAGAAAATACATCTAATATCTTCTATCAATAGGAGTGCGATTTGCTTTTAATACACCATCTTTGTAATGTTTTAACTGACACACTTAATAATTCAGCAAAATCTTTTGATTTATAATTTGTGATATTTTTTGTATTCATAAAAATTCTTCTTTTATTTTATAAACACATTATATTACTTTTTAACTCATTTATCCACTTTTTAGGCGTTTAACAATTTCTCCATAATATATATATCAACAAATGACTTAATTATTAAAAGCTGTCTATAGTACTACATGACACCTACTGTCATTATAATAGTATTATAAACAGCCTTTAAATAAAAGTCTAATAATTTAATATTCGTTTTTATAAATATTATTTTTCTTTTAATAACAACTCTAATTCTTCTTGTGTTGCACCTATATATGAAGCTATATAATTTTTATCTACTCTATCTGCTATATTAGAATACTGTTCTATGAATATATTATACTTTTGTTCTATTGTAAAATTATCAAAATCATCAATAAAACATCTTATATTGCGCTGTATCTTTGTATACAAGCCCATAAAAAATGTATAGCAAAGCTCATTATTAATAATCATTTTTCTAAAATCTTCAACAGAAATATAAGCCATTGTTGTATCTTCAATGGCTTCAATATACACATTAGCTGTTTTATTTTTAAGGTAATTATAAAGACAACTCCATGTATTTTCTGCATAGAAACTCATTGTATTTTCTGTCCCATCTTCATGTACATAGACAGACCTTGCCATTCCCTCTAATGTAAAATAAATATAAGATGTACTTACCTCCCTATCTAAAATACAATCACCAGCTTTATATGTTATTTCCTTAAAATCCTCCATAATATAGTCAATAATATCCCTACTTAATATCTTATTCTGTAAATATACACGCAATTTTTCTAAATATTGCATTTTGTCCCCCTTTTCTGTAATACACATTACAAAACTCGTAACTACTTACTTTACTCCCAACCAAAATTATAAGTAAATTCCTTAATCTAATATTATATAATAAACATAAAAAATTCCCTTAAATAATCAATAAACTTATCAAAAATTTCTCATTATCATTTCCCATTTTTGCATTTTCAATTCATTTATAAGTCTAATATAGTATAGCATAATAGGATTGTCAACCTTTTATCAAGGCTTTGATGACATAAAATGCAACTTTTTGTCGACATTTTACGACAAAATTTAATATTTGATAAGAGTATTAAAATTTTTCTATGTCTTAATTGACGTAATTCGCAACGAATTGTCGTTTTTTAAAAATATTTATTTTATACTACAAGAAAAATTTTAATAATAAAAAAAATAACATTTAAGTGTGTATTTTCTATGATATT
>ERZ791825.1111-NODE-1111-length-15887-cov-4.315374_pt1 | contig 15887 bp, 11 predicted proteins | sample MGYA00510298_ERZ791825 | MGnify/ENA primary metagenome ERZ791825 (study PRJEB30046, sample SAMN00792010) | human gut metagenome | study: EMG produced TPA metagenomics assembly of the A metagenome-wide association study of gut microbiota in type 2... | reverse complement strand
TAATAAGGAATATCTCAATTTTTAAACATAAAATGCGAATTATTTAGTACAAAAAGTGAACTTCTGATGATCTTTCCCTGGTTAATATCCAGGCATCATGTTACGTGACATGGTGTAGCTATTGAAAAACTACGTTAGCGGATATTTGTTTGCCTCCTTTTTTTTACCCAGCATACCCCATCCCAACAATTTGAATTAAATGTCGTAAAATTGATAACTTCTTTACCTTTTGAAAAATATGTTATTGGGCAAAACTCATCTCCACTTAATGGTTTAAAGCTGGTTATTATGTCACAATTTAATTGTTGTGATAGTGATTGAGCGATGAAATCAGTTAGAGATGGAAGATACTTGCTTTCAATCGATGTTGTTGATGTGCCGAAATCAACTTCATAAGAAAAATCAATCTTCGCTAGTAATTCAATATATTCTGCATCTTTGTCAATAAAAGATGTGTCATAAGTAATGTTTTTTTATACTCATTTACATCAAAGTAGTCATATTTTAATATCGAAAAGTCAATGTCTAGAGCATTTACAAACTTATAAATACTATCGGTTAGTTTACTTTTATCTTTATACTCTATGAGTATACTTGATTTGGTGATCATATTTTTAAAATCTCCAAAAAGGTTCTAAAACGGATTGATCAATCACTTCAACTCGAGCTGTTGAATTATTAGGTTTGAAGTTTCCAAAGAATTCATGAAATTCCTCAAGTGTATTTTTGGAATTGGAACTTCTAATTACCAGGACGATACCATTATCTCCCACCAGGCCAACTCCCTTGTTAACATTTTTTACCTCATGATATACCTCATATAATGTAGCATTATTTCTAAGATAAAAATTACGAAGTTCATTGTTAAAAGATGGGTATTGTCCCGTTCTACATATTGGATTAATCTTTTTTTATTTCTTTTTGTAATAAGGCCAATGCACACTCGCCAGCAATAATTTCATCAAATAAGTATTCCAATGTTCCTCTTAACACTAAAGCACGACAATCATTTTCCGTAGTGCGTTTAATAAATAACTCTTTTTCAATATATAACTCTTGCATAACTTCAGAATTTGAAGATAGTAATTGGCAGCGGCATGGGAACTCAAGATGTTCATTGTATAAAACGCTAAAAACTATGTTTCCCGCAATAATAAATATATCTTTTATCGGCAGAATTATATTCATCACAACCCCTTGTCTTTCAATATTTTGAGTATTGCTACATCCTCATCAGATAACCCAAGCATTTTTTTGTGTCTTATCATGAAATCCTTAACGTGCGTTTCTGCACTCCCTAGTCCATAACGTCCTAATTTTTCAGCTATTCCTAGTTTCTCTTGTGTACCATGTAAAAACTCTTCAAGAATAGCGGCTTTACTCGGATTTGAACGAACAATAATCGTCATGTCTAATACCGAAGCTTCGGCTCCAAAATGTTCAAGCATTCTGAATTCATCTGAGCCTGGTAATGCTATTATTAAATGTCTTTTCCGCGATATAGCCGCCAGAAGTTCTGGGGCTGCCTTCTCAACCCCATGAGATCACTGGAGCTATTCATCATTTTAGATAATGAAGCTCCTTTATTTAATCCTAAGGGATCTATCCATCTTAAAGGATTCGGCACATACCGGTAAGTCTGCTCCCCTCCCTGCAACCCCAGTGGATCACTCACCAGGTACATCCCGGTTTCCGGCTCGTAATACCGGAACCGGTTATAGCACAGCCCGGATTCCACATCCTGCCACTGCCCCGCATACAGCAGGCCGGGGGCGGCTTCCGGGTCCAGTTCCCCGCGCGGGTCCGGGTAGCCGGTGTCTGCGGGCAGGCTGAGTGCCAGCCCCCACAGGCTGGTCTGTCCCGGCCGCCAGACGGTTTTACCTTCACTGTTAAAGAGCATCAGCGGACGGCCCGTCAGGTCGCTCACCGCATGATTCGTCCGCGTCACCCACTGCGGGGCCACCGACGGATGCGCCTGCCGTACCCGGCTGAACTGCTGGCTTATCAGCTCAAAGCCGTTAAACACCAGGTGCCGTACGCTGTACAGTTTATCATCGCGGTATTCCCGGATTTCCGCAATACTGTCGCCGTCCCACAGGTACGTGAAGCGGATTTTCTTCCGGTCGCAGCGTTTCTCTGTTCGTCTGCCGCTGGCGTCGTGGCGGTATTCCCACTGCTCACCCTGTGCGCTGCAATACCCGGTCAGCTGGTCCCGGCTGTCCCACCGGAACCGCTCTGTTTCCGGTCGGTAGCCGTCACGGTGTCTGGTGCGGCTGACCATCCGGCCTGCGGCGTCATAGTCATACTGCGTGTTTCCGGCCTGTTTCAGCCGGTGGCCTCCGGCATACTGGTCAGTCTCTTCACTTATCCGGTGCCTGCCCGCAGACTGCGCCTTCAGGTAGCCACAACTGTCATAGCCATAGGACTCATCGCCTTCGCCATAGCCCAGCCCGGTGCCTGAGGCTGTCACCGCCGTGACCTGGCCGTTCCGGTCCAGCCGGTATTCCCGCCGTGTTTCCCGTCCGTAATCTTCCCGGCTGGTGACAGCCGACACATTGCCCGCGCTGTCGTAACGGTACTCCCGTACCAGTGAGGGGAGCAGCCCGCCCCATGTGGTTTCCTCCGGGAAAAATCCGGCGCGCTGGGTGACAAGCTGGCTGGCTGCATTCCAGCCCTGCTCACAGGCAAAACCCCGGTTACTGTGCCGGAACACTTCACGTCCCGCCTCATCACGGCTGAACGTCAGCGTCTCATCCCCCGGCAGAATGACCTCCGTCAGTTCTCCGGCGGCGTTATAACGGTACGTGGTTTTCAGCAGGGATTCATCGGGGTGTCTGTCGCGTTCATCTTCCGGTGGCCCGCCTGGTCCTTCACTCATGTGTTATCTCTCGTTTATGTCAGCGCGGCTGGTCCTTTTGGATGTCATTCTCCGGTGGCAACGGGGTGAAGCTCTTTATCACCTCCAGCAGCATCGTCTTTTGACTGTTCTTCAGGGATAAGGAGGTGCTGAAAGTGAAGGTCAGCAGCGTATCTCCACGCCGCTGGAATACGGCTATCTGGCTAATCCGCCCCTGATTCCCCTCATCTTCCGGACCGTTCCAGGAATAATCCAGCAGCCAGGCCGGGGCCTCTGCCAGAGTGATTTCCCGGCAGGCATGTTCGGTGTACCCATCAAGTTTGCCCTGGTACAGCGCCAGCGTTTCCTGGTACAGCTCTGGTGTCAGGGTTCCCTGTGGAACGGCTTCGCGGGTAATGACCAGGTTGATGCCACTGTTATCTGTGGACACCAGGACCTGCATTGACTGATCCTGCCATTGAGACGGCAGTTGAATGTGGCCTTCATTAAAAGTGAACTGCATAAAATACTCCCTGATAATCTGAGTGAATCAGTTGATGAAAACAGAACCGCCCACGATGGTGATGCCATCCTTCGACAGCCTGATTACCGTCGATTCCCCGACCTGTAGCTGAATGCCATCCGGCGTCAGCGCAATTTTGCTTTCCTCCACAGCCAGCAAAATTTCCTTAATCGCCGTATAAGCCTGTATACCGTCGCCTTCGCCACCATTGTTTACAGCGTCAACATGCACCGAACCGGCAATCGTGCCTCTGTCCTGAAAGACATCCTCAGATAAAGACCCTTTCAGTACTCCGGTGATCTTGTGGCCTTTTTCCACCGTAAGAAGGCGGTTACCTTCCTGGATCGTGACCGTCTGGTCATTTTTTACGGTTTCGCGGTGATCGTGTTTTACGGTGGTGGTACGGTCGTTGAGCACTTCGGTATCCATGTTCTTCTGCGCGTGGATGTAGACCTGTTCTCTCACTGTCGCATCATCAAACTTCAGCTCATTAAATCCGCTGCCCATGTACGTTTTGGAGCGGATGGTCATCTGCGTCTTTGTTCCCGGCAGGCTGCCGGGGGTGCGGTTTTCCTGGTGGTAGGTGCGCCCCATAATGATCGGCTGGTCCGGATCGCCGTTGAGGAAGTCTACAATCACCTCCTGACCCACACGCGGTATCGCCAGGTGGCCAAAACCGGTGCCTGCCCACGCCTGTGCCACACGGATCCAGCACGAACTGTCTTGGTCTGCCGGGTTATAACGGTCCCAGTTGAACTTCACCCGCACGCGACCATGTTCGTCGCAGAAGATTTCCTCGCCTGCCGGTCCTGTCACGACAGCGCTCTGCGGGCCGTCGACCAGCGGTTTCAGCAACGGCTGTGGTCGCCATGTTCTGTCTGCCGGGATCACCGCAAAATGGTTCTCCAGCGCCGTCCCCGCTCCCTGCCGTCCTGGCACCGCCTGTTGCTGTTCGCCGTGCAGTTCACTTGCCACCACCTGCCATTCCCGGTTCAGGTTCGCCTGCGGATGCCCCGTCAGCACAATTCGCCGTCCCGGCCATATCTCCGGCGAGCGGCTCATTCCCCGCGCGGTTTCTGCGTTGTTTCGCCAGCCGTCCATCTGCCAGCGGGCAAAGTTCTGCCCGTGGGCGCTCTTGAAACGTCCGGGGTAGTCATACACTTCATACTGCGTGCGCTGGTAGTCCTGGTGCTGGCCTTCCTGTTCAAAACGTCCGGCCCAGCCGGGGCGTTTAAAGGTGTAGTCTTTGGTCACCACGGAAGAAGGGCGGATTTGTGCGCTGTAGCGGAACTGGCTGATGCAGAGGGTGCTCACCTCGGTACGGGTGTTCGGGTTCCATGGGATTTCAAAAGATTCGGGCAGATGGCGGACTGTGTCGCACAGCACCAGGCTCTGGTCGGTACTTTTGTAAGCATGCTCCTCATAAAAGAAGATGCCTTCCTCCGCCGCCATCCGGCACAGAAAATCGTAATCAGTCTCACCGTACTGGACACAAAACTCACGGGAAGGATGCGGCTCGCTGAACAGCGGACTCCATTCGGTCACCCCGTTTTCCTGCAACATCGTGCCGAGGATGCTTTTGATGTCCTCGTTCTGGAAGATACGGAAGTTCTGGCGCAGACCGGCACGCCACAGCGGCGGGTGCACCTTCATGCTGTACAGCATCTGGTTTTTGTCGTTCTCCCCGAGTTCAAACCAGGTCACCACGCCTTTCACCCGGCGCTGTACTTCATCGCCCTGCCATATCGTCAGGTAGGCCATTTTGTCCAGCACCTGCGCAAATTCAAGGGAGAGAAACTGCTGGCTGACCAGGGAGAGATCGAGGGAAAAGAGCGAAGAGAGTGACTGGTTCAGATGAAAGGAAACCACCGCAAAAGCATCCGGCGGCAGGCCGTCCACTTCCAGTGTGAAACGTAATCCGGTTGACATAGCAACCTCCAGTAAAATGAATAATGATCCGTACCGTACAACTGCGGATAATGTGATAAGCGGGACGACTTCAGACGTTATTAGGGAAGGAACAGAAAATGCTATGGTTATGTGAGAATTTTGTTTAAATATTACTTTACAGAAACGGGTGTCTGTTCAGTCAAAAAAATAATCACAAGCTCAACCTCTTGTTTCTTGGCGTTATTCAGGACAGGTACGCATATCACAACGAGTAACAAAAACGTAAAGTTAAACCAATATTCATAATATATTTTTATTCACAGCAATAAATAATCCAATTAACATTATTAAAATGAATGATTGCATAAGAAATATATGCTACCGCTCCACCCTGATAACATGATCTGCACATTGCACATCTTAACGTTGTTAAATACTGGCTCAATAGTGGATATTTTAAATTAGGAATTTATCAAATTCACTTGATAAATAGATTGAGTGAATAATATAACAATTAATGATGATTAATCGCGATTAAATTATTCATTGCTTTATATGATAGATGGCTTGTTTATAACGATGAAAATTTAGAAAGGGCATTGTGATCTACAATTGGAAGAAACACAGATTTAACTAAGTTTCATATACAAACATCTCGTGAAACTTTGAAAAATAAAAGCCTTCGATATTTCATATGTTTAATAAGTTTTTCTCTAATTTGTTGATCAACAATACCAGGAGGTGATGCACCACGCCCTGAATTTGAACTTAATAATCACTCTCTCTCCGGCAGCATAATCACAAACCTTGTCCCCCGCGCATCTGACGTTACCGCAACCGTGCCTTTATGCGCGACAACAATCGATTTCACTATCGCCAGCCCAATACCGCTACCTTCACCTTTTCGCTGGCGGGAAGGGTCAACGCGATAGAAACGGTCAAACAATCGCGGTAAGTGCTCGGGCGCAATGGGCGTACCGGGGTTTTCGACGGAAACTTGCACCTGATGATTGACCGTCTGGCAGCGCACTACAATAGCCTCACTGGGTGGCGTATAACGCAGGGCATTAGAAAGCAGGTTGCTTAACGCCCGACGCAGCATCAGCGGATCGCCCGCAACCTGACATTTGTCGCCAACAAATCGCAACTCCACGCCGCGATCTTCCGCTAACGCCTCGAAAAAATCGAACACTTTGCCGACTTCATCCGCCAGGTTGAGCATTTTCTTTTCGGGGATTAGCTGGTTGTTATCGGCCTGAGCGAGAAACAGCATATCGCTGACCATTTTCGCCATTCGCGTCAGCTCTTCGAGATTAGAGTAGAGCACATCTTCCAGCTCCTTCTGGCTGCGAGACTGGCTGAGGGCGATTTCCGTTTGCGTGATGAGATTGGTAATCGGCGTGCGAATTTCGTGAGCGATATCCGCTGAGAAATTGGACTGGCGGGTAAAGACATCCTCAATACGCTCGATCATATGGTTGAACGACAGTACCAGCTGTTCCAGCTCAATCGGCACGGTCTGCGGGTCGAGGCGAACGTCGAGATCTTTCGAGGTAATATTCTGGATTTGACGGCTGACGCTGCGGATCGGCGCGTGACCTTTATGTACCGCCAACAGTACGATAAAGACGATCAGGATGCTGATTACCGATGCGGTCATAATAAGTTTATTCATCAAATCATTTATGTAATGAAGATGAAAATCGATCGAAAGCGCGATGTAGAGCGTATAAATCGGTTTGCCGTCCACCAACGGGCCAACCGGCAAGTTAATCATCCGCCAGTTGCTGTGTTCCATATGCCCGTGACCGTGGCCTGGCATCATCATCGTCGGGCCGGAAAGGAGATACACCTCGCCACCCTGAGCGTCTTTATCGGGTATGGCGTCACGCGTAAACTCGCGGATATCCGGCGCACCGGGGGAGTGATACACCGTTTTACCCTGACTATCTGCCAGGGAAATCAACACATTGGAATAACCACTGACGATATCTTCCAGCGTCATTAAGCGTCGGGCTTGCGTTTCGTCAGGGTGATTTAGTACCCGTTCAAGGGTGGCGCTAATCTCTTTTAAATCATTAATATCCTGCTCGGCAAAATGAACTTTTACTGAGTGGATCATGATCCATGCAAAGGCGAAAAACGCCGCGATGGTGGCCAGGCTGATAAAAAAGGTCAGGCGGGTTGCCAGCGAAAACGGGCGCTGAAATGGCTTACTGACCATCCGGCACCTCAAGCATGTAACCCACGCCGCGCACGGTCTGAATTAGCTTCGGCTCAAAGTCGTTGTCGATTTTGCCGCGCAGCCGCTTCACCGCCACATCAATAGCATTGGTATCGCTGTCAAAATTCATGTCCCATACCTGCGAGGCGATAAGCGAGCGGGGCAGCACTTCGCCCTGATGGCGAAGGAAGAACTCCAGCAGAGTAAACTCTTTACTGGTCAAAGTGATGCGCGTGCCGCTGCGGGTGACTTTGCGGCTGACGAGATCGACCATCAAATCGGCAACCTGAAACTGACTTTCGATAATCACCGCCGCCCCGCGCCGCAGTAATGTGCGCACCCGCGCCAGCAGTTCAGCAAAAGCGAATGGCTTCACCAGGTAGTCATCTGCCCCCAACTCCAGCCCCTTGACGCGATGTTCAATGGTGCCAAGCGCGGTAAGCAACAGAATCGGCATCCCTTTATTGGCGGAGCGTAACATGCGCACGATATCCCAGCCGTTCACGTCCGGCAGCATAATATCGAGGATTATCAGATCATAATCACCGGTCATCGCCAGATGGTAGCCATTCAGCCCGTTGTCGGCCAAATCGACCACAAAACCGGCTTCGGTTAACCCTTTGGTCAAGTATTCTCCGGTTTTCTTTTCATCTTCGACAATCAACAGTTTCATATTTCCTCCGCATGTTGCCCGGGCAATTCTAGAGTAGCGGGATCAGATGGCAATCGCTTATTGGCAAAATGACAATTTTGTCATTTTTCTGTCACCGGAAAATCAGAGCCTGGCGAGTAAAGTTGGCGGCATAAAATCACCAGAAATTATGAGCCTATGTCTCCTTGTAAACTTCTGCCATTTTGTGTGGCCCTTGCGCTAACCGGTTGTTCACTGGCACCGGATTATCAGCGTCCGGCAATGCCCGTGCCGCAGCAGTTCTCACTCAGCCAGAACGGCCTGGTTAACGCAGCAGATAACTATCAGAACGCGGGCTGGCGCACCTTTTTTGTTGATAATCAGGTGAAGACGCTGATTAGCGAGGCGCTGGTGAATAATCGGGATTTGCGCATGGCGACGCTGAAAGTGCAGGAGGCACGGGCGCAATATCGTCTGACCGATGCCGACCGCTACCCACAGCTCAATGGCGAGGGCAGCGGCAGCTGGAGCGGTAATCTTAAAGGGAATACCGCCACGACACGGGAGTTTTCGACCGGCCTTAACGCCAGCTTTGACCTCGATTTTTTCGGTCGCTTAAAGAACATGAGCGAAGCCGAGCGACAAAATTATTTAGCCACTGAGGAAGCTCAGCGCGCGGTGCATATTCTGCTGGTTTCTAATGTCGCGCAAAGCTATTTCAATCAGCAACTGGCGTATGCGCAATTGCAAATAGCCGAAGAAACGCTGCGTAATTATCAGCAGTCATATGCGTTTGTCGAAAAACAACTGTTGACAGGTAGCAGTAATGTTCTGGCGCTGGAACAGGCTCGCGGGGTGATAGAAAGTACCCGCAGCGACATCGCTAAACGTCAGGGGGAACTGGCGCAGGCGAATAATGCATTGCAACTGTTGCTGGGAAGCTACGGCAAGCTGCCGCAAGCGCAGACAGTAAACAGCGACAGCCTGCAAAGCGTTAAATTACCGGCGGGATTGTCGTCGCAAATCTTATTGCAGCGCCCGGATATTATGGAAGCTGAACACGCGTTAATGGCGGCTAATGCCAATATTGGCGCTGCACGCGCGGCATTTTTTCCGTCTATAAGCCTGACCAGCGGAATATCGACCGCCAGTAGCGATCTATCGTCATTATTTAACGCCAGCAGCGGGATGTGGAATTTTATACCCAAAATTGAGATCCCCATTTTTAATGCCGGACGCAACCAGGCCAATCTGGATATCGCCGAAATTCGCCAGCAGCAGTCGGTGGTGAATTATGAACAGAAAATCCAGAACGCCTTTAAAGAAGTGGCAGATGCGCTGGCATTACGTCAAAGCCTGAACGATCAAATTAGCGCCCAGCAGCGTTATCTGGCATCGCTGCAAATTACTTTGCAACGGGCGCGGGCATTATATCAGCACGGCGCAGTAAGTTATCTGGAAGTGCTGGATGCCGAGCGTTCTTTATTTGCAACCCGACAAACTTTACTTGATCTGAATTATGCCCGTCAGGTTAACGAAATTTCTTTGTATACCGCACTTGGTGGCGGTTGACAGCAATATACTCGTCATACTTCAAGTTGCATGTGCTGCGTCTGCGTTCGCTCACCCCAGTCACTTACTTATGTAAGCTCCTGGGGATTCACTCGCTTGTCGCCTTCCTGCAACTCGAATTATTTAGAGTATGACTTTTAACTCCAGGAGAGAATAAATGAAAAAAGCACTGCAAGTCGCAATGTTCAGTCTGTTTACCGTTATTGGCTTTAATGCCCAGGCTAACGAACATCATCATGAAACCATGAGCGAAGCACAACCACAGGTTATTAGCGCCACTGGCGTGGTAAAGGGTATTGATCTGGAAAGCAAAAAAATCACCATCCATCACGATCCGATTGCTGCCGTGAACTGGCCGGAGATGACCATGCGCTTTACCATCACCCCGCAGACGAAAATGAGTGAAATTAAAACCGGCGACAAAGTGGCGTTTAATTTTGTCCAGCAGGGCAACCTTTCTTTATTACAGGATATTAAAGTCAGCCAGTAACCCAGGTTTAATGAGATGAAAAAAATCGCGCTTATTATCGGCAGCATGATCGCGGGCGGTATTATTTCTGCGGCAGGTTTTACCTGGGTTGCAAAGGCGGAACCGCCTGCAGAAAAAACGTCGACCGCAGAACGTAAAATCTTATTCTGGTACGACCCAATGTATCCCAATACGCGGTTCGATAAACCAGGTAAATCGCCGTTTATGGATATGGATCTGGTGCCGAAATATGCCGATGAAGAGAGTTCTGCGTCTGGTGTGCGCATTGACCCGACTCAGACGCAGAATCTGGGGGTGAAAACGGCTACCGTCACGCGCGGACCGCTGACTTTTGCCCAGAGTTTCCCGGCGAATGTCAGTTACAACGAGTATCAGTATGCCATTGTGCAGGCTCGCGCTGCCGGGTTTATCGACAAGGTGTATCCGCTTACCGTGGGCGATAAAGTACAAAAGGGCACACCGCTTCTCGACCTGACCATTCCTGACTGGGTGGAAGCGCAGAGTGAGTATTTACTGCTGCGCGAAACCGGCGGTACGGCGACCCAGACTGAAGGCATTCTTGAGCGGCTGCGACTGGCGGGAATGCCGGAGGCGGATATTCGCCGCCTGATCGCCACGCAAAAAATCCAGACTCGCTTTACGCTCAAAGCGCCCATTGATGGCGTGATCACCGCGTTTGATCTGCGCGCGGGAATGAATATCGCCAAAGATAACGTGGTAGCGAAAATTCAGGGTATGGACCCGGTGTGGGTCACTGCTGCGATCCCGGAGTCTATCGCCTGGCTGGTGAAAGATGCCTCGCAGTTTACCCTCACCGTTCCGGCGCGACCGGATAAAACACTCACCATCCGCAAATGGACGCTGCTACCTGGCGTGGATGCCGCGACCCGCACGCTGCAGCTGCGTCTGGAAGTCGACAACGCCGACGAGGCGCTAAAACCGGGCATGAACGCCTGGTTGCAACTCAACACCGCCAGCGAACCGATGCTGCTCATTCCGTCACAAGCGCTGATTGATACCGGCAGCGAACAGCGGGTGATTACCGTTGATGCCGACGGGCGCTTTGTACCGAAACGCGTTGCTGTTTTCCAGGCATCGCAAGGCGTCACCGCATTACGCTCTGGTCTGGCGGAAGGTGAAAAGGTGGTTTCCAGCGGCCTGTTCCTGATTGATTCCGAAGCCAATATTTCTGGCGCACTGGAGCGGATGCGCTCTGAAAGTGCTACCCATGCGCATTGAGGGAATAACCAATGATTGAATGGATTATTCGTCGCTCGGTGGCGAACCGTTTTTTGGTGCTGATGGGCGCGTTGTTTCTGAGCATCTGGGGCACCTGGACCATCATTAATACGCCAGTGGATGCGCTGCCGGATCTCTCCGATGTGCAGGTTATTATTAAAACCAGCTATCCCGGTCAGGCACCACAAATCGTTGAAAATCAGGTGACTTATCCGCTAACCACCACCATGTTGTCGGTGCCTGGCGCGAAGACTGTGCGCGGTTTCTCACAGTTTGGCGACTCTTATGTGTATGTCATTTTCGAAGATGGCACCGATCCGTACTGGGCGCGTTCGCGGGTGCTGGAGTACCTCAACCAGGTACAGGGTAAGCTGCCTGCGGGAGTCAGCGCCGAGCTGGGGCCAGATGCCACGGGTGTTGGCTGGATCTATGAATATGCACTGGTGGATCGCAGCGGTAAGCACGATCTGGCCGATTTACGCTCATTACAGGACTGGTTTCTCAAATATGAGCTGAAAACCATCCCTGACGTTGCGGAAGTGGCGTCGGTGGGCGGTGTGGTGAAAGAGTATCAGGTGGTTATCGATCCCCAGCGCCTGGCGCAGTATGGCATCAGTCTCGCCGAAGTAAAAAGCGCGCTGGATGCTTCAAACCAGGAAGCGGGCGGTTCGTCGATCGAACTGGCGGAAGCGGAATATATGGTGCGCGCCAGCGGCTATCTGCAAACGCTCGACGACTTTAATCACATCGTTTTAAAAGCCAGTGAAAATGGCGTGCCCGTTTATCTGCGCGATGTTGCGAAGGTCCAGATTGGCCCGGAGATGCGCCGGGGCATTGCCGAACTAAACGGCGAAGGCGAAGTGGCGGGCGGGGTGGTGATCCTGCGATCCGGCAAAAACGCCCGAGAAGTGATCGCCGCCGTGAAGGACAAACTGGAAACGCTGAAAAGTAGTCTGCCGGAAGGCGTGGAGATAGTTACAACATACGATCGCAGCCAGCTCATTGACCGCGCCATCGACAACCTCAGCGGCAAGTTGCTGGAAGAGTTTATTGTGGTGGCGGTAGTCTGTGCGCTGTTTCTCTGGCATGTGCGCTCGGCGCTGGTGGCGATTATTTCGTTGCCGCTGGGGTTGTGTATTGCTTTTATTGTCATGCACTTCCAGGGACTGAATGCCAATATTATGTCGTTGGGTGGCATTGCGATTGCCGTCGGGGCGATGGTCGATGCTGCTATCGTCATGATCGAGAATGCGCATAAACGGCTGGAAGAGTGGCAGCACCAGCATCCTGACGCCACGCTGGATAATAAAACGCGCTGGCAGGTGATCACCGATGCGTCTGTTGAAGTGGGGCCGGCGCTATTTATCAGTCTGCTGATTATCACGTTGTCGTTTATCCCGATCTTCACCCTGGAAGGGCAGGAAGGGCGTCTGTTTGGCCCGTTGGCGTTCACCAAAACGTATGCGATGGCGGGTGCGGCGCTGCTGGCGATCGTAGTGATCCCGATCCTGATGGGCTACTGGATCCGTGGCAAAATTCCGCCGGAAAGCAGTAACCCGCTCAATCGCTTTTTGATTCGTGTTTATCATCCGCTGTTGCTGAAAGTACTGCACTGGCCGAAAACCACGCTGCTGGTGGCGGCGCTTTCGGTGCTGACGGTTCTCTGGCCGCTCAATAAAGTTGGCGGGGAATTTTTACCGCAGATCAATGAAGGCGACTTGTTGTATATGCCATCGACGCTGCCGGGGATTTCCGCAGCAGAGGCGGCGAGTATGCTGCAAAAAACCGACAAGCTAATTATGAGCGTACCTGAAGTGGCGCGGGTATTTGGCAAAACCGGGAAAGCGGAAACCGCCACCGATTCTGCTCCGCTGGAGATGGTAGAAACGACCATCCAGCTTAAGCCGCAGGAGCAGTGGCGGCCAGGCATGACGATGGACAAAATCATTGAGGAACTGGATAACACCGTGCGGCTGCCGGGGCTGGCGAATCTGTGGGTGCCGCCAATTCGTAACCGTATCGATATGCTCTCAACCGGCATTAAAAGCCCCATCGGCATTAAAGTTTCCGGCACTGTGCTGGCGGATATCGACGCGATGGCTGAGCAAATTGAAGAAGTAGCGCGAACGGTGCCAGGCGTAGCTTCTGCGCTTGCCGAGCGGCTAGAAGGTGGGCGCTATATCAACGTTGAGATTAACCGTGAAAAAGCCGCACGTTACGGTATGACGGTGGCGGATGTGCAGTTGTTTGTGACTTCTGCGGTGGGCGGGGCGATGGTTGGCGAAACGGTGGAAGGGATTGCCCGTTATCCAATTAATCTGCGTTATCCGCAAAGCTGGCGCGATAGTCCGCAGGCACTGCGCCAGCTGCCGATCCTGACGCCGATGAAGCAGCAAATCACCCTGGCAGACGTGGCCGACATTAAAGTCTCTACCGGACCGTCGATGCTGAAAACCGAGAATGCGCGCCCGACGAGCTGGATTTATATCGATGCCCGCGATCGTGACATGGTGTCGGTGGTTCACGATTTGCAAAAAGCGATAGCTGAAAAAGTGCAGTTAAAACCGGGCACCAGCGTGGCATTCTCCGGGCAGTTCGAGCTACTGGAGCGCGCCAACCATAAGCTTAAACTCATGGTGCCGATGACGTTGATGATTATCTTCGTGCTGTTGTATCTGGCGTTCCGTCGGGTGGGCGAAGCGTTGCTGATTATCAGCAGCGTACCGTTTGCGCTGGTGGGCGGCATCTGGTTGCTGTGGTGGATGGGCTTTCATCTTTCCGTGGCGACGGGCACTGGCTTTATCGCCCTCGCCGGGGTCGCCGCCGAATTTGGCGTGGTGATGCTGATGTATTTACGTCACGCCATAGAGGCCGTGCCGTCGTTGAATAATCCACAAACATTCAGCGAGCAGAAGCTGGATGAGGCGTTATATCACGGCGCGGTCCTGCGCGTGCGCCCGAAAGCGATGACGGTGGCGGTGATTATCGCCGGTCTGCTGCCGATTCTGTGGGGAACGGGGGCTGGTTCAGAGGTGATGAGCCGGATTGCCGCGCCGATGATTGGCGGCATGATCACCGCACCTTTGCTGTCGCTGTTTATTATCCCGGCGGCGTATAAGCTGATGTGGCTGCACCGACATCGGGTACGGAAATAAAAGCAGGATACCCCGTTTAACCGTGTGGATTGTGTCTTGCGACGATGGGCACTAAATGTTAAAAGGTGCCCCTCAACAAAAAAGACACACAGGGGAAAGGCGTGAAAAACGCGTCAACCGTATCGGAAGATACTGCGTCGAATCAAGAGCCGACGCTTCATCGCGGATTACATAACCGTCATATTCAACTGATTGCGTTGGGTGGCGCAATTGGTACTGGTCTGTTTCTTGGCATTGGCCCGGCGATTCAGATGGCGGGTCCGGCTGTATTGCTGGGCTACGGCGTCGCCGGGATCATCGCTTTCCTGATTATGCGCCAGCTTGGCGAAATGGTGGTTGAGGAGCCGGTATCCGGTTCATTTGCCCACTTTGCCTATAAATACTGGGGACCGTTTGCGGGCTTCCTCTCTGGCTGGAACTACTGGGTAATGTTCGTGCTGGTGGGAATGGCAGAGCTGACCGCTGCGGGCATCTATATGCAGTACTGGTTCCCGGATGTTCCAACGTGGATTTGGGCTGCCGCCTTCTTTATTATCATCAACGCCGTTAACCTGGTGAACGTGCGCTTATATGGCGAAACCGAGTTCTGGTTTGCGCTGATTAAAGTGCTGGCGATCATCGGTATGATCGGCTTTGGCCTGTGGCTGCTGTTTTCTGGTCACGGCGGCGAGAAAGCCAGTATCGACAACCTCTGGCGCTACGGTGGTTTCTTCGCCACCGGCTGGAATGGGCTGATTTTGTCGCTGGCGGTAATTATGTTCTCCTTCGGCGGTCTGGAGCTGATTGGGATTACTGCCGCTGAAGCGCGCGATCCGGAAAAAAGCATTCCAAAAGCGGTAAATCAGGTGGTGTATCGCATCCTGCTGTTTTACATCGGTTCACTGGTGGTTTTACTGGCGCTCTATCCGTGGGTGGAAGTGAAATCCAACAGTAGCCCGTTTGTGATGATTTTCCATAATCTCGACAGCAACGTGGTAGCTTCTGCGCTGAACTTCGTCATTCTGGTAGCATCGCTGTCAGTGTATAACAGCGGGGTTTACTCTAACAGCCGCATGCTGTTTGGCCTTTCTGTGCAGGGTAATGCGCCGAAGTTTTTGACTCGCGTCAGCCGTCGCGGTGTGCCGATTAACTCGCTGATGCTTTCCGGAGCGATCACTTCGCTGGTGGTGTTAATCAACTATCTGCTGCCGCAAAAAGCGTTTGGTCTGCTGATGGCGCTGGTGGTAGCAACGCTGCTGTTGAACTGGATTATGATCTGTCTGGCGCATCTGCGTTTTCGTGCAGCGATGCGACGTCAGGGGCGTGAAACACAGTTTAAGGCGCTGCT
>ERZ791825.1109-NODE-1109-length-15954-cov-4.966727_pt1 | contig 15954 bp, 8 predicted proteins | sample MGYA00510298_ERZ791825 | MGnify/ENA primary metagenome ERZ791825 (study PRJEB30046, sample SAMN00792010) | human gut metagenome | study: EMG produced TPA metagenomics assembly of the A metagenome-wide association study of gut microbiota in type 2... | reverse complement strand
TTATGGACAAGCCGGAAGAAATTCTTGATTACATAGAGCAATATTTTGCAAAGAAATAATTTCGACGCGATAATCTTTCATTTCCCCTCGGAAGTACGAAAAAACGCTTCCGGGGGGTTTGTATTTCCAAAGTGAAGGGTAACTCACACGATGTATTCAGGTGTTTACAGTAAATTCTCTCTCTGCTATACTATAAATCAAATGCCGGGTGCTGGCAAAAGGGATAAAGGTATTTACAAATTATAATGAAAAGGGGACAAAAAACTATGGAAAAAAGAAAAATTATTATGGACTGCGATCCTGGAATTGATGACGCTATCGCACTTGCTTACGCAGCAGCTCACCCGGAAGCATTTGAACTTCTGGCAGTGACAACTGTAGCCGGGAACCAGACCATTGACATCGTAACAAGAAATGCTCTGGACCTGTCAGCACTTTACAAATTAAATGTGCCGGTAGCTGCCGGAATGGTAGAACCAATCATCAGAGAACATCACACAGCATCTGAATTTCATGGAGAAAACGGACTTGGTGACTGCACGATTCCGAGAGCCGATGCAGAACCGGAAAAAGAGATGGCAGTCTTTTACATTAAGAGACTTCTCACCGAACTTCCGGAAGGAGAGAAAGTAACTCTAATCTGTACAGCACCGTTGACAAATATCGGTTTACTTCTTAAAATTTATCCGGAAGTAAAATCAAAAATTCAGGAGATCATTCTTATGGGTGGCGCAGTGGCAGGTGGAAATGTAACCGCATCCGCAGAGTTTAATATTTATGTAGATCCGGAAGCTGCAAAAATCGTATTTAAATCAGGCCTTCCAATTGTAATGTGCGGCCTGGACGTAACAGAGAAATGTGCCCTGACACGTTCCCAGATCCAGAAACTCAGCCAGTCTCAGAATAATCAGATTGCGAAGCTTTGTGGAGATATGGCGGGCTACAGCCTGGCAAACGGAAATAAATTCAGGGGACAGGTAAGTATCCATGATGCGGTTCCATATATGTATCTGACTCATCCGGAAATCTTCAAAGTCCAGAAAGTGGTACTGGACGTGGACTGCTCTGATGGTGAATCTGCAGGAAGAACCATCGCAGATTTCCGCTGGTGGATGCATGAAGAAGAGGAAGAGAACATCGCAGTTATGGATGCAGACGCTTCCAAATTCCAGGAATACCTCATAGAGGCAATCTATGAACTGGGAGAGAAAGTAAAATAGAATCATTACTGTTCACACTGCTTTGTGATCGGTAATCGCAGAATTTCATTGTAGCCTGCATCGAGGAACGTTACAACAGAATAGCAATAGCTATTGCAGAATTGTTTTTATAAAGAAATTTATTATGAAGAAATTTATTATAGAGAAACTCGTATAGAGGCAGGCAAAAAAAGGAATGGATAAATGAACTATATAGTTTTTGACTTGGAATGGAATCAGAATCCAGCGGGAAAGAAAACTCGCAACGACAAACTTCCATTCGAGATTATCGAGATCGGAGCTGTAAAAGTAAACAGCAAAAAAGAAATAACGGACAGTTTTCACAGGTTGATCAAACCACAGGTTTACAACTGGATCCATGACAGCATTCATGAGGTGATTCATGTGGATTATAAAGACCTTATGAGCGGTGTGCCGTTTGAACAGGCTGCCAGAGAATTTCTTGACTGGTGCGGAGAAGACTGGTATTTTTTTACCTGGGGAAATCAGGATGTGATGGAACTTCAGAGAAATATGAAGTTCTATGGAATACTTGACCTTCTCCCGGGACCGGTGACTTACTATGATGTGCAGAAACTGTTCAGCATCAGTTATGATGACGGTACGCGCAGATGTGCACTGGAGCATGCAATCGATGAGCTGAAAATAGAGAAGTCCCAGGGATTTCACAGAGCACTTGCGGATGCCTGGTATACCGCTGAGGTTTTAAAGAAGATAAATAACATCATAATCGTGAATCACCCGTCACTGGACGTATATCAGAATCCGAAGAAGAAAAAGGAAGAGATACACATTTCCTATCCGGATCATGACAAATACGTATCCAGAGAATTCAACACGAGAGAGCGTGTTATGAAAGACCGCGAAGTAACAAGTACCAGATGTCCGATCTGCCATCTTCCTGCGAAGCGGAAACTTCGCTGGTTTATGAACAATCCGAAGGTTTATTACAGCGTTTCTGTATGTGAGGAACACGGATTGGTAAAAGGAAAGATTCGTATCCGGAAAACAGAAGATGAGAAATATTTTGCAGTGAAAACATTGCGTTTCACAGATACAGAAGAAGCGGAGGAACTTCGTGAAAGAAAAGAAGTTCTCCGCCTCAGGCGAAAACTAAAAAGAAGTGTTGAGAAGGAGGTCTGAAAGGATCTCCTTTTCATATTGTATTCCATATCCGACCATATGATCATTAAAATAATATTTGCTCTTGATACGTTTCGGTCCTACAGAATTATTAAGAAGCCACTGTTTCCTGACAAGCTGGCTCACATCTGTTCCTGTGGGAACTGTCACATACACATGTCTCATATAATAGAAAGAACAGAGATCTCCGCTATTTTTTAAGAGATGCTTCTCACATGGAAGAAACGTTGCCGGAACCGGATTCGTGTCTACATTCATATCTACTTTTTCAAAATTGTCAAAGCCATAGTCCAGCAGAGAGGTTGTATCCGGGAAAGCACCGTTTGTAGAATTCAGTACAACTGCGATCAGAATGGAATTGCCTCTCTTCGCATAAGTTACGAGGGTATTTCCGGCCACGTTTGTATAACCGGTCTTACCTCCGAGAACTCCGTCGTAAGCGTAGGACTGACCGGACATCATTCTGTGGTGATTGAGAAGGTAACGGGTTTCTGACTGCTTGTTTGTCGGCGGAATCTCATAAGTCTGCGTAGTGACAAATTTACGAAACTCCGGATTATACCAGGCAGCTTTTGCAATCTTCATCATATCACTTGCAGTGGTGTAGTGAGTCTCATCCGGCAGGCCGTTTGGATTATTGAAATGTGTATTCTTACATCCAAGCTGTGCCGCCCTCTGATTCATCAGTTCCACAAACTTCTTAACAGAACCGCTTGTCTTTTCGGCAATGGCAAGAGCCATCTCATTGGCGGATTCCAGCATCAGCGCCATCAGCGCCTGCTCTACAGTAAAAACTTCGCCGGTTTCTGCGTAGATCGTGGAGCTTCCGGCCTCGATTCCGTAAGCCGCCTCCTGTGACATCGTGATCGTATCATTCATGTCGAGATTCTCACATGCCAGGAGTGCGGTCATGATCTTAGTGATACTGGCTGGATAGAGTCTGTCATCAGGATTCTTGGAATAAAGAACGGTATCAGTTACCGCATCCATTAATACAGCGGACTGTCCTTCAATACTTGGCCCGGCAGGCCATCCTTTGATGGAGTCAGTATCAGCAGCCTGGGAATAAGTCGCTGAGTGACCGGCTTCGGGAGTTGCAGTGGCACTCGCCTCAGCAGCATAAATAGCAGCCGGCTGAGTAACCAGCAGCCCGGCACAAAGCATTCCGGCAAGAGAACGCTTTATCATTGTATGAAATTTTCTCTTAAACATTTAAAATTACCCTTCATTAATAAATGCGCATAGAAAATTATTAACTATGCAGATTAGTTGTTCAGATATTGCTGTCCATGCGTTAATGAGAACGGAGAAAACAGTAACGCTTAGATAACTCCTGACGACGATTATATGCGATAAAAAAAGCAGCTATTTGTAGAATTGCTATAGTACAAGAGTATTTACAGCTGCGAAAAATCGACATACAGGATGATATTCAATCGGATATTCGCAATCCGCTTTCGATACTTGATTCGGTTAAAGTCCGAAAAAATGTTAATCCAATACGTTTTGCTATATTCGGACAAAATATTCTACCTTATTATATCATTAATTACAATGGCTGTGTAAAATTTATATCCTTATATATTCTCACAAAGTTATCCTGTTACTGTTCACACACCACTATTCCGCGAGGTGTTTTGGCATGAATATGCCAAAATCCCGAGACATACAAGCCAAAATTCCATTGCCGCAGGCAATTTGGAATGAATTTTGGCAACGTTACTGCGAACGGAGTGAACAGTAACGTTATCCTGAGGTTAGCATAACCTTAAATAATCCAAAAAATACTTGACACAGGGAATTTCGTGACCTTATAATGAATCCGCATAGTGTTTTAAATATAAACCACAAAAACGTTGATGGAGACAGTAATTGCAGATGAACGCAGACAGCGAGTCAGGGAGGGTGTGAGCCTGATGGCAAGTAAATGCAGTGAAAATCACTCCGGAGTTGCAGCTCTGAAGGCGATATGCAGATAGGAGCTGACGGAAATCCCCGTTAAAGGATTCATGTATCGGCAAAGATGCCCGTACAATGTAACAGGTGGTATAACGAACGTAAATAAACCTTCGTCCTTTTACATAAGGGACGATTTTTTTGTTTTATGGGATAAAGATGTGCACAAACGTCATTATCCTATAAAACAAAAATTTCAGGATTATTTTCGTTCTAAAACATGTTACTGTTCACTTCGTGCCCGGTAACAAGAATATACCAAAATAAAAACAGGAGGTAATTTACTGTGTACCAGAAAGTTGATACGAACTTAAATTTTGTAGACCGTGAAAAAAAAGTAGAAGAATTCTGGAAAGAAAACCATATCTTTGAGAAAAGTATGGAAAACAGAAAAGAAGGAGAAACCTATACTTTCTACGATGGACCGCCAACCGCCAACGGTAAACCGCACATCGGCCATGTGCTTACCCGTGTAATCAAGGATATGATTCCGAGATACCGTACAATGAAAGGTTACATGGTTCCACGTAAAGCTGGCTGGGATACCCATGGTCTTCCGGTAGAGCTGGAAGTAGAGAAGAAACTGGGATTGGATGGCAAAGAACAGATCGAAGAATACGGTATGGAGCCATTCATCAAACAGTGTAAAGAAAGTGTCTGGAAATACAAAGGAATGTGGGAGGATTTCTCCTCAACAGTTGGTTTCTGGGCTGATATGGAGCACCCATATGTAACTTACTATGATGACTATATCGAATCCGAGTGGTGGGCACTCAAAGAAATCTGGAACAAGAAGCTTCTATACAAAGGCTTCAAAATCGTTCCTTACTGTCCGAGATGTGGTACTCCGCTTTCCGCACAGGAAGTATCCCAGGGATACAAAACTGTCAAAGAGCGTTCCGCAGTTGTAAGATTCAAGGTTGTCGGCGAAGACGCATACTTCCTTGCATGGACAACAACACCATGGACACTTCCATCCAACGTTGCACTCTGCGTAAACCCGGATGAGACTTACTGCAAAGTAAAAGCAGCAGACGGATACACCTATTATATGGCAGAAGCACTTCTCGACAAAGTTCTTGGCAAACTTGCAAAAGAAGAAGGCGAGAAAGCATACGAAGTTCTGGAAACTTACAAAGGAACAGATCTCGAGTATAAAGAGTATGAGCCACTTTTTGCATGCGCAGGAGAGGTAGCAGCAAAACAGAAAAAGAAAGCTCATTTCGTAACATGTGACACATACGTTACTATGAGCGATGGTACAGGTATCGTTCATATCGCACCTGCATTTGGTGAAGACGACAGCAGAATCGGACGTAACTATGACCTTCCATTCGTACAGTTCGTAGACGGACAGGGTAACCTGACAAAAGAGACTCCATATGCTGGCGTTTTCGTAAAGAAAGCAGACCCGATGGTTCTCACAGACCTGGACAAAGAAGGCAAACTCTTCGATGCTCCGAAATTCGAGCATGAATATCCACACTGCTGGAGATGCGACACACCACTGATCTACTATGCAAGAGAATCCTGGTTCATCAAGATGACAGCAGTCAAAGATGACCTGATCAGAAACAACAACACCATCAACTGGATTCCAGAGAGCATCGGTAAAGGACGTTTCGGCGACTGGCTGGAGAACGTTCAGGATTGGGGTATCAGCCGTAACCGTTACTGGGGAACACCACTGAACATCTGGCAGTGCGAATGCGGACATATGCATTCCGTTGGAAGCCGTCAGGAATTATTTGAGATGAGCGGTGATGAGAGAGCCAAGACAGTAGAACTTCATCGTCCATACATTGATGAGATCACACTGAAGTGTCCGGAATGTGGTGGAGAAATGCACCGTGTACCGGAAGTTATCGACTGTTGGTTCGACTCAGGAGCAATGCCTTTCGCACAGCACCACTATCCATTTGAAAACAAAGAATTATTTGAGCAGCAGTTCCCTGCAAACTTTATCTCCGAGGCAGTAGACCAGACTCGTGGATGGTTCTACTCACTCCTTGCAGAATCCACACTGCTCTTCAACAAAGCACCATATAAGAACGTAATCGTTCTGGGACATGTCCAGGATGAGAACGGACAGAAGATGAGTAAGTCCAAAGGAAATGCAGTTGACCCGTTTGACGCACTGAACAAATACGGCGCAGATGCGATCCGCTGGTATTTCTACATCAACAGCGCACCATGGCTTCCAAACCGTTTCCATGGAAAAGCTGTTGTAGAAGGACAGCGTAAATTCATGAGCACACTCTGGAACACATACGCGTTCTTCGTATTATATGCAAACATCGACAACTTCGATCCAACTAAATACAATCTCGAATATGATCAGCTCCCTGTAATGGATAAATGGCTGCTCAGCAGATTAAACACAACTGTACAGGCAGTAGACAATGACCTGGCAAACTACAAGATTCCGGAAGCAGCAAGAGCACTCCAGGAATTCGTAGATGAGATGAGTAACTGGTATGTAAGAAGAAGCCGTGAACGTTTCTGGGCAAAAGGAATGGAGCAGGATAAGATCAATGCTTACATGACTCTGTACAACGCACTGGTAACAATCGCCAAGACAGCAGCTCCGATGATTCCGTTCATGACAGAAGATATGTATCAGAACCTTGTAAGAAGCGTAGACAAAGATGCTCCGGAAAGTATCCACCTCTGCGACTTCCCGACTGTAAACGAAGCATGGATCGACAAAGACCTCGAAGCAGACATGAAAGAGCTTCTCGAGATCGTAGTTCTCGGACGTGCATGCAGAAATACAGCAAACATCAAGAACCGTCAGCCGATCGGAACCATGTATGTAAAAGCTGAGAAGAAGATGGGCGAATTCTACACAGACATTATCGCAGACGAGCTGAATGTCAAAGAAGTAAAATTTGCAGATGACGTAGAATCCTTTATTTCCTACAGTTTCAAACCACAGCTTCGTACTGTAGGACCGAAATACGGCAAACTCCTCGGTGGAATCAAACAGGCTCTGACAGACATCGATGGAACAGCAGCAATGAAAGAACTCAGAGGCAATGGTGTTCTGAAACTGGATATCAACGGAAATGATGTTGAACTTACAGAAGAAGATCTTCTTATTGAAACAGCACAGACAGAGGGTTACGTATCCGAATCCGACGGCGAAACATCCGTAGTTCTCGATACAAACCTGACACCTGAACTGATCGAAGAAGGATTTGTACGTGAGATCATCAGCAAGATCCAGACCATGCGTAAAGAAGCTGGCTTCGAAGTTATGGATAAGATCAAAGTATATGCTCATGGAAACGACAAGATCCAGGAAGTCATGAAAGCACACGAAGATGAGATCAAATCTGAAGTACTTGCAGACGAAATGGTACTTGGCGAGACCGATGGTTATGTGAAAGAATGGAACATCAACAAAGAAACTGTAACCATGGGAGTAAAAAAATTGTCATAATTTTCGGCAAATATACAGATGACAGGCTGTCGAAAAAAGAGTATCATATTCTTTGACAGTCTGATTTCAAAGAAGAAATTGGAGGCAGAGCTACTTTGCCCCCAATTTCGCTGATAAAGGAACGGAAAGATTATGGCGAAATACCAGTTACTGTTTGCGGATCTTCCCTGCAATATTTTTTGCAGAGAACGAAACAGTAACGGAAACCAGATTACGGGAGGTATGAAATGACAAACGAAATGTTCAAGAAAGAGGCATTCAAGAAAAGCGTAAAAGACAACGTAAAATTCCTCTATCGAAAAACAATTGAAGAAGCTACACAGGAGCAGATTTTCCAGGCAGTAAGCTACACAGTAAAAGACGTTATCATCGATAACTGGCTTGAAACACAGAAAGCATACGACGAGCAGGATCCAAAAACTGTATACTACATGTCCATGGAATTCCTGATGGGACGTGCCCTTGGAAACAACCTGATCAACCTTTGCGCATATGGCGAAGTAAAAGAAGCCCTTGATGAACTGGGATTCGATCTCAACTGCATCGAAGATCAGGAACCGGACCCGGCACTTGGAAACGGTGGTCTGGGAAGACTTGCTGCATGCTTTCTTGATTCTCTCGCAACATTAAACTACTCTGCATATGGATGCGGAATCCGTTATCACTACGGAATGTTCAAACAGAAAATCGAAAACGGTTACCAGATTGAAGTACCGGACAACTGGTTAAAGAACGGCTACCCATTCGAACTTCGTCGTCCGGAATATGCCAAAGAAGTACACTTCGGCGGATATGTAAGAGTAGAATACGATCCTGAAAAAGGCGGAAATAAATTTATCCATGAAGGATATCAGGCAGTAAAAGCCATTCCTTATGATATGCCGATCACAGGTTATGACAACGATGTAGTAAACACACTTCGTATCTGGGATGCAGAACCGATTGTAGACTTCGAGCTGGATTCCTTTGACAAAGGTGATTACAAGAAAGCTGTAGAGCAGGAGAACCTTGCCCGCAACATCGTAGAAGTCCTTTACCCGAACGACAACCACTATGCAGGTAAAGAGCTGAGACTGAAACAGCAGTACTTCTTCGTATCTGCAAGTTTACAGGCAGCAATCGATAAATATAAGAAGAAACACAGCGACATTAAGAAATTATATGAAAAAGTAACCTTCCAGATGAACGATACACATCCAACTGTAGCAGTAGCAGAGTTAATGCGTATCCTCATGGACGAAGAAGGACTTGGCTGGGATGAAGCATGGGAAGTAACAACCAAATCCGTTGCTTACACAAACCATACCATCATGTCCGAAGCACTTGAGAAATGGCCGATCGAGCTCTTCTCCAGACTGCTTCCACGTGTATACCAGATCATCGAAGAGATTAACCGTCGTTTCATTCTCGAAATCCAGGCAAAATATCCGGGAAACTACGAGAAGATCAAAAAGATGGCAATCATTTACGATGGACAGGTTAAGATGGCTCACCTTGCAATCGCAGCAGGCTACTCTGTAAACGGTGTTGCACGCCTTCATACAGAGATCCTGAAGAATCAGGAATTAAAAGACTTCTATGAATTGATGCCACAGAAATTCAACAACAAGACCAACGGTATCACTCAGAGACGTTTCCTGCTTCACGCAAATCCACTCCTTGCGGACTGGATCACAGAGCACATCGGACCGGACTGGATCACAGACCTTCCACAGTTAAAGAAACTGGCAGTTTACGCAGATGATGACAAAGCACTCCAGGAATTCATGAACATCAAGTTCAAGAACAAAGAGCGTCTTGCAAAATACATCCTCGAGCACAACGGCGTAGAAGTAGACCCGCACTCCATCTTCGATGTACAGGTTAAGAGACTTCACGAGTACAAACGTCAGCTCCTGAACATCCTGCATGTAATCTATCTGTACAACCAGATAAAGATGCATCCGGAAATGGAATTCTATCCAAGAACATTTATCTTTGGTGCCAAAGCGTCCGCAGGTTACGCAACAGCCAAGAAGATCATCAAACTCATCAACTCCGTAGCAGATGTAGTAAACAACGACGCTTCCATCAACGGCAAGATCAAAGTTGTATTCATCGAAAACTACAGAGTATCAAACGCTGAGTGGATCTTCGCAGCAGCAGACGTATCCGAGCAGATTTCCACAGCAAGTAAAGAAGCATCCGGAACAGGTAACATGAAATTCATGCTCAACGGTGCTCCGACACTTGGAACCATGGACGGTGCTAACGTAGAGATCGTAGAAGAAGTTGGCGCAGAGAATGCATTCATCTTCGGTTTAAGCTCCGACGAAGTTATCAACTACGAAAACAACGGCGGATACGATCCAAACGTAATCTACAACACAGACGAAGAAATCCGTCAGGTACTGATGCAGCTCATCAACGGAACTTTCTCCAGCGATACAGAACTCTTCCGTGACCTGTACGATTCACTCCTCAACACAAAGAACACAGACAGAGCAGACCGCTACTTCATCCTCGCAGACTTCCGCTCCTACGCAGACGCACAGAAACGCGTAGAAGTAGCCTACAAAGACGAAAAAGGCTGGGCAAAGAAAGCACTTCTTAATACAGCATGCAGCGGTAAGTTTACATCAGACAGAACAATTCAGGAATACGTGGACGATATCTGGCATCTGGATAAGGTTATTGTTAGAAAGAAATAATATGCTTATTTAGAAGAATTGGATTCTATATTGCTTTATTTGCTTTATTTGCTTTATTATAGAAGAAAATGCTTCTATATAAGTCAGGAAAGCCTCTGGCGATACAGTTGTAAAATGTATGGGCAGAGGCTTTTTTATAAAAGAATGTAGAACAAATAGTTCTTTTGCGGAAAATGAAAAATTCAGAGATACAAAGAAAGGGGTTGATCAAGTTATGGGCGGAAAAGTATTGGAATTGGAAACGGATAAATTTATAAAGAAAATAAGAGATAAGTATAAAGATGAGCTAGAAGCAGAAGCAAAAGATGAGGTAAAAACAGAAGTAGCAATTCGTATGCTTAAGAGAGGTAATTGTAGTTTGGAAGAAATTGCGAACGATACACAGTTATCGTTGGAACAGATAAAAAAGATAAAAGAAGAACTGCAGTTGTAAAATGAATAAATGGCAGAGAATCAGATAAGGTTCTCTGCTATTTTTGGATGATAAGACAGATAATACATCATCTTGTGATATAGAAGAAAAACTCACCATATTTGTAACAAATTATAGAATTCGAACATGAAAAATCAAGGAAAATAAATGCTTTTGAAGTGCGTGAAATTTAAAAAAATCGTAAAATTCTTGAGCATTACCCTTGACAAAAACTGGCTAAAGCACTATTATTAACCATAACAGACAGATTATGTCTAGGAATCTTTACCCAAAAAGAAATAGTTATATTAAGGAAAGGGGAACTATAATCATGACAAAGATTAAAAATACGAAGAAAGGCATGGCTAAGAAAACCTTAAGTATGTCTCTCGTCGTTGCAATGCTGGCAACCTCAAACGTTCCAGTATGGGCTGCTGAGTTCAGTGACGGAACAGACGCTACATTCACATCTGAAGCAGAAGCTCCAGTTGTTGAAGATAATACAACAGACGCTGTAGATGCACAGGCTACAGGGGATGCTTGGACTGTTAAATTAGACAAAGAACTTCCAACTTCTGTTGCATGGGGAAATTCAGATACTGTAACAGGCAATATCAAACAGACTGGTGTTGAGACTACATCTGTAACAGGTCTGAAATACACATGGAAAGATACTGCTACCGGATTAGCAACAGACGCTGGAACTGCTGTAACAGTAGATGCAAAAGGAAACTTCACAATTAATCTGCCAACAGCTGCGGAATGCGTAGGAAATTCCTACACATTATTTATGTGGGACGACAACGGAGATTGGACATATACTTCTTCTGCAATTGCCGTAGTTGCCAAAAACATCAAAGATGCCGGTGCAAGTGTTGCTCTGAAAGCAGGTGCTGAAACAGGATATACCGGAAAAGAAGTAAAAGCAGATGTAAATGTAACTATGCCGACAGACTTTGAAACCACAGGAAAATACAGTGTTGACTATACAGGCTCACCTGACTTAATTAACAAAGGGTCTAAAGTTACAGTAACTGTTACAGTAACTGATTCAAAATTATATACTGGATCTGTTACAACAGAATATACAATCGGACAGAAAAAAGCAACAGCAGAAGATTTCAAATTAAGCTATATCAATAATTCATTCGAATATACAGGATCTGATGTTAAACCAGAAACTACTGATATCCGTGTTCAGGACGTTAATGGAAAAACAATTGACGGTGCTGTAAAATCTGTAACTCCAACTACTGCTTCTAAAGAAGTAGGTTCTTATGAAGCAAATGCTGAAATTGATATGAGCAAGTTCGAGAATTACAGCGGAACATTAACAACTAAGGTTGAAGGAAAATATAATGTTGTTGCCCGTGATCTTAGCAAATGTACTGTAACAGTTAAAGCTAAACCGGCATCCACAGATAATAAAGCTGTTGCTTTGACTGCAAGTGATTTAACAATTAAAGATGCAAAAGGTAATGTATTACCTTTAACAGATAGTGATATTGCAGTTACTGTTCCAGCAAATGCAATCGCATCCGGAACATATACAGTAACAGTCGGACCTAAATCCGGAACAAAAAATGTAACAGGTTCTGCATCAGCAACCCTTACATTATATGCATCTGATATTTCAGACGCAATTGAACTGGATGCTACCGCACAGGCTGAATTAGCTAAAGCTGCTTATTACACAGGTTCACAGATCACTAAAGATACAACCAAATTTGTCGGACATATTTACAAAAAAGGAACAACTCAGTATCTTGATCAGAATCAGTATACTGTAGAATTTGGCACAAACGTAAATGCAGGATCTGAAGCAGGTATTGTTCGTATCGTCGGTAAAAATACATATGCAGGATCTGTTAAAGAGTATAAGTTTGCAATTACACCTGCAACAATTAAGAAGACAGAAGTTACAGATGTAGAATATAAAGAAGGCGCAACAGATAAAGATTACGCTCCAACAGTAACTATTACAGCTGAAAATGGAGATAAGAAGACCTGGACATTAAAAGAAGGTACAGATTATACCGTTACTTATGCTATTAAGAAAAATACATCAGGAGTTGCAGAAAATGTATTAGGTAATAAGATCGTTGCAACAATTAAGTATAGTAAAGATGCTGTAACTAACTATGGTCTTACTTCTGATACAGTAACCGATGAAACAAGCACAATTGTAGGAAAAACATTAACATCCGCAAATATCAAGATGGATAAGACTTCCTATGATTATACTGGCAAAGCAATTGTACCTGAATACAAAGTATACGATGGCGATAAACTTCTTAAAGAAGGAACAGATTATATTGTAAAGAATACAATTGGCGGAAAAGATGTTGGAGAAGCAACATTGGTAATCACTGGTGCCGGAACTTACAACAGCAAAATTGATGCTACAGCTAAATTCAATGTTGTACCTGTAAGTGCTGACAAAGTAACTGTTACATACAAAAACGCTGAATATACAGGTGACTCTATCCAGCCGAAGTTAGCTGATATTGATGTTAAATTAGGTGATGTTGATGTTAAATCCCAGTTCCAGATTACAGGATATGGCGAAAACATTAATGCTGGTAAAGATGCAGGAAGCCTTGTATTAGCTCCTGTAAAAGACAATAAAAACTTTACATCCGGAACAACAAAGAACGCAACATTTGATATTGCACAGGCAACATTAACCGGAACTATCAAAGTATACAATGCAAACGGTATTGAGTTAACCGGAGCTCAGAATTTCACATACGATGGAACAGAAAAAACATTTGCCAAAGTTGTATTTACACCATCTGTTACCGGAAACAAGAAGGTAACAAGTGATGATTACGAAATTCAGTATGTAAACAATACAACCGGTGCAGGCGGAGCAAAAGTTATCGTTGTAGCCAAAGGAAATTATAAGGCAGCTGGTACTGCAACAGATCTTTCAACTGGTAAAGAAGTTGAAATTAAAAACGTTGCTGCTTCTAAAGACTTCACTATTGAGTCCAAACTGTATTTCACAGAAAAAGAAGTTACTGTAACGGATGCTGAATATGCCGGACCAAACATGGTTGCTGAGCCTACTATTGTAGTTCGTGATGGTGACAAAGTTCTGGTTAAAGATAAAGATTATACTGTAACCTTGACTCCGGTAAGCGCCGGAACTGCTCCAAGTGCAACAACTTATACATGGACAGTAAAAGGAAAGGGCGTTTACCAAGATCAGTCAAAAGGAAATTATGCAACAGGAACATGGAAGATTGTTAAGAAAAATGTAGCAAATCTTGACATCAAAGTTGATCTTGACGCTAAGGGAGAACCAGTTCTTACAGTTATAAATGGCAACCTTAAAGTTGACAACAAAGACTTCACAGTTACATTAAGCGATGACAAGAAAACTGCTACTGTAACTGCAACAACTGGAAATCAGTATTATGTTGGTTCCAAAGAAGTTAATGTAGGTGGTGAAGCTGTAACAGTTGGTGCTCCAATGATCAGCAATGTTAAAGTTGTTGGTAACAAAGCAACCGTGATCCTTTCCGGTGAAGTTGAAGGCGCTGCTGGTTATGATTATGTAATCTCTACAGACCGTGACTGCATCACAAACAAAGATTACGATGCAGTAAACAAAAATCAGGTTAAGACTAGCACTACTTTCGAATATGTTGGTCAGGGAACATACTATGCATACTGCCACGCTTGGAAACGTGACGCTAATGGTAAGAAAGTATTCGGTGAATGGTCCAATGCTTACCCATTCTCTGTAAGCGCAATCACACCATCCCAGCCAGTGATCACAAGCGTTAAAGTAAAAGGTTCTACTGTAACTGTAACATATACAAAAGCATCCAATGCTGACGGATATGATGTAGTTCTCGGAACATCTACAAAGAAAGTTAACGGAGAAACACGTCCGGTAGAATACGGAAAACTCGTTAAGAAGAACATCAAAGGCAATGTTGTAACAGCAACATTCAAGAATGTGAAGAAAGGAACCTACTATGCAGGCCTCCACGCATTCAACAGAACTTCTGAAGATGGCAAGAAAGTATTCAGCCAGTGGTCAAACGTTAAAAAAGTAAATGTAAAATAATCCATTTGGGTAATTAAATACAGATTCCTAAAAAGAAGACTCCAGCCATTTTAGCTGGAGTCTTTCTTTTTTAGGAAATATAAAAAACAGTGTGCGCTGTCAGGCGTACATGAGAAGAACCCCGGCCTTGATTGACCGGGGTTCCCTTTTTAGGAATCTGTATGAATACCCAAATGGATTATTTTACCGTTACAGTTTTTGTACCAGACCATTTGCTGAATACTTTGCTTCGGAGAGACATTGGGGTCTGACCTCAATGTGGTCAATTTACCGTCAACTTAAGGAAAATCGTCAGATTTTATCCTAATTATATACTATGGTTTACCGCAAAAATGCAGGATTAATCCTCAACCAGTTAGGAAATTCACCAAAAAGGCGCACTTAAATAAAGCTTAAATGTGACAGTGTTTTTATTTACAAGGTAGCTTTCTTATTTCTAAAATGTGAACGTCCTTTTGACTTTAATTTTTTTCTTGGAAATGATCTTCCGGGAAGGATCTGTGAACGGCACCGGACAGCTTTTTTGTACAGCTTCTCAATAACTGGGAGTTCAGACAGATCACAGAGAATCTTTGGAAAGATGATCTTGATCCGTCCGATGATAAATGCGCGATTAGCCTGATAACGAAATTTATTGGAACTTTTGGAAGTGATGTCTATTTCTTCATCTGCGTCATTCTTGATAAGGGAAACAAGATTTGAAAGAAGCATATTGATATAAAATTCCTGAATGATAGAAGTTGCAGTAGCACCGGAAAACTCTTCCATAGCAAAGCGGCTCTTTAATTCTTTGTATTTTAATTCCACCGGCCAGCGCTGAAAATAAAGTTCCTTAAACATATCTTTTGTAATGGCAGGATCAAACAGGTTTGTAGCAAGGTATTCCCTGCTTCCATCATCCAGCACTACTTCTATGACCCGTATGGAAAGATCGGAAGTCCCTTCTTTTTAACGCCTAGAGGGGTCTGACCATCGAAAATAACCGGAAAGATAATAATCTCCACATA
>ERZ791825.1093-NODE-1093-length-16101-cov-3.082014_pt1 | contig 16101 bp, 10 predicted proteins | sample MGYA00510298_ERZ791825 | MGnify/ENA primary metagenome ERZ791825 (study PRJEB30046, sample SAMN00792010) | human gut metagenome | study: EMG produced TPA metagenomics assembly of the A metagenome-wide association study of gut microbiota in type 2... | reverse complement strand
CCCGAAAATTCGCTTGAAAGACAGTTATATTATATAGAAAAGTGTAAAGAGCATGTAAAGAAAATAAGTGATGAAATAGGTCGTCCATTGACTTGCTGTGTAAATACTTTCGGTTGTCAGATGAATGCGCGCGACTCAGAGAAACTTTTAGGTATTCTTATGGAAATAGGCTATCAACCTATTGAGTCAGAAGACGCAGATTTCGTATTATACAACACTTGTACAGTAAGAGAAAATGCTAATTTAAGAGTTTATGGAAGATTAGGTCACTTAAACGGAATTAAGAAAAAGCACCCACACATGATTATTGCATTATGTGGTTGTATGATGCAAGAGCCAGAAGTTGTTGAAAAGATTAAGACTTCATATAAGTTTGTAGATTTAGTATTTGGAACATTTAACGTGTTTAAGCTTGCAGAGCTTCTTGACAGCAGATGGAATTCACAAGGACAGATTATTGATATCTGGGAAGAAACAAAGGATATTATCGAAGAACTTCCAACAGAAAGAAAGTACTCCTTTAAGTCAGGCGTAAATATTATGTACGGTTGCAACAACTTCTGTACATATTGTATTGTGCCTTATGTAAGAGGTAGAGAAAAGAGCAGAGAACCACAAGAAATCATTTGTGAAATCGAAAGACTTGTAAAAGATGGTGTAAAAGAAGTTATGCTTCTTGGTCAAAATGTAAATTCTTATGGCAAGACATTAGAAGAAAAAGTAACATTTGCGCAGCTTTTACAGAGGGTAGAAAAGATTGATGGACTTGAAAGAATAAGATTTATGACACCACACCCAAAAGATTTATCTGATGAACTTATTGACGTTATGAGTAAGTCTGAAAAGATATGTAATCATGTACATTTACCATTGCAATCTGGAAGTAGTAGTCTTTTAAAGAAAATGAACCGTAACTATACAAAAGAACAGTATCTTGCACTTGTAGATAGAATTAGAGCAAAAATGCCAGATGTATCACTTACAACAGATATAATTGTAGGATTTCCGGGAGAAACAGAACAAGACTTTGAAGATACACTTGACGTAGTAAGAAAAGCAAAGTATGACAGTGCATATACATTTATCTATTCAAAAAGAACAGGAACACCAGCGGCAAAAATGGAAGACCAGATTGACGAAGCAGTTGTAAAGGAAAGATTTAATAGACTTCTTGAAACTGTAAATGAAGTGTCACACTCTATAAGTGCAAGATACACAGGAACAGTTCAAAAGGCATTAGTAGAAGCAGTAAATGACCATGATGAAAGTCTAGTTACTGGCAGACTTACAAACAATATGCTTGTGCATTTTGCAGGTGACAAGGAGCTTATTGGTCAGATAGTAGATGTAAGTCTTGACGAGTGTAAAGGCTTCTACTATATGGGAACGATGGTAACAGTATAGCCTATGCAACAGTCGATAAGGTTTTGCGCAAGCACAGACTTTGGTTCATTGTTTGCATAAATAAAATTATTGTTAATAAAAAACAAGTAAGCTCACAACTTTATAAAGTAATGGTGGGTTTACTTGGTGTTTGTTTGGTAAGAATTGTATATTATATTTATTTAATAAAATGGAGGCAAAAATGGCTGGATATTCACCAATGATGCAACATTATCTGGAAACAAAAGAACAGTATAAAGACTGTATTTTATTTTACAGGCTTGGTGATTTTTATGAAATGTTTTTTGATGATGCAATAGCTGTATCAAAGGAACTTGAACTTACACTTACAGGAAAGGACTGTGGACAAGAAGAACGTGCGCCGATGTGCGGTATTCCATTTCATGCAGCAGAAAATTATATTACAAGACTTGTGTCAAATGGTTATAAAGTAGCAATCTGTGAGCAGATGGAAGACCCTAAAAAAGCAAAGGGCATTGTAAAAAGAGAAGTAATAAAGGTTGTTACTCCATCTACTAATTTGAGTGTGCAGTCTTTAGATGAAACTAGAAATAACTACCTTTGTGGCATTGTATATCTAGGTGAAAAAATAGGTGTGTCCTTTATTGATTATACAACAGGTGATTATTTTGTAACAGAGCTTGAAAATGGTAGCGAACTTATTGACGAGCTTAATAAATTTGTACCGTCTGAGATTATAGTCAATGAATATTTTAATATGAGTGGCATAGACATTTCTTTTGTTGTAGAAAAGCTAGGGATATCAGTGTCAGCTCTTGACAATTGGTATTTTGACGAAGATACTTGCAACAATAAGTTACTTAGCCATTTTAAATTGACAACTCTTGATGGATTAGGTCTTAAAGATTATTCAGTTGGAATTATTTCAGCAGGTGCGGTTCTTTTATATCTTTATGAAACACAAAAAAACGACCTTATGCACATAACTTCCTTAGCTCCATATACAACAGGAAAATATATGCTTATCGACAGTTCTTCAAGAAGAAACTTAGAGCTTGTAGAAACTTTAAGAGAAAAGCAAAAAAGAGGTTCACTTCTTTGGGTGCTTGATAAGACAAAGACAGCGATGGGAGCTAGAACACTTCGTTCAATGCTTGAACAGCCACTTATTAATAAAGCTTCAATTGAAGATAGGTTAAATGGAATTGAAGAACTTAACAACAATGCAATTGACAGAGAAGAAATAAGAGAATATCTAAATCCAATATATGACCTTGAAAGACTTATGACTAAGATAAGTTGTAAGTCAGCTAATCCTCGTGACCTTATAGCTTTTAGAAATTCGCTTGAAATGATACCATATATTAAAAATATTATGGGAACATTTAAAAGCAATTTGTTTAAAGAAGCCTTTGAAAAAATGGATGATTTGCAGGACTTATATCAATTAGTTAATAACGCAATTGTCGATGACCCACCTATTGCAATGAGAGATGGCGGTATTATAAAAGAGGGCTATTCAGAAGAAGCAGACAAGTTAAGAAAAGCAAAGACAGAAGGTAAAGAGTGGCTTGCACAGCTTGAAGAAAGAGAAAAGCAAAATACAGGAATTAAAAACTTAAAAATTAAGTATAACAAAGTATTTGGCTATTATCTTGAGGTTACTAATTCTTTTAAAAATCTAGTTCCGGTTAATTGGGTAAGAAAGCAGACACTTACAAATGCTGAACGATACACAACAGAAGAATTAAAAAAGCTAGAAGATGTTATTCTTGGGGCAGAAGATAAGCTTTATTCTTTAGAGTATGACCTTTTTGCAGAGGTAAGAGAAATTATTGCAGGTGAAGTGTTAAGAATAAGAAACACAGCAAAAGCCATAGCAATGATAGATGTATTTTCATCATTATCTGTTGTAGCACAGCAAAATGGGTATGTGCGTCCTAAGATAAATGAAAAGGGCATAATTGATATTAAAAATGGAAGACATCCCGTAGTTGAAAAAATGATAAATAACGATATGTTTGTTGCAAATGACACATATCTTGACAATTCAGCTAACAGAGTATCTATTATTACTGGGCCTAATATGGCAGGTAAATCAACATATATGCGACAAACTGCGCTTATTGTGCTTATGGCACAAGTTGGTTCATTTGTTCCAGCTTCGTCTGCCGATGTTGGCATTGTAGATAGGATATTTACAAGAGTTGGTGCGTCAGATGATTTAGCATCTGGTCAATCTACATTTATGGTTGAGATGACAGAAGTAGCTAATATTTTAAGAAATGCAACACAAAAGAGTCTGCTTATTCTCGATGAAATTGGACGAGGAACAAGTACATTTGACGGATTAAGTATAGCTTGGGCAGTTGTTGAGTATATAGCAAATACTAAAATTCTTGGAGCAAAGACACTTTTTGCAACACATTACCACGAGCTTACTGAACTTGAAGGGACACTTGATGGTGTCAACAACTACTGTATTGCTGTTAAAGAATGTGGTGATGAAATAGTATTTCTTAGAAAAATAGTAAAGGGTGGCGCAGATAAAAGTTATGGTATTCAAGTAGCAAAACTTGCAGGCGTTCCTGATACTGTAATTGAAAGAGCTAAAAAGTTAGTAGCTGAATTAAGTGACGCAGATATTTCACAAAAGGCAAAGGATATAGCGCAGTATTCTAAGAAAAAAGAAAAAATGAATGAGCAGTATAAAAAGGTGGATGAATTAGAAGTAAAGCAAATGACACTTTTTGATACTGTTGGTAATGATGATATAATCGAAGAAATCAAAAATATTGATATTGGTAATATGACACCGATAGATGCACTTAATATGCTTTATAAGCTTCAAAGCAAGGTTAAAAATCGTTGGTAAAAAGAGGTAGCCTTTTGGGTTGGAGGGAATTATGTCAATACAAGTTTTAGATAAAAATACTATAGATAAGATTGCGGCAGGAGAGGTTATAGAAAGACCATCTTCTGTCGTTAAGGAATTAGTAGAAAATGCGATTGACGCAAAAGCCACAGCAATTACAATTGAAATAAAAGACGGTGGAATATCATTTATAAGAGTTACAGACAATGGCACAGGGATATCAAAAGAAGATATTCCACTTGCCTTTTTAAGACATTCTACAAGTAAGATAAAGTCAGTGGAAGACCTTATAAGCATTAAGTCACTTGGCTTTAGGGGTGAAGCTTTGTCAAGTATTTCATCAGTAGCGCAAGTAGAGCTTATTACTAAGACAAGTGATAACTTTACGGGCTACAGGTATGTAATTGAAGGCGGAGAAGAAAAGAGCATGGAAGAAGCTGGTGTTCCAGATGGTACGACATTTATTGTAAGAAATCTTTTTTACAATACGCCAGTGCGAAGAAAGTTCTTAAAGACAGCCACTACAGAAGCAGGCTACATTAATGCGCTGATTGAACATTTATCACTTTCCCATCCAGATGTGTCATTTCGCTTTATTAACAACAACCAAAATAAACTTCATACATCTGGAAATACTAATCTTAAAGACATAATATACAGTGTGTATGGCAGAGATATAACAAGAAATCTTATACAAGTTAGTGCTAAAACACAAGATATTCAGATAGATGGTTTTATTGGCAAGCCTATGATTTGCAGGGGCAACAGGTCTTATGAGAATTATTATATCAACGGGCGATATATAAAGAGTGGTATTATTACAAAGGCAATAGAAGAAGCCTACAAAGGTCATATAATGCCACACAATTACCCATTTACAGCACTACATTTTACAATTAATCAAGAAATTATTGATGTAAATGTTCACCCAACGAAAATGGAGCTTAGGTTTTCAAAGAATGAATTTGTTTATAATTTTGTACTGTCTGTAATTAAAAATGCTCTTGAACAAAGAGAGTTAATTCCAGAAGTTCGTGTAAATGAGCCACCATCAGTAAAGGCTCAAAGGGGAGAATTTAATGTAAATAGCATTTTAAACAATAATGCTAATAGTTCAAGTAGTATAGATAGAACATTTAATAACTACACGAACAGTAGAAATAATTTGCCTAAAGAAAATGTAACAAATACTAGTAATTTGAACAATTCCATAAAAGAAGCTGTTTCTCATTATGGTGGTTATCAAGGAAATACTTTTAATGCAGGTCAATCAAAAGTAGATAGTAATGTGCATAAATGTTTTAATGAAAATAAAGAAAAAGAAGTTTTAGCAAGTCCATTATTAGATAACAATATAAAGAAAGATATTTCTTTAAAAAATGAAAGTGTTCAAAATGATAATAAATTTGAAAAAGAAAGACTTCCAGAGCCTTTCGAGAAAAAGCGTTCAGAACTTATGGTAAAGCAAGACGCTATAGCTATTGAACAAGCTAAACAAGCTGATATGAAAGCTACTCAAATGTCTATGTTTGAAGATAAGCTGTTAGACAAGACTAACACTATACAGTATAGAATTATAGGACAGCTTTTTGACACATATTGGCTTATAGAATTTGAAGATAAGTTTTATATGATGGACCAGCACGCAGCGCATGAAAAGGTTTTATATGAACGTTTTATGAAGCGACTTGCAAACAAGCAGATGGACAGTCAAATGATTATGCCACCGGTTATTTTAAGTGTTAATATGAGAGAACAGCAGGTGCTTGTAGAAAATATGGATATATTTAAAAGCTTGGGTTATGAGATTGAGGAGTTTGGTGGCAATGAATATAAGGTTACGGGTATGCCATCTAACTTGCCAAAGGTTGATTGCAAACAGCTTCTTATAGATATGCTTGATAATCTTGTCGATGATAGTAACAGAAATACGCCTGAGATTATTACGGAAAGAATTGCTTCTATGTCTTGTAAGGCAGCAGTTAAAGGAAATAATAGGCTTTCTATGCAGGAAGCGAAAGAGCTTATGAAAGAACTTATGGAAGCTGATAATCCTTATAATTGCCCACATGGTAGACCTACTTTGATAATGATGACAAAGTATGAGATAGAAAAGAAATTTAAAAGGATATTATAATAATATGGATAAGAAAAAACCATTAGTTATTCTTACTGGGCCTACGGCGGTTGGTAAGACGGAACTTTCGATTGAGCTTGCTAAAAGGCTTAATGGAGAGATTATAAGTGCGGACTCTATGCAGGTTTATAAGCACATGGATATTGGAACTGCTAAGGTTACGAAAGAAGAGATGGCAGGGGTTAAGCATTTTCTTGTTGATGAGCTTGAACCTGACGAAGAATTTAATGTAGTTGTATTTCAAAAAATGGCAAAGCAGGCGATTGATGACATATACAGTCGTGGTAAAGTGCCTATTATTGTAGGCGGAACGGGGTTTTATATTCAAGCAATTCTTTATGATATTGAGTTTACACCAGAAAATAATGACAGTGAACAAGATAAAGACAACAGTGGTTATAGAGAAAAGTTTGCTAAAATTGCTGATGAAAAAGGCAATATTTATCTTCACAATATGTTAAAGGAAGTTGATGAAAAGTCGGCACAAAATATTCACCCTAACAATGTAAAAAGAGTAATTCGTGCGCTTGAGTATTTTTATGATACAGGTAAGAAAATGTCTGAGCATAACGAAGAACAGCAAAAGAAAGTTTCGCCATATAATTTTGTATATTTTGTATTAAATAATGATAGAGATATTCTTTATAAAAGAATTGATATGCGTGTTGACAAGATGTTTGAGATGGGACTTGTATCAGAGGTTGAAAATTTAAGAAAACAAGGATATACTAAGGATTTAGTATCAATGCAGGGTATTGGATACAAAGAGATATTTGACTATCTTGATGGAATGTACGATGAAGAAATGGCAAGATATATTATAAAGCGTGATACAAGACATTTTGCAAAAAGACAGCTTACTTGGTTTAAGCGAGAGTCTGATGTGTGTTGGTTAAATTACAAAGATTATGATAATTCAAAAGAAAAGATATTGACAGCAATGGTTGATATTATAACAAAAAAATGGAATAGCTAAAGAATATTAATTAGAATACAAGAAAGGATTGTGATTTATGGAAACAAAAGCTATTAAAGAAATGTATTGTAATATGGGAATTTCAGAACAGATATATGATTTTTCTGAAAATATACTTAAAGGTCTTAAAGAAAGATTTGAAAAGATTGATGAAAATGCAGAATATAATCAAATGAAAGTTTTACAAGCTATGCAAAAAAATAAGGTGGCAGAAATGCACCTTTCTGGTACTACAGGCTATGGTTATAATGATGAAGGCAGAGATACTTTAGAACAGGTGTATGCTGACCTTTTTAAGACAGAAGCAGCACTTGTAAGACCACAGATTATGTGTGGAACACATGCTCTTAATATAGCGCTTTCTGCTAACTTAAGACCGGGTGATGAACTTTTGTCACCAGTTGGAAAGCCTTATGATACTATGGACGAGATTATTGGTATAAGACCATCGAAAGGAAGTCTTGCCGAATATGGCATAACTTACAAGCAAGTTGATTTATTAGAAGATGGAAGCTTTGATTTTGAAAATATTAAAAAGGCAATTAATGAAAAAACTAAGCTTGTAACTATACAACGTTCAAAAGGATATGCTTCAAGACCTACACTTTCAGTAGAAAGAATAGGTGAGTTAATATCATTTATTAAAGGAATAAAACCAGAAGTAATATGTATGGTTGATAACTGCTATGGTGAATTTGTTGAACTTATAGAGCCATCAGAGGTTGGAGCAGATATGATAGTAGGTTCACTTATTAAAAATCCGGGTGGTGGACTTGCACCTTGTGGCGGATACATAGCAGGTACTAAGGAATGTATTGAACAGGCAGCATTTAGACTTTCTTCTCCGGGACTTGGAAAAGAAGTGGGTGCAACACTTGGCGTAAATCAGTCGTTTTATCAAGGACTTTTCCTTGCACCAACAGTAGTAGCTGGTGCATTAAAGGGTGCTATATTTGCAGCAAATGCTTATGAAAAGCTTGGATTTAAGGTTATTCCTAACAGTACAGAAAGTAGGCATGATATAATTCAAGCTGTCGAGCTTAATACACCAGAAGGGCTTATTGCATTTTGCAAGGGAATACAGTCAGCAGCTCCTGTTGATAGCTTTGTAACTCCTGAACCATGGGCAATGCCAGGATACGATGCAGATGTAATAATGGCAGCAGGCGCATTTGTGCAAGGCTCGTCAATTGAATTAAGTGCGGATGGCCCACTTAAACCACCATATTCAGTATATTTTCAAGGTGGACTTACATGGTATCATGCAAGACTTGGAATAATGATGAGTATGCAAAAAATGTACGAAAAAGGTTTAATTAATATTCAATAAAAAATAATAATTATTTGTATACAATAAAAGAAAGTTATGATATAATTTAAGTTGGTTCAATTTGTAAATATAATTAATATATTTGTATTGTATTAAAGCTCTTATTGATATTTATTATCATTAAGCTTAAATAAAATATTTTGAACTTTGTAACTTGAATATTAGTGGCATAGTAGCAAGTTGTAATATATATTTACGATTGAATTTTCCATTTGTCCGGAAAGGACACTATGATTATTAATCAAAACAGTTGTATATGTAATGACGGAGATAGCAATTTCCTAAGACCTTATGAAAAGTGCATGAAGTTTGGTGCAGAGGCATTGTCTAATATAGAGCTTCTAGCTGTTATATTAAGGGTTGGAACTAATGGAATGAATTCAACACAGCTTGCAGAAAAAATTCTTAATACAGCTCAAACAGGTGATGGACTTGTAGGGCTTACAAGCCTTACGATTAATCAGCTTATGAAGATTAAAGGAGTTGGGTCTGTAAAAGCAATTCAGATAAAGTGTATATGTGAATTGTCAAGGCGAATGTCAAAACAAAGAGCCGCAGTAAGACTTGATTTTTCATCTCCAGAGGCAATAGCTAACTATTATATGGAAGATTTACGCCATCTTAACAAGGAACATATGGTTCTTGTTATGCTTGATAGTAAGTGTAAAATGATACGAGATTGTGTAATTTCAATTGGAACAGTCAATGCTTCTCTTATAACACCAAGAGAAGTTTTTTCAGAGGCATTAAAGTTTGAAGCAGTAGGAATTGTTCTTCTACACAATCATCCGAGTGGTGATGCTACACCTAGTAGAAATGACGTAGCTGTTACAAGAAGAATTGCACAAGCAGGAAGTTTGTTAGGAATTGACCTAATAGACCATATTGTAATAGGCGATAATTCGTATACAAGTTTAAAAGAAAAAGAGTTTATGTAATTGAAAGGAGCCTTTAGAAATGGCACAGAATATTTACGGAGTAGATATTGGTACAAGCAACTTAAAGATGTGTTGCAATGAAAAGGGAAGAATACTTAATGAAAAGAACATAATAGCAATAGCTAATAAGAAAGAAATGCTTGCATTTGGTGATGAAGCATACGATATGTATGAAAAAGCACCAGAAAATATTGAAGTATCATTTCCTGTTAAGTTTGGTGTGATTGCAGACATAGAAAATATGCAGACACTTCTTGTAAGTTTCTTTAATAAGATTAATGATGATAAGAAGTTTTCAGGTAATACAGACTTTTATATAGCAGTACCAACAGATGTAACAGAAGTTGAAAAAAGAGCTTTTTATGAACTTGTAGCAGATTCAAAAGTAAAAGCTAAGAATATTTATATTGTTGATAAGCCAGTAGCAGATGCTATTGGAGCAGGACTTGATGTAACTAAGTCTAAGGGTATTATGGTAGTTAATATCGGTGCAGAAACAACAGAAATTTCAGTTATTTCGCTTGGTGGTATCGTAATTAGCAAGTCTATCAAGATTGGTGGTAATAAGCTTGATGATAGTATTATAAGTATAATCAGAAAAGAATATAATCTTGTTATTGGAAGCAAGACAGCAGAAGGACTTAAAAAAGAACTCGGAAGTGCTGTAAAAGCAGAAGAAAAGTTTGCTCCAGGTTTTGGTAGAAATGTTCTTTCAGGACTTCCAGTAAGTGTTCAGATATCTTCTGATGTTATATATTCAGCAATAGTTGACCCACTTCATTCAATTATGGACTCAATTAAGGTTATATTAGAAAGAACTCCACCAGAACTTGCAGCAGATATTATAAAAGATGGTATTTATGTTACAGGTGGAACATCTAATATTAGCAATCTTCAGCAGTTTATCAATAAAGAAACTAATCTTAATGTTAATATAGTTGAAAATCCAGCAGAGAGTGTTGTAAGAGGTCTTATTGATGTTGTTAATAAGACAGAATTTTCAAAGATACCATACACTCCACAGGACAAAAAATATGAATAGGATTTGGTAAAATGAAAAAAAAGTTATCATCTTTTCTGAGTACTAAGGTCATTCTTATTGTATTGGCATTTTTGTGCATGGTATTTATTGGTGTGAGCTTTTTTACAGACAGGCTTACAACTCCTCTTAGAAATGCTATTTCTACAGTAGTTATTCCTGTTCAGAAGGGTATGAATTATATTGGTTTGATGGTTGCAGACAAGTATGATACTCTTCAGGAGATAAGTACAGTATTAGAGGAAAATGACAAGTTAAAGACTCAGGTAGACTCTCTTACAGAAGAGAATAATCAGTTAAAACAGGATACTTATGAGCTTGCTAGACTTAGAAGCCTTTATGAACTTGATGAAAAATATCCTGAATATGCAAAAGTTGGAGCAAGAGTAATCGCTTCACCTACAAATAACTGGTATAATACTTTTACTGTAGATAAAGGCAGTAATGATGGAATAGAAGTAGATATGAATGTTATGGCTGATGGTGGTCTTGTAGGTATTGTTACAGAAGTTGGTAATAATTGGGCAACAGTAAAGTCAGTGATTGAAGATGGAAGTTATGTAAGTGGAATGTTAATAGAAACTGGAGATACTTGTTCTGTAAAGGGCGATATACAGCTTATGGATACTGGTTTAATAAAGCTACAATACTTTAAGAAGGATGTTGTTGTCAAAAATGGTGATAAGATAGTTACATCTAACATTAGTGATAAATACCTTCCTGGTATTTTAATAGGATATGCAAAGGATGTTGACACCGATTCTAATAATCTTACACAATCAGGCTATCTAGTTCCTGCTGTGGATTTTGAACATTTGCAGGAAGTATTAATAATAAAACAGAAAAAGACAATGGAATAAAACATACTTTTTGCATTATATTTTTTAGAAAGGTGCGTTAGGCTGGAATGAAAAGGAAAATTGGAGAAATACTTTTGATATTATTTTTCTATATTATACAGGTAACACTCGGAAGAGTTATTTCTATAGGTGGTATAAAGCCTAATCTGTTAATGATACTTCCTGTACTTTTTGGTTTCTTAAATGGAAGCAAAGAGGGAATGTTTATGGGATTTTTTGCAGGTTTTATGTATGATTTATTCTTTTCAGATTTATTAGGCTTTGCGTCACTTGTCTTTGTATTCGCAGGATATTTTGCTGGATTATTCTATCAGAAATATGAAGAAACAGAGCTGCTTATTCCTCTTGCATTGCTTTTAATATCTGATTTTTGCTTTGAATTTATGTCATATATTGGCAATTTTCTGTTACATAACAGACTTGATGTAATGTATTTTATATCAAGATTTATTTTGCCAGAAGTTGTATACACACTGTTTATGGCCGTTATATTGTATAAACCAATTGTATTTATTAATGGCAAGTTAGACAGTAGAAGAAAAAGGAGAATGAGTGAATTTGATTAGAGAATTATTTGATTATTTATTGAGTTTACTAAAGTCAAGAATTGTACCATTAGTAGCTGTGTTTATAGTGCTATTTTCGGTTATAATTAATCGTGTATTTTCACTTCAGATAGTAAATGGAGAATCTTATGTTCAAGATTTGACATCAACAGTTCAAAAGACAACAAGTGTAGCAGCAACAAGGGGCAGAATATATGATAGAAATGGCGTTCTTTTAGCATACAATGATTTGGCATTTTCAGTTAAAATAAGTGATAGTGGAACATATAAAGATAATGCAGAAAAAAATCAAAAATTAAATCATGCAATTGACAAAACTCTTGAGATTATAGAGTCTAAAGGCGATAAATTTACTAATGATTTACCAATTGAAGCATCAACAGATGGTGGCTATGATTTTACAATAGCAGGAAACACGCTTTTAAGATTTAAAAGAGATATATATGGAACAAAGTCTATAAATGAATTGACAGATGAACAAAAACAAGCTTCTGCTAATGAAATGATGACATATCTGTGTGATAGATATGAGATTAATGCTAATCAATTTTCTACATCACATCTTCTTGAGATAATTAATCTTAGAAGATATATGTCAGCTAATTCATATAACAGATATATAACATTTGTAATAGCAAATGAAGTATCTGACGAAACAGTGGCGGCTATCCTTGAAAATTCTGATGAACTTATAGGTGTTACTGTAGAAGAACAGTATATAAGAAGATACGTTGATAGTGTATATTGTTCCCAGATATTAGGATATACAGGAACAGTATCAGCAAGTGAACTTGAAAGTCTTCAAACTGATGATGATTCTTACGAAGCTAATGATATTGTAGGTAAAACAGGTATTGAAAAGGCACTTGAAAATGAACTTGCAGGAGAAAAAGGTTCAAAGACTGTATATGTTGATACAGTAGGACGAATTACAGAAGTACTTGATGAAACTGACTCAAAAGCTGGTAATGATGTATATCTTACAATAGATGTTAATCTTCAGAAGAAAATATATAATGCAATTGAAGATGAAATTGTACAGTTATTGCTTAAGTATTTTGTACCAGAAGGTTCATCTAAGTATGTTATGGAGTCGGGTAACTCAACAGCAACTGTTTATATTCCTATGAATGAAGCATATTTTGCATTGATAGATAATAACATTGTGTCAATGGACGAGATTGCTTCGGGAAAGACAGCCAATGAACAAAATATATATAATGCTTTTTTAAGTAAGAAAGCTACAGTTCTTGATTGGCTTAGAACAGAGCTTACAGACACACCTACAGCTTATAATAGATTATCTGATGAAGATAGGAACTATGTATGGTATGTCTATGAAATGCTTACAAATCAGTCAGTGCTTAATAAAGACAGTATTGATACAAGCGATGAGATATATATAGACTGGGTAGACGGTAAGTCTAGAACTCTTGAAGAATTTTTAAAACATGCTATATCACAGAATTGGATTGATATGACAATTCTTACAGAACAGCAATACTCAAGTCTTGAGGAGTCATATAATCTTTTGCTTGATTATATTATTGGTGAGCTTGACACAGATGATAGCTTCTATAAGAAGTTATATGATTATATGCTACAGAATGGAAATATTTCTGGAAGTCAAGTATGTATGTTGTTATTTGAACAGGGCGTACTTGATGATGACTCACAATATCAAGCACTTAGTAGTGGAGCAATATCAGCTTATGGCTTCATGTTAAATGCTGTAACAACAAAGACAATTACACCAGCGCAACTTGCACTTAAGCCTTGTTCTGGTTCATGTGTTATTACAGACCCTAACAACGGAGATATACTTGCACTTGTAAGTTATCCAAGTTATGACAACAACAAAATGTCAGGGTCAGTTGATGCTGACTATTATAGACAATTAAGTAATGACAAGTCTAAACCATTATTAAACTGGGCAACACAGGCACAGTCAGCACCGGGTTCAATCTTTAAGGCTTGTACTTCAATTGCAGGACTTGATACAGGAGTAATAGGACCGGGAACAGGTTTTTATTGTTCGGGTTCATTTGATAAAGTCGACCCAGCACCAAGATGTTGGAGATTATATGGTCATGGAACAGAAACAGTTACAACTGCTTTAAGAGATTCTTGTAATGTATTTTTCTATAATGTTGGTTGGAATCTTGCTTGTAGCAAAGACGGTACTTACAACAGTACTTATGGAACTTCAATAATGCAAAAGTATGCTGAAGAATTAGGTCTTGCAACAAAGGCTGGTATCGAGATAGACGAAAAAGCACCACATGCTTCAACAGTAAGTGCAATACAGTCAGCTATTGGACAGGGAACACATCAGTATAGCTGTCTTAACCTTGCAAGATATGCAACAACAATTGCTAATTCGGGTACTTGTTATAATCTTACACTTGTAGATAAGATTACAGACCCAGAAGGAGAGCTTGTAAGAGAGAATTCAGCAGAAGTAAATAATATAGTTGATGTAAGCTCAACAGCATGGAGTATGGTTCATACAGGTATGCAGATGGCAGGTCAGACTTATACTAAGTTAAATCAGCTTGGATATAAAGTTGCAGCAAAGACAGGTACAGCGCAGGAAAAAACAACAGAACCTGACCATGCTACAATTGTAAGTTATGCACCATATGATGACCCACAAGTAGCAGTAGCAGTAGCAATGCCTAATGGTTATTCTTCATCAAGTGCTATAGAAGTAGCCGCAGAAGTATACAAGATATACTACGGAGCAGATGAAGCTGAAAATGATAAAAATTAATAAAATATTGATTTACTTATAAATTAATATGCTTTATATTTAATGTAACAAAGGTTTGAAAATATTATTTATATAAATATTTTTGAACCTTTGACTATAGTTAAGGTATTAGAACTCTATAGCGGAATGAGGTGAAAAGGTTGGAAAGTTCAGTTGTTATCAAAGGAACAAAACATGGGATAACAGTTGTATTAAATGAAAGTGCTTCATATGAGAATTTAAAACAACAGATAAGAGATAAGTTTATTGCATCGTCTAAATTTTTTGGAAATGCAGCAATGGCATTAGGATTTGAAGGCAGAAATCTTACTTTTGAACAACAAAAGGAAATTGCAGATATAATTTCAGATGTATCACAGCTTAATATTGTGTGTTTAGTAGATGATGACAAAGAAAGAGAAATAAGATATGAAGAAGCTGTAAAAAAAGCGCTTGAGTCACAATTAGCAAAAATAAAAGAAAAGACGTTAGCTTCAAATAATAAAGAACAAAATAACAATTGTTTAAATAATACATTAAAAGAAGGACAGTTCTACAAAGGTACACTTCGCTCAGGTCAAGTATTTGAGGCAGAGAGTAGTATTGTTATACTTGGTGATGTTAATCCTGGTGGAAGGGTAATTGCTAAAGGTAACATAATTGTATTAGGAAGTCTTAAAGGCAATGCTTTTGCAGGTGGAGATGGCAATGAAAATGCTTTTGTTGTAGCTCTTGATATGGACCCAATGCAGATTAGAATAGGTGATGTAATAGCAAGGAGTTCAGATAGTGAGCCTAGAAAGAAGCTAAAAGTATCAAAAACTATTCAGCCTAAGATAGCATTTGTAGATAATGGTAATATATATATAGAAAACTTAGAACAAAGTGTTATTGATGATATAAGACTTAATTAAACACAGAGATATTTTTTTATAGGACAGTAAATGACAAGATATTTACTTGACATAAGTGTAATATATACAAGGGTGAATTTTTTATATACATTTTACAAAAAAATATTGATTTAATTGTCAAAAAAACGCATAATTATTTTAAGCTGTAATGTGCAAATAAAATTTAGATAAGTGTTTCAGGAGGAAAGAAAATGAGTGAAGTAATTGTTGTTACATCCGGAAAAGGTGGAGTTGGAAAGACAACTACAACAGCAAACATAGGTACAGGTCTTGCAAAGCTTGGAAAGAGTGTAGTAATGATTGACACGGACACAGGGTTAAGAAATCTTGCTGTTGTATTAGGATTAGA
>ERZ791825.1076-NODE-1076-length-16349-cov-6.190684_pt1 | contig 16349 bp, 9 predicted proteins | sample MGYA00510298_ERZ791825 | MGnify/ENA primary metagenome ERZ791825 (study PRJEB30046, sample SAMN00792010) | human gut metagenome | study: EMG produced TPA metagenomics assembly of the A metagenome-wide association study of gut microbiota in type 2... | reverse complement strand
CATGGCGGCCCATCTGGCCGGTGCCTTTGCCGCCAACACCACCCTGCCCGTTGTGGGCATCCCGATGAAGGGCGGCGCCATGGACGGTCTGGACGCCCTGCTGGCCACTGTGCAGATGCCCAGCGGCTTTCCCGTGGCTACCGTAGCGCTGAACGGCGCGAAGAACGCCGCGTATCTGGCTGTGGCGATTCTGGCCGTGGCCGACGACGAGCTGGCCGCGAAGCTTGACAGCTTCCGCGCCGACACCGCCGCCGCGATTGCCAAGAAGGACGCCGCCATTGCCGCTGAAGCCGCAGCACTGTAAAAGAGCCTTTCCCCAAGGGGGGAAGGTGGCCCGAAGGGCCGGATGAGGAGCGGCCTTGCCGCTGTATCCCGTAAACGGACTGTCCCGGCAGCCTTTCCCTCATCACCCGCCTGCGGGCGGGAGCTTCCCCCAAAGGGGAAGCCAAAGACAGGTACACATACATACTATATTATATTATAAAAAGGAGCGTTTCTCATGAATTACGAAGTCAAAGAGCAGCTGTACGAAGGCAAGGCCAAGCAGGTTTTCGCTACCAACGATCCCGAGATCGTCATGGTCCACTACAAGGATGACGCCACTGCCGGTGACGGTGAGAAGAAGGGCACCATTCGCGACAAGGGCATTGTCAACAACAAGCTGTCCAACGCTCTGATGCAGAAGCTCGAGAAGGAGGGCATCCCCACCCATTACGTGCAGGAGGTCAATGACCGCGACACCTTTGTGAAGAAGGTCGAGATCGTGCCTCTGGAGGTCATCGTCCGCAACGTTGCAGCCGGTCACTTCAGCCTGCGCATGGGCGTGCCCGAGGGCAAGGTCTTTAAGACCCCCATCCTCGAGTACAGCTACAAGAACGACGATCTGCACGACCCGTTCATCAACCACTACTACGCCCTGGCCCTCGACCTGGCTACCCAGGAGGAACTGGACACCATCGCGAAGTATGCCTTCAAGGTCAACGAGGTGCTGAAGAAGATCATGCTGGACGCCAACATCCGTCTGGTGGACTTTAAGCTCGAGTTTGGCCGCCTGTCCGACGGCACGATCATCCTGGCCGACGAGATCAGCCCCGACACCTGCCGTTTCTGGGACGCCACCACCGGCGCACATCTGGACAAGGATCTGTTCCGCCGCAACATGGGCGGCGAAGCCGACGCTTACCAGGAAGTCATGAAGCGCCTGCTGGGCTGATTTCACCCGCATAATTTACCGTGCGCTTTCCCGTAGGGGCGCATTCCCTATGCGCCCGCAAGAGGCAGCCGACCCAAGGGCGGATATAGGATCCGCCCCTACGGCTTTACCATTCCGACAATTGGAGCAAATAAATGAGCGAAATTTCCCAATACACCGAGTCCCTGCACGAGGAGTGCGGCGTGTTCGGTATGTATGACAAGACCGGCGGGACCGATATGGTCAGCGCCGTCTACAGTGCGCTGTACGCCCTGCAGCACCGCGGCCAGGAGAGCTGCGGCATTGCGCTGAACGTCGACGGCGTGCTGTCCGGCTACCGCGATCTGGGCCTTGTCAGCGAGGTCTTTACCAAGCGCGTGCTGGAGGAGCTGCCCCGCGGCGCAAAGATGGCTACCGGCCATGTCCGCTATGCCACGGCGGGCCAGCGCAGCCGTTCCAACGCGCAGCCGATGGTTCTGCATCACTGCAAGGGCGCTATGGCGGTCTGCCACAACGGCAACCTTGTCAACGCGCCGAAGCTGCGCCGCAAGCTCGAGATGAGCGGTTCGATCTTTCACGGCACGTCGGACACCGAGGTCATTGCCTATCTGCTGACCCAGAACCGTCTGCTGACGCCGAACATTGAGATGGCCGTCAGCCGCACGATGGACGATATCGAGGGCGCATACTCCCTCGTCATTATGACCCACACCAAGCTGATCGCGGCGCGCGACCCCAACGGCTTCCGTCCGCTGTGCATCGGCGAGCTGCCCGACGGCAACGGCTATGCCTTTGCCAGCGAGAGCTGTGCGCTGGACGCCGTGGGTGCGAAGTTCGTCCGTGACGTGCGCCCCGGCGAGATCGTTATTGCCGACCGCAACGGTCTGCGCACGATGGAGGATCACTGCGGCACCGCGCCGCACACGATGTGCGTCTTTGAGTACATCTACTTTGCCCGCCCGGATTCCGTCATCGAGGGCACCTGTGTGCATGAGGCCCGTCTGCAGGCGGGCCGGTTCCTGGCGCAGGAGCATCCCGTGGAGGCCGATGTCGTCATCGGCGCGCCGGACTCCGGTCTGGATGCAGCGCTCGGCTATGCGCAGGAGAGCGGCATCCCCTACGGCGTGGGCTTTATCAAGAACAAATATGTAGGCCGTACCTTCATTCAGGGCAGCCAGGCCCAGCGCGAGAGCAGCGTGCGCATCAAGCTGAACGCCATCACGTCCACGGTCAAGGGCAAGCGCGTTGTGCTGGTCGATGACTCCATCGTCCGCGGCACGACGAGCGCCCGCACCATCCGCCTGCTGCGCGAGGCCGGTGCTGCCGAGGTACACTACCGCATCAGCGCCCCGCCGTTCGCCCACCCGTGCTACTTCGGCACCGACATTCCCGACGAGAAGGACCTGATTGCCACCGGCCACACCGTCGAGGAGATCAACGAGCTGGTCGGGTCTGACACGCTGGGCTATTTGAGCGTTGAGCATGTGCAGCAGCTGGCCATCCACAGCAAGTGCGGGTTCTGCACGGGCTGCTTTACCGGCAAATACCCCGTTGCCCCGCCCACCGAGACGATGGACATTGTCTACGACAAGCCGCTGAGCCAGTCTAAGACGAATAAGAAGCTGTAATCATAACGACGGAAGCGCAGCAGTAGCGCAAACTTCTCTCCCCCACCGCCTGCGGGCGGAGCCCCCTCGCAGAGGGGGCTCCGCCTCCTTGCCTCCCTCTGCGAGGGAGGTGGCGCGCAGCGCCGGAGGGAGAGAGCTTGCCGCTGCCACCCGATTTTCCGAGTAATGTAACACATTTAGGAGTTCAACATGGAAAAAAGCTATTCTGCCAGCTACGCCGCTGCAGGCGTGGATATTACCGCCGGGTACCGCTCTGTTGAGCTGATGAAGCAGTATGTGGCCCGCACGATGACCGAGAACTGCATCGGCGGTCTGGGCGGCTTCGGCGGCCTGTTTGAGCTGGACTGCACCGGCATGGAGCATCCCGTTCTGATTTCCGGCACTGACGGCGTCGGCACCAAGCTGCGCATCGCCATGCTGCTGGACAAGCACGACACCATCGGCATCGACTGCGTGGCCATGTGCGTCAACGACGTCATCTGCGCCGGTGCCAAGCCGCTGGTTTTCCTCGACTACATCGCCTGCGGCAAGAACATCCCGGAGAAGATCGCCGAGATCGTCAAGGGCGTGGCCGAGGGCTGCGTCCAGGCGGGCTGCTCCCTCGTGGGCGGCGAGACCGCCGAGCACCCCGGCATGATGCCCGAGGATGAGTACGACCTGGCCGGCTTCACCGTCGGCGTCGTGGACAAGGCAAAGATTTTGGACAACTCCACGATGCAGCCGGGCGATGTCATCATCGCACTGCCCTCCACGGGCGTACACTCCAACGGTTTCTCGCTGGTGCGCAAAATTTTTGACATTGACAACAACCCCGATGTGCTGAAAAAGACATTCGACGGCATGGACAAGCCCCTGGGCGAGGCCCTGCTGGCCCCCACCCGCATCTACGTCAAGCCCGTGCTGGCTGTCATGGACGAGATCACGGTCAAGGGCGTGTCCCACATCACCGGCGGCGGCTTCTATGAGAACATTCCCCGCAGCCTGAAAAAGGGCTGTGCGGCCCGCATCGCCAAGGCCGATGTGCGCATCCCTGCCCTGTTCGACGTCATGCAGCGCGAGGGCGGCATCTCCGAGCACGATATGTTCAACACCTTCAACATGGGCGTCGGCATGGTGCTGACCGTCGCGCCCGAGGATGCGGACAAGGCCATTGCCATTCTGAAGGCCCACGGCGAGGACGCCTACCGTCTGGGCACCATCGTCGAGGGCGACGGGGTCGAGCTGGTATGAAGCGTGTAGCGGTACTGGTATCGGGCGGCGGCACGAACCTGCAGGCCCTGCTGGAAAGCGAGCGCCGCGGCGAGAACCCAAACGGCAAAATCGAGCTGGTCGTTGCCAGCAAGCCCGGCGTCTACGCGCTGGAGCGCGCCGCCAATTTCGGTGTAGAATCCGCCGTGGTAAGCCGCAGGGACTACGCTGACAGCGCAGCGTTTGACGCCGCCCTGCTGGACACCCTGCAGAAGCACAGTATTGACGTGGTCGTGCTGGCAGGCTTTTTGAGCGTGCTGGGCGAAAAGGTCATTGCGGCCTACCGCAATAAAATCATCAATGTTCATCCCAGCCTGATCCCCAGTTTCTGCGGCCCCGGCTTCTACGGACTGCGCGTGCACGAGGCTGCGCTGGCCCGCGGCGTGAAGCTGACCGGCGCTACCGTCCACCTTGTAAACGAGGAATGTGACGGCGGGCCCATTCTGCTGCAGAAGGCCGTGGCCGTGGAGCCCGGCGACACCCCTGAGACGCTGCAGAAGCGCGTCATGGTCGAGGCCGAGTGGCAGCTGCTGCCCAAGGCATTGGCGATGGTGTGCAGTGACGAGGTGTAAAATCGTTTTCCACCACTGCACGGCAGGGAATCCCGTTTCCTGTTTACGCAAAACGAGGTTTAACAATGAAAAAGAATCTGTACAAATATCTTGCCGGGAATGACTACCCCGGGCGCGGCATTGTGCTGGGCAAAAGCCCCGACGGCCAGAAGGCGTTCGTCGCCTACTGGATCATGGGCCGCAGCGCCAACAGCCGCAACCGTGTGTTTGAGCCTATCGACGGCGGCATCCGCACGGTGGCCGCTGACCCGGCCAAGCTCGAGGACCCGCACCTCATCATCTACAACGCTGTGCTGACCCTGCGGGAGACCACCGTGGTCACGAACGGCGACCAGACCGACACGATTGCCCGGTTCATGAACGGCAACCTTTTCCCCGGCTACAGCTTTGAGGCTGCGCTGGCGACCCGCACCTATGAGGACGACGCGCCGAACTTTACCCCCCGCATCTCCGGCGTTGTCGATATGCGCCGCGGCGGCTACAAGCTGTCCATCGTCAAGTCCGACGAGGGCAACGCCGAGAGCGTGCAGCGCCAGACCTTCGACTACCCGCAGCCCGTGGCCGGTGAGGGACACTTCATCAGCACTTACGTCAAGAATGGTGCGCCGATCCCCAGCTTTGCGGGTGAGCCGCTGCGCGTCGCCATCGACACGAACGACGCGGACAAGTTTGCCGACAAGCTGTGGGTGAGCCTGAACGAGGACAACAAGGTCAGCCTGTTTGTCCGCAGCATCGAGCTGGAAACCGGCGAGTACGAGGACATTATCCTGAATAAATACACCGCTGTGGAGGGTTAATATGAACGAATTTCAGCTGAAATACGGCACGAACCCCAACCAGAAGCCCGCCCGCATCTACATGGCGGACGGCAGTGACCTGCCTGTGCAGATTTTGAACGGACGCCCGGGCTACATCAACTTTCTGGATGCGTTCAATTCCTGGCAGCTCGTGCGCGATTTGAAGAAGGCACTCGGCCAGCCCGCTGCCGCCAGCTTCAAGCACGTCTCCCCCGCCGGTGCGGCCATCGGTCTGCCGCTGGATGAGACCCTGCGCGCCATGTACCACATTGCGCCGGAGACCGAGCTTTCCCCGCTGGCCTGCGCCTACGCCCGTGCCCGCGGTGCGGACCGTATGTCCAGCTTCGGCGACTGGATCGCGCTGTCCGATGTCTGCGACCTGAGCACCGCGAAGCTGATTCAGCACGAGGTCTCCGACGGCATTATTGCGCCCGGCTACGACGCCGACGCGCTGGAGGTGCTGAAATCCAAGAAGAAGGGCGGCTACGCCATCGTCCAGATCGACGCCGACTACGAGCCGAAGCCGCTGGAGACCCGCATGGTCTTTGGCGTGACCTTCGAGCAGGGCCGTCAGGACCTGGACATTTCCAATGAGACGATGCTGCAGAACGTTGTGACCGAGAACAAGGTCATCAGCGACGAGCAGCGCCGCGACCTCATCATCAGCCTGATCGTGCTGAAATACACCCAGTCCAACAGCGTCTGCTACGTGCAGGACGGCCAGACCATCGGCGTCGGTGCGGGCCAGCAGAGCCGCGTGCACTGCACCCGCCTGGCAGGCCAGAAGGCCGACAACTGGCAGCTGCGCCACATGCCGAAGGTGCTGGACCTGCCGTTCCGCGCTGACATTGCCAAGCCGAACCGCGACAACGCGATCGATGTTTACATCGGCGACACGCCGGAGGATGTCATCGGCGACGATGTCTGGGCCGAGACCTTCACCGAGCAGCCGGCCCCGCTGACCGCCGAGGAAAAGCGCGCCTGGCTGAATGCCGTGACCGGTGTGAGCCTGGGCAGTGATGCCTTCTTCCCGTTCGGCGATAACATCGAGCGCGCGCGCCGCAGCGGCGTGACCGCCATTGTACAGCCGGGCGGCTCCATCCGCGACGCACAGGTGATCGACACCTGCAACAAGTACGGCATTGCGATGGCGTTCTGCGGCATCCGGCTGTTCCATCATTAAACGCAAAAACAACTCGCCTGCGGCGATTTTTCGTCGCGGGCTGTTGTGCTGTCAAGGAGGACGCTTATGAAAATTCTGGTTGTAGGCGGCGGCGGGCGTGAGCACGCCATCATCCGCGCGCTGAAAAAAAGCCCCCGCTGCTCTGAGATCTGGTGTGCGCCCGGCAACGGCGGCATCAGCTATGACGCTCACTGCAAGGCCATCCCGGCCACCGACGTGGACGCCATGGTCAAATTTGCCAAGGAAGAAGCCTTTGACTATGTCGTCGTCGCCCAGGACGACCCGCTGGCGCTGGGCATGGTCGATGCGCTGGCCGCTGTGGGCATCCCGGCATTCGGTCCCGACAAGGCCGCGGCCCGCATTGAGGCCAGCAAGGTGTTCAGCAAGGACCTGATGAAGAAATACGGCATCCCTACGGCCAAATATGAGACGTTCGACGACCCCGAGAAGGTCATGGACTACGTCAAAGCCGAGGGCAAATACCCCGTCGTCATCAAGGCGGACGGTCTGGCGCTGGGCAAGGGCGTGCTGATCTGCCAGAATGAGCAGGAGGCTGCCGACGGCGTCAAGGAGATCATGCTGGACAAAAAGTTCGGCGCGTCCGGCAACCATGTGGTCGTCGAGGAGTTCCTGACCGGCCCCGAGGTCAGCGTGCTGTCCTTCTGCGACGGCAAGACCGTCAAGCCGATGGTCTCGAGCATGGACCACAAGCGTGCTCTCGACCACGACGAGGGCCTGAACACCGGCGGCATGGGCACCGTGGCCCCGAACCCCTACTACACGCCCGCAGTCGCCGAGCGCTGCATGCAGGAGATTTTCCTGCCCACGGTTGCGGCCATGCAGGCCGAGGGCTGCCCCTTCAAGGGATGCCTGTATTTCGGCCTGATGCTGACCCCCGACGGCCCGAAGGTCATCGAGTACAACTGCCGCTTCGGCGACCCCGAGACGCAGGTCGTGCTGCCCCTGCTGGAAAGCGACCTGCTGACCGTGATGGAGGCCACAACGAACGGCACGCTGGACAAGACCGATGTCAAATTCAGCGACGGCGCGGCGGCTTGTGTCATCTTAGCCAGCGGCGGCTATCCCCTCGCCTACGAGAAGGGCAAGGAGATCACCGGCCTGACCGCGGGCCAGCTGGACGCCGCCGATGTGACGGTCTACCACGCCGGCACGGCCATCAAGGACGGCAGCCTCGTCACGAACGGTGGGCGCGTGCTGGGCGTGACCGCCACGGCCAACACCCTGCCCGAGGCGCTGAAAAAGGCGTATGCTGCCACGGAGAGCATCCATTTTGACAAGCTGCACAAGCGCAGTGACATTGGGGCAAGAGCGCTGGCAGCGATGCAGTAAAAAGGCTTTCCCCTCGGGGGAAGCTGTCACCGAAGGTGACTGATGAGGGCAAACTTCCCGCAGCGATCCGTCAACGGGATACAGCGGTACACTTTTCCCTCATCCGGCCTCGGACGGGGCCTCGGCCACCTTCCCCCAGGGGGAAGGCTTTCCGTCCGTCACTTCCTGCAAATTTAACTCTCAGGAGGAAATACAATGGTATATCGCATTTATGTTGAGAAAAAGCCCGGCTTTGACGGCGAGGCACAGGGGCTTCTGCATGAGCTGGTCGATCTGGTCGGCATCCAGAATCTGACCGGTCTGCGCCTTTTGAACCGCTATGACGTCGAGGGCATCGACGCAGTGCTGTTCCAGCAGGCTGTGCCCACCGTGTTCAGTGAACCGCCTGTTGACGTGACCTACGACAAGCTGCCCGACGCCAAGACCGTTTTTGCCGTCGAGTACCTGCCCGGCCAGTTTGACCAGCGCGCTGACTCTGCCAGCGAGTGCATCCAGCTGCTGAGCCAGGGCGAGCGCCCCGCGGTGCGCTCCGCCCGCGTCTATCTGCTGGACGGCGACCTGACCGACGCCGACCTGGCCGCCATCAAGAAGTACGTCATCAACCCCGTCGAAGCCCGCGAGGCAAGCCTTGACGAGCGCAGTACCCTGAAAATGGAGTTTGCCATCCCGACGGAGGTCGAGACACTGACCGGCTTCACCGCGCTGGACGACGACGCGCTGGAAGCATTCCGCAATGAGAAGGGCCTGGCGATGGACCATGCGGACATCGTGTTCTGCCAGAACTACTTCAAATCCGAACACCGCGACCCGACCATCACCGAGATCCGTCTGATCGACACCTACTGGTCCGACCACTGCCGCCATACGACGTTCGGCACGATCCTGGACGACGTGAAGATCGACGACGAGCTTGTGCAGGCCGCATTTGACCGCTACATGGCACTGCGCGCCGAGACGGGCCGCGACAAGAAAAACCGCACCCTGATGGACTGCGCGACCATCGGTGCCAAGGCGCTGAAGCAGCGCGGCATTCTGAAGAACCTTGACGAGAGCGAGGAGATCAACGCCTGCACCGTCAAGATCAAGTGTGACGTGGACGGTGAGCAGCAGGACTGGCTGTTCCTGTTCAAGAACGAGACCCACAACCACCCCACCGAGATCGAGCCCTTCGGCGGCGCGGCGACCTGCATTGGCGGTGCCATCCGTGACCCGCTGTCCGGACGCAGCTATGTCTATCAGGCCATGCGCGTGACCGGTGCGGCTGACCCGCTGAAGCCTGTTTCCGAGACAATGCCCGGCAAGCTGCCCCAGCGCAAGCTGGTCACGACGGCTGCCGCGGGCTATTCCAGCTACGGCAACCAGATCGGCCTTGCCACCGGTCAGGTCGCAGAGCTGTACCACCCCGGCTACGCCGCCAAGCGCATGGAGATCGGCGCAGTTGTCGGCGCGACGCCTGCCAGCCATGTCCGCCGCGAGGAGCCCGCCCCGGGTGATGTCGTCATCCTGCTGGGCGGACGCACGGGGCGCGACGGTGTCGGCGGTGCCACCGGTTCCTCCAAGGCGCATAAGCTGACAAGCCTTGAGACCTGCGGTGCCGAGGTGCAGAAGGGCAACGCGCCCATCGAGCGCAAGCTGCAGCGCCTGTTCCGCCGCGAGGACGCCTGCCGCCTTATCAAGCGCTGCAACGACTTCGGCGCAGGCGGTGTGTCTGTCGCCATCGGTGAGCTGGCCGACGGCCTGCACATCGACCTGAACAAGGTCACCCGCAAGTACGAGGGTCTGGACGGCACCGAGCTGGCCATTTCGGAGAGCCAGGAGCGCATGGCCGTGGCCGTTGCTCCCGAGGACGCCGAGACCTTTATGAAGTACGCCGCCGAGGAAAACCTTGAGGCGACTATCGTTGCCACCGTCACCGAGGAAAAGCGGATGCGCGAGGTCTGGAACGGCAAGACCATCGTTGACCTCTCCCGCGAGTTTCTGAACTCCAACGGTGCCGAGCGCCACGCTGATGCGCACATCCTGCCGGGCCATGTCTGGCAGCCCCAGTTTGCCGGTGCAACGTTTGAGCAGAAGCTGGAATCCATGGTCAGCGACCTGAACGTCTGCAGCCAAAAGGGCCTGGGCGAGCGGTTCGACTCCACCATCGGCGCAGCCACCGTGCTGATGCCCTACGGCGGCAAGTACCAGCTGACCCCGACGATGGCCATGGCCGCCAAGCTGCCAGTGGACGGCGAGACGACGACCTGCTCCGGCATGGCGTGGGGCTTCAACCCCTACCTGACCGAGGCTGACCCCTACCGCGGCGCGTATATGGCCGTGGTCGAGAGCGTGACCAAGCTGGTCTGCGCGGGCTTCCACCACGAGGGCATGTACCTGACGTTCCAGGAATATTTTGAGCATATGAACGATAAGCCCGAGCGCTGGGGCAAGCCGCTGGCCGCCCTGCTCGGTGCGCTGGATGCCCAGATGGGTCTGGGCATTGCGTCCATCGGCGGCAAGGACTCGATGTCCGGCAGCTTTGAGGGCCTGAACGTGCCCCCGACGCTCGTCAGCTTTGCGACGGCCATCGGCAACACCCACGACGTGCAGAGCCCCGAGTTCAAGAAGGCCAACAGCTCCGTTGTCATCCTGCGCCCCAACTACAAGAACGGTCTGCCCGAGATCGGCAGCCTGATTTCCATTTACAAGACCGTCGAACAGATGATCGACGAGGGCAAGGTGCTGGCTGCCGCCACGCCGGGCTACGGCGGTGTGGCCGAGGCACTGTTCAAGATGTGCGTCGGCAACCATGTGGGTCTGCAGCTGTCCAATGACATCGACCTGAACGATCTGTTCAAGCCCGCCTACGGCGCGGTCATTCTGGAGCTGCTTGATGCCTCCGCCGGTGAGTTCCTCGGCTTCACCACCGTGGACTACACGCTGGAGGCCGAGGGCAAGGCCATTGACCTGGCCCGTCTGCAGGAGCTGTGGGAGCAAAAGCTCGAGCCGGTATTCCCCTACCGCAAGGCCGGTGAGTTCGTCCCCGCGCTGGAGCATGACTGCCCCGCCAACAAGCGCGTGGCTCCCGCTGTGCGCCTGGCGACGCCGCGGGTCGTCATCCCCGTATTCCCCGGCACGAACTGCGAGTACGACACGGCCCGCGCGTTCCGCCGCGCAGGCGGCGACCCGCATGTTCTGGTGCTGAAAAACCTGACCCCCGCCAACGTGGCCGAGAGCTGCGAGGCGCTGGTGAAGGAGCTGGACGAGGCGCAGATCCTGATGCTGCCGGGCGGCTTCTCCGGCGGCGACGAGCCGGACGGCAGCGCCAAGTTCATTGCGGCATTCTTCCGCAATCCGTCGGTGGCCGACGCAGTCAACCGTCTGCTGAACCAGCGCGACGGTCTGGCTCTGGGCATCTGCAACGGCTTCCAGGCACTCATCAAGCTGGGCCTGGTCCCCTACGGCGAGATCCGTCCCATCACCGAAAGCGACCCGACGCTGACGTTTAATACGATCCACCGCCACCAGTCCATGCTGGTGCGTACCCGCGTGGCCAGCAACAAGAGCCCCTGGCTGAGCAAATGCGACATCAACGACGAGCACCTGATCGCCATCAGCCACGGCGAGGGCCGCTTTGTCTGCAACGAGCAGCTGCTGAACCAGCTCATCGACAACGGCCAGATTGCGACCCAGTACGTTGACCTGCTTTGCCGCCCGACGATGGACATGCGCTACAATCCGAACGGCTCCGTGCTGGCAATCGAGGGCATCACAAGCCCGGATGGCCGTGTCTTTGGCAAGATGGGCCACAGCGAGCGCAGCGGCGAGCAGCTCTATAAGAACGTCACCGGTGACAAATACCAGCCGATCTTTGAGGGCGGCGTGAATTATTTCAAGCTTTGATATTTCGGAAAGTTTCTGCTATACTGGAACTATCAGCTTAAAAGATTGTGAGGATTTGACCCAATGGCACAACACGACAAATATATTTCGCCGTTCTCTACCCGCTATGCGTCGGATGAGATGCAGTACATCTTCTCTGATGACAACAAGTTCCGCACCTGGCGCCGGCTGTGGATCGCGCTGGCTAAGGCTGAGCAGAAGCAGGGCTTGGCCATCACCGATGAGCAGATTGCCGAGTTGGAGGCGCACAAGGACGACATCAACTATGAGGACGCCATTGCGCGCGAGAAGCTCGTCCGCCATGACGTGATGAGCCACGTCTACGCCTACGGCCTGCAGTGCCCCAAGGCAAAGGGCATCATCCATCTGGGCGCGACCAGCTGCTATGTCGGTGACAACACCGACGTCATCATCATGCGCGAGGGCCTGCAGCTTGTGCGCAAGAAGGTGATCGGCGTGTTGGCAAATCTGGCCAAGTTCGCCGACGAGTACAAGGCCATGCCCTGCCTAGCCTACACCCACTGCCAGCCCGCGCAGCTGACCACCGTCGGCAAGCGCGCCACACTCTGGATGAACGAGCTGTACATGGATCTGGAGGAGCTTGACCACCAGATCTCCCAGCTGGCGCTGCGCGGCGTTAAGGGCACCACCGGCACCCAGGCCAGCTTTGTGGAGCTGTTCAACGGCGACTCCGCCAAGATCAAGGCCGTCGAGGCCGACGTCTGCGCCCAGATGGACTTTACCAAGGTCGTGCCGGTCTGCGGCCAGACCTACAGCCGCAAGGTGGACTACAATGTGCTGTCCGCCGTGGCAGGCATCGGCCAGTCCGCCATGAAGATGGCGACGGACATCCGCCTGCTGGCGAACTTCAAGGAGATGGAGGAGCCGTTTGAGAAGAACCAGATCGGTTCCTCCGCTATGCCCTACAAGCGCAACCCCATGCGCTGCGAGCGCATCTGTGCGCTGAGCCGCTACCTGATGGTGGACGTGCTGAACCCCGCCATCACTGCCGGTACCCAGTGGTTTGAGCGCACGCTGGACGACTCCGCCAACAAGCGCATTGCGATGGCCGAGGGCTTCCTGGCTGCTGACGCCATCCTGAACATCCTGCTGAACGTCTCCGACGGGCTGGTCGTCTACCCGAAGGTCGTCCGTGCCCGCGTCATGGCCGAGCTGCCGTTCATGGCAAGCGAGAACATCATGATGAAGGCCGTCAAGAAGGGCGGTGACCGTCAGGAGCTGCACGAGCGTCTGCGTGAGCACGCTGTGGCCGCCGCTGCCGTTGTCAAGCAGGAGGGCAAGCCCAACGACATGATTGCCCGCGTCGAGGCTGACCCTGCGTTCGGCCTGACCCGCGAGGAAATCGAGGCCGAGCTCTCCCCCGAAGCCTTTACGGGCCGCAGCGCCGAGCAGGTCACCGAGTTCCTGCGCGACGTCATCCAGCCCGTGCTGGACGCCAACAAAGAGGACCTGGGCCAGCATGTGGAGCTGAACGTGTAATTTTTATTCAGCTGTTTATCCGTAGGGGCGGATGCTCGTCATCCGCCCGCGGGTCGATGCAAGCATCGACCCTTACAACATAGTAAAAGCCCCGCAGCGTCTTTTGTGAACAGCACCCCACTTGTTAGATAGTATATCATACTGTCTAGCAAATGGGGTGCTGTTCAATACTAAACTACTATGGGATTTCTGTTCATCGGTTCAAGAGTTTGCCAGCCAGCATTTTTTGTTAACATCTGGCTCCCTTCAGATTTTTTCCTCCCCCCACGTTTGGCCCCCTTGCCTTCGGCTAACGCTTCCTACTGCCAAACGCGTAGTGGTCTTTCATCACCTAGCTGTTGCCCATGCCGGGCACACCTAAATAACAACACCCCAAAGTACCTTTTCCAACTTTGGGGTGTTGTTTGTGTTTTACTTGATACTCACCGGATGCAGAGACGCAAAATGAATTCCTAGCTTTGCATTGTTCCTTGCTTCCCAGTGGTATCGCTGTTTTGTTGGCAACTGTATTTTTTCTTGCTGTGGCAATAAGTGAAGACACAAGCATCCACTATTTTCAGGACTAATCAATTGGAGCCAGCGAATAATATATTGTAAATGTAATCTTATTCGGATTCATAGAGTTCATATCCTTGCAGATTGTTAAATAGTGCCTTCACATCATCTATAAGCATTGGATTAACAGTTGCCATACTGTTATAATAAGGTTCACTTCCGTCAATAGAGAAAAGCATCTGATAACTACTTCTCCCTTGGAGAAAATACAAATCCACCCCATCATATTCAGTACCACCACGGTATTTTGCAATGAATCGCATATGTAGCGGATCTGAAACGAGGCTTGCATCCGATGCGTCCGTCACCTGATGTCTATATACAATATAGAGACAGATTGTCTTATCTGACGGCAATTCAATACATTGCCCATAAATATCAGGTCCTATCGTTTTGCATTCATCAATCCACTCATTAATTGCCGAATATTTTTTTAGTTGTATAGCAGGAACAGAATAAAAAGCTTTATGTTGATAATTTTCTCTTAGAACAAACCCACTTGCAAGTATAGCAACTACTGCCAGTATGGCAAGCCCAATAAAGCATATTCCGCCGAGAAGAATCTTCATCGGTGAATCTGTCTTCTTTCCCCTTGCTTCCTGCACTACAATAGCAACTAATATTAGGACAACCGATATTGCAGGGATAAAAAACAATGCCACAATTCCAATAGAAAAAAAGCAGAGAAATGCTATCCCAGCATATACTGCCCAAAGTTCAATCAACAATCTCTTTGTTAATCTCTTTTTACAAATAGTTCTTGCATTGCCTTCATCTTCGGTAGACGATTTATTCTCCATTTCCTGTAGGCCTAGAATATCTATCAGTCTATGTGCATTTGTAACACTGGGTGTTGAAATTTCTTGTTCCCATTTTGCAATCGTTTGTCTCGATACTCCAAGTTCTGCCGCCAAGGCCTCTTGCGTTAGTCCTTTTCGCTTTCTTGCCTAGGCAATTTGTTTTCCCGACAACATGCACTACACATCTCCTTTCTATTATCTTCTTCTAATACTAATTAAATCAAATTCGTCGCATACTTTCAAGCACTTTTATGACTACTTAATGTTAACTCCTTGATTTTTTGCTTATTATCTTAATATAGTTTCCTGCATTCTCCACAATAGTCTGATATCATCCGCGCTAATTTCGCTCTGCCCTTTTTGGTTTTCGCTTACTCTCGCCACGATGTACGAACACGACACTGCTGCCATCAACTGCTACAATGCCACCTTGACCACAGACGGCAACTTTGCAACGGGCAGGGCCTCGGCTGGTGCCGACCGATAATGCGCAGAAATATCGCCTGTTTGAATTCATCACAAACGGAGAAAGAATTTGGATGTGTTAGACACATGTGCGTTGCGGATTTTTCTGAATCGGTGAACAACAACAATCCCCAAGGTAGCTCATGTGTAAGGCGCTGCGGGGTGTTTTTTATACAATTTTTTCTGTCGACTTGTACAAAAAACGCCCCGACGGTTTGTCGGGGCGTTGGGGTTATTCTGTGGGGCTTTCGGGGTCGGTCTGCTCCTCGGGGGACGGGGTCGGCTCCGGGGCCGGTGTCGGTTCGGGGGTATCGGGGGCGAAGTAGGCGCGGATGTCGCCGTCGCTGCGCTGGGTCGAGATGTCGAGCACGCCCTTATCACCGGCGGCCAGACCCTTTTCCGGGTCGGTCAGCGCGGCAGCGGCCAGTCGCAGCTTGTAGGCGAGGTTCGTCTCACTGCCCAGCAGCACCTGAATGCGGTTTTGGTAGGTGAACTCAATATCACTCAGATCCTGGATGTTCAGCGCCGTCGTGCCGTCAAACAGGTTGTTCTCCTGCAGGCCGTCCCGCATTTCGGTCAGCGTTTGCAGTGCACTGGCCTGCAGACCCGCTGTCTCCGCTGTGGCCTGCTGGGTCTCGCTCAGGAGTGAGTTATAGCTCTTGGGCTCGATGTTCTGCCCCACCACGGGGGAGAAATCTGTGGGCAGCGACATGGTCAGCAGAATCAGGCCGTCCGGCTGGCTGACGTCGGTACGCAGAATTTTGAGGGAGTCGCTCAAGACCATCCACCCGCCGGGGTACATACAGGCGAACCGCTCCGTGGCGGGCTCGACCTTGATGATGACCGCAGCGGGCAGCTGGATCTCCACAGCGACACGCTCCAAATACGGGAACTGAAGCGCCAGCTGCTGGGTCTTTTCTGCGGTGGAAAAGGCGAACAGGTTGGAGTTTTTCTCGATGCCCAGTGCCTCGATCAGCTCGTCGGACGTGTAGATGCCGGTATCGACGGGCTGGGAGCCGTCATAGCTCTCTACCCGGAAGATCGTGACCTTGAACAGAAGGTTGATCGACACAAACGCACCCACGGCCAGCACGGCCAGCACGCCGAGCGCCCCCAGCAGACGGCGGCGGCGCTTTGCCCGTATGATTTCCGCCTGTGTGACGCGGCGCGTGCGCCT
>ERZ791825.1069-NODE-1069-length-16419-cov-2.855537_pt1 | contig 16419 bp, 12 predicted proteins | sample MGYA00510298_ERZ791825 | MGnify/ENA primary metagenome ERZ791825 (study PRJEB30046, sample SAMN00792010) | human gut metagenome | study: EMG produced TPA metagenomics assembly of the A metagenome-wide association study of gut microbiota in type 2... | reverse complement strand
TCTGCACCGGGGTGTACATGATGCCGGGCTGGAGGGAGAGCCGTGGTGCAGTGCTTGAGTTTATGCAGGCAAGACGTAATGAAATGCAGATCTATGAGGATATTCCCCGGAAGCTGCAGAACGGAATTATAAAATGGGATGGTGGCAGATGTGGAAAAGAACCGGGAGATGTTAAAAGAAATTGAGAAAAAACGCAAAGAACTGGGATTATCCCAGGTAGAACTTGCAAAACGCATTGGTTTTTCAAGAGGCTATTATAACATGCTGGTGCATGGGAAAAAGCCGGTCAGTGACAAACTGGCTGACCAGCTGCAAAACGTGCTGCAGGAATACCGGAAAGAAAAAGAAAGCGGTTATGGAACACGGACAGAAGATCCGGCGGACTGTTTTAGAACAGCGGATGACGTATGGAACGCCGGAGAAACAGGAGAGATGGCAGACGAGTACATAGAAGAAAATGAAGATTCCATTGCATTTGATCCGGTGGAATGGATCACGAACCTGGAAACAAGACGGAAAAGCTACGGCGTATCGCAAAGTGAATATGCAGAAACGGCAGGAATCAATAGAAGTTATTACAGTGTATTGTTGACCGGAAAAAAACGGGCAACAAAAAAGCTGTTAGAACATTTGGAAATGGTTCTTGAGATATTTAATCCGGATAAAGAAATGGAAATTTTATTTGACTATGTTCGGATCCGGTTTGCAACCACGGATGAGAGACGCGTGATCGAAGATGCCATGAATATCCGGATGCAGTACATGATCGAGGAAGCGCACAGTTTTTATGGATACGGGCGTCAGTATATTTACGGAGATATCACAGTCATGGTATCGCCGGAACATGAAAAAGGCATTCTGCTTGAATTAAAAGGTAAAGGGTGCAGGCAGTTTGAGGCATTTTTGAAAGTACAGAAACGTACCTGGTACGATTTCTTCCGGACGGCAAGAGAAATGGGGGCGGTATTTAAGCGGATCGATATTGCGATCAACGACCGTGCCGGAATTTTAAATATACCGGAGCTGATAGTAAAATGCCGTCGGGATGAATGCATCACGATTTTTCACAGTTATAAGGATTACCAGTCCGGGGAACTGATAAGGAATCGGGAAAAAGATGCGGCAAGCATGGGAAATACATTGTACCTGGGATCCTTAAAAAGTGAAATTTATTTCTGTATTTATGAAAAGGACTATGAACAGTATGTAAAAAACGGCACTCCTTTAGACGAGGCAGAGACAAAGAACCGTTTTGAAATCCGGTTGAAAGATGAGCGTGCGGAATGCGCCATGGATGATCTTTTGGAAATGGAAGACGTTGCCTGTACTGCCTATTCTATCATCAATCATTATGTAAGGTTTGTAGACGCAGATCCGGAGCAGGAGCGCAGAAACTGGCCGCTAAATGAGCGCTGGGTGTGGTTTTTAAACGGACAGTACCGGAGCATTAAGCTGACGACAAAACCGGAAGAGTACACACTTGACCGGACACTCCTTTGGCTTACAAGACAGGTCGCACCGTCCCTTAAAATGGTACAGAAGCTGGATGATCTCAGAGGCACGCGCCTGGCGAAGGATATGATCGAGGAAGCCAATCTGTCCCCGCATCATAAAAAGATCTTAAAACAACAGCAGGCGGCACTGGACGATGTTGTCACAGCAAGGCAGAAAGGAAGAAAATGGATTGATGATCTTAAAGAGGAATACATGGAATCCTGAAATTGCGGCGTCGCAATTTTTAAAGCGCAAAGCTGGATGTGTTATGGAACATGCGCCATAAAGAAGAAATAAAAAGAAAAAAGAAAAAATGTAACAGTAAACAGACGGCAATAAAAAAGCTGTCTTTTTTTATGCGCAAAATGCGCGGAAAGGAAAGAGAAAGATGAATTTTGGACAGGGAATTTATACGTGGCTCATGACGAATATACAGCCTCTGGTTTTAGGAGGGATTATTATCGTTGGTCTTGTGCTTTTATTTAAACACAAGATTGCGGAGCTGATTGTTTTTGCAATTATCGCGGTCATAGCGGTTGGTTTTGTCTTTAATCCCTCTGGGACAAAAGACACGATGTTAAAGATCTATAACGGCACGATCATCGAGGGCGGTGCTGCAGATGATGGAGGGGAATGATCTCTGATAAAAAATAAGGTGCGGGGCGGGATGCCCTGTGCCTTGGATAAATGAAAAGGATGAAGAAAACCGCCGGACAGGCAGAAAGGAAAGAAAGGGAAGAAATGAAACAGGTAAAGTCGTATACAAGTATCTGGAATGTGGAAAAAGTGATCCATGCGATCGGGGATATTAATTTATTATTTCCGGTCACGATAACGCAGATCGGTTATTTTGCCGGGGCTGCGGTTGTGTGTTTTATGGTACGCAGTCTGCCGCCTTTTGTGTATATAAAAAGCACAGTCATATGGATTGCGATATGTATAGGGATTGCATATCTGATGTCAAAAAAGAGCTTTGACGGGAAAAATCCATATCGTTTTTTATGCTCCGCATTTAATTATCTGATACGTCCGAAGGAAACTTATGCAGGAAAACGTGTGATATACCGTAAAAAGACGGTAAATGAATATATTACCGCAGTGAGGAGGGATATATATGTTCCCGATTAAGTACATCGAAAACAATATGATCTTAAATCAGCAGGGAGAATGGTGGGCGTATTATGAACTGATCCCGTACAACTATGCTTTTTTATCTCCGGATGAAAAGATGGCAGTACATGAACGGTTCCGTCAGATCATGACGGTAAACAGGGAAGGCAAGATGCATGCGCTCTGCATTGCATCTGAAACATCCGTAAGGGACAGGCAGGAACGCTGCAAGAGACACTTAAAGGGGGATCTTAAAGAAACAGCAGAAAAAGTGATCGACATCCAGACAGAAGGACTGATCACTTCCATGGGCGGAATGGAAAATGAAGTTACTTACCGTTTCTTTTTAGGATTCAAGCTTATCAAAGGGGAGGAAGAGGTCAGTGTAAAGAAGATAAAAGAAGACGCTTTAGCTGTATTTACGGAGTTCATAAACAGTGTCAATCATAACCTGATGGGGGATTTTGTCAGTGTAAACAGTGCGGAGATAGAGCGGTATGTGAAACTGGAAGACTTTTTAAGGCAGCGCGTAAAAGGAAAATTTTCCTTAAGACGCTTAGAAAAGAAAGACATTGGTTACATCGTGGAGCATATCTATGGACAGCAGAAAACACCGTATTATAAATACGAGTATTCATTTCCAAAAGAAAAACTGGAAAAAAAGACCGTAGTCCGTAAATACGATATTCTCCGTCTGACACGCTGCATGCTGCAGGAACATCAGAAATATATCCGCATGGTAAGGGAAGAGGGAGAAAGCTGTGTTGCGTATCAGACGATCAATGCGCTGATCGGAGAACTGGAGTTTCCATCTTCCGAGATTTTTTATTATGAACAGGAACGTTTCCGGTTTCCAGTAGATGTAAGCATGAATGTTGAGATTGTTTCAAACAGGAATGCGTTGACCACAGTCAGAAATAAAAAGAAAGAATTAAATGATCTGGATGAACATGCATATGAATCAGGCGCAGATACAGATAATTCCGTAGTAGAAGCATTGATGGATGTTGATGAACTGGAAAAAGATCTTGGCAGAACAAAAGAATCCATGTACAAATTAAGCTACGTTGTCCGGGTTGCGGCAGAAAACGAAGAGGAACTGGAGCGGCGCATTGCAGAAGTCAGGGACTACTATGAAAATGATTTTAATATTAAGCTGGTTCGACCGTTTGGTGATATGATCGGATTCCATGAAGAATTTATTCCTTCTGGATCAAGATATGAAAATGATTATATCCAGTATGTAAAAGCAGATTTTCTGGCAGGACTTGGATTTGGTGCGGCACGCATCCTGGGTGATCCGGATGGAAGTTATATCGGGTATGACACGGAGACTGGAAATAATATCTACATAGACCCGTCTCTTGCCTGTCAGAACGTAGCCGGCAGTGTTACAAATGCCCTTGCTGTGGCATTTACCGGAACGCTTGGCGGTGGTAAATCAATGTTTGCAAATAACATCATTTACCAGGAAGTTTTACATGGCGCAAGGGCGCTGATCCTTGATCCGAAGTCGGAACGCGGGAAATGGAAAGAAATGCTTCCGGAACTTTCGGATGAAATTAACATTATCAACCTGACCAGTGATGAGGGCAATAAAGGAATGCTTGATCCGTATGTGATCATGCAGAATAAGAAAGATGCAGACAGCCTGGCGATGGATATCCTGACATTTTTGACTGGTGTCAGTATTAAAGATGGAAAACGTTTCCCGCTTTTACGTGATGCGGTAAAGGCAGTTACAAAAAGATCGGATAGCGGACTTTTATATGTGATCGATGAATTAAATGAGATGGAGGATGAAGAAGCGCATCTGCTTGCAAGCCACATAGCAGCGTTTACCGATTATGATTTTGCGGGATTGCTGTTTTCAGATGGAAAAGTGACGCGTAAGATCAGTGCAGATAAGGCTTTAAACATTTTGCAGGTGCAGGATCTGATGCTGCCGGATTCCGAAAAGAACGTGGAAGAGTATACCAGTATCGAATACTTAAGCATTGCGGTCATGATCGCGATCGGAACCTTTGCCCTGAATTTCATTTATTCGGACAGGGAAATATATAAAATCGTTGCTTTAGATGAAGCGTGGAGCCTTCTGCAGGTAGCACAGGGAAAAGCGCTGTCAAATAAGCTTGTACGTGCCGGACGTTCCATGCAGTCCGGTGTATTTTTTATCACACAGAGTTCCTCGGATCTTTTGGATGAGAAGATCAAGAACAACATCGGTTTGAAATTTGCTTTCCATTCCACGGATAAGACGGAGATACGGAATACATTAAGATTCTTTGGACTCGATCCGGATGATGAAGAAAACCAGAATGCGATCATGGCATTAGAAACTGGGGAATGTCTGATGCAGGACATTTACGGTCGTGTTGGAAAAGTACACACGCAGATATTGTTACAACATGTATTTGACGCATTTGATACCAGACCTCCAAGAAGGGAGGAAGTTTCATGAGAAAGAAATGGGGAATGAAAACAAAAAGACTGCAAAAGCCGCGCAAACAGATCCTGTCAGCATTTCTTGTATGCATGCTTCTGACAGGATTATTTTTATCGGCTGCCAATATGGAGGTAGCTGCGGCTTCCGGACTGGTAGATGAAACGATCGATGCTGGAAATCTGTATAGTCAGTACCGGTGGGATAATTATCAGATCGATTTCTATGTGGACACTTCCTGGGACTGGCTTCCCTGGAATTGGATGGACAGGATAGATAATAAGATTTCATCCGTTTTTTATGGAATCAGTGACGGAATCTGGCTGATCAGTGTATTGCTGAGCAGCGGAACGGGATATATTGTGCAGCAGACGTATTCGCTTGATTTTATCGGGGATATGGCAGACGACATCGGAAAGAACATTCAGATCCTGGCGGGCATGAATACCGGATCGAAGAAATTTAATGCGGATGGTTTTTATACCTGGCTGTTACTGTTTATCGTATTGATCGTGGGCGGCTACATGGCATATGCCGGGCTGATCAAAAGAAAAACCACAGAGGCAGTCAGCGCAGCGGTAAATATGCTTGTGATCTTTCTTTTAACTGCCGCGTTTATTGCTTATGCGCCGCAGTACATTAAAAATATCAATGATTTTTCCGCGGATTTAAGCAATGGTGTCCTGGAGCTTGGGGCAAAACTTGTCATGCCGGGAAATGATGAGATGGGAGTAAAAGCAACAGACAAGATCCGGAATAACCTGTTTGCAATTCAGGTCTATAAACCATGGCTGCTTTTGCAGTTTGGTACGACGGATGAAACTGCAATCGAATCAGAGCGTATTGCAGCGGGAGTTGATGGAGATCGTATTAAATCAATTTTATCTGTCAGTCCTGTAACGAATTTCGGAGAAGACCGTCAGACTGCAGTAAAGACAGATATTGAAACTTATAAAAATGTAAATATGACTGTGACGAATGTAGCAGGCAGATTTGGAACAGTTATTTTAATAGGTTTTTTGAATCTGATCATCAGTATTTTTGTGGTCATAATGTGTGGGCTGGTTATATTTACCCAGCTTTTGTTTATCATATTTGCGTTGTATCTGCCGCTGAATTTTATTTTATCCATGCTGCCGACTTATAACGGATTGTTGAAAAAGGCGGTGTTAAAACTGTTCAATACGATTTTAATGCGCGCAGGATTAACACTTCTCATTACGATTGCGTTTTCTCTATCTGCAATGATCTATTCCATGTCAGGAGATTATCCGTTTTTAATGGTTGCATTTTTACAGATCGTTGTTTTTGTTGGAATGTATTTAAAGATGGATGAAATTTTATCTATGGTTGCGTTAGGAGATGGCGGCAGCAATAAGCGTGGTCGTTTCTTAAAGAGCATGGGAAGATATATGGTTATGAGAAAATTGTTTGGACGAAGGTATTATTCTGGTGGCAGACGTGCTGCAGTAAGCAGAAGTGCAGGAAATGGAACTGGCGGCGGTACAGGTGGAAATGCTGGAAGCAGTTCTGGAAATGAACCGGCGCCTTCAGGTGAAAGCAATTCACAGAGGGCATCATCACATACAAATAATAGTGGCAGTAAGCCTGTAAGAGAACCAGTCCGGGCAAATGAAAATGTGAATGGGACGGAAAACAATGGAGCGTCTGAAAATGAAAGAACGACAGTATCTTACGGCAGTAAAACACAGTCTGCAGGTACAAAAGCCGGAAAACGTGTCGGTATGGTTATGGATTCCGGAAAACGCTTAAAAGAACGTTTCGGCATGGTAAAAGATAATGTAAAGAATACACCGACTGAAATAAGATACCAGGCAGGATTACATCGAAAAGCGTTAGATCAGAATGTAAAAGACTTTAAAGAAGGCATAGCTGGAGAACGGAGCAGAAGAGAGGCAGACCGTCTGCAGGAACGAAACCGGATCCGGGCAGATGCAGGAAAAAAGCGTCGTGAAATGTATCTTGCGAAGCGAAGAAATGAAACTGCGCTAAAACGTTATGATGGAATTGACATCCACCAACGGATTCCGGTAAATGGAAAAGAACTGGATAAATACCGTGGTGTGGATGGTTTAAACCACGGCGCAAAAGCAGGAAAAAGCTTTATTGACAGCAGGGGGCAGGTGCGGAAAGCATCAGATGAAAAATTACAGAACATGGCAGGAAGTGAAGAACGGATCAGGAAAAATGACCAGAAGGCAGAGCACATAGGAACGCCGTTAGAGGATATCCGTTATAAACAGAGTGTAACCCGTCTTCCGTATTCAAACAGGGATGTAAGAAAAGAACTTGGAACTTACGGAACGATGTTAAACAGTACGGATCAGGAAAAATTTAGGAAAGACCTGCATCAGCAGAGAAATGAAGATCATGGGCTGCAGGAGAGAAATGGTGGACAAAGTGTAAGAGAAACGGAAACAGGAACAGAGTCTGTACCTGGCAGAACCATTATAAGGTCTGGCGGAAATGCAAAAGACTTAAGAAGTGATGTTTTAGCAGAGCGAAGGAGCGCAGGACATGCAGAACCGCATGTAAAAAAGATAACAGGATTGAAAAAGGATGATCGGAGGACAGACAGGAGGAAATAAAAAGAGATGAAACGTGTAAAACGGATCATAGGTACGTTATGTATTTTGTTTCCTGTTTTTCTGTTTTTGATTTGCGGCGTGATGCTGATCGGAATATCCGATGAGGGTGAAGACGGGGATCCGGCGCATGCGTCCGGTCTTGGGTTATCTGACAAAGTAAGGGAATATGCAGCGTTTGTTGGAGATACGGCGGCGGAATACAACATACATGAGTATGAAAAGTATCTGCTTGCGATCATGATGGTAGAATCCGGGGGAGAAGGGAATGATCCGATGCAGTCACTTGGAAACAGTGGACTGACAGAGGAAGAGAAAACTCCTTCGGAATCCATCAAAGCTGCAGTTGCGTATTTTGCCATGTTGCTGCAGAAAGCGGACACGTTAGGTTGTGATCTTGATGCAGTGATCCAGGCATACAATTATGGAGCCGGATATATTGATTATATATCAGTCAGGGGAAAGGCTCATACATTTCAGTTGTCGTGTGATTTTGCAAGCAGCAAATGCGGCGGCAGAAAAGTAAAGTATGATAATCCGGTTGCGATCGCACAGAATGGCGGATGGAGGTATGACTACGGAAACATGTTTTATGTATATCTTGTAAAACAATATCTGGAGTCAGAGCCGTTACCGGCAGATACGGCGAATGCAGTTCTTGCGGAAGCTTATAAATATCAGGGATGGAAGTATGTCTGGGGTGGTTCAAGTCCGCAGACATCCTTTGACTGCTCCGGGTTAACGCAATGGTGTTTTGGACAGGCGGGAGTGTCACTGCCAAGGACAGCACAGGAACAGTATGAAGCCGTGCAGCATCTGGAGTTGGAGGAAGCGCAGCCGGGAGATCTGGTCTTTTTCACGAAAACATATAAGACAGACAATTACATCACGCACGTTGGGATCTATGCCGGAAATGGAAGGATGTTTCATGCCGGTAACCCGATCGGCTTCGCGGACTTAAATACAAGCTTTTGGAAGGAACACTTTGTATGTATTGGAAGAGTCAGTACACCGTCGCAGTAAATGCGACGTCGCAACGGCAGAAAGGAAAAGAAATGGAAAAAGAAAACAAAATGGGACAGGAAAAGAAAGTACAGATAAAAGTAATGATCAAAAAAATAAAAAATAAGGTCTGGCTGTTTTTAAAAAAGATATATACAAAACTGCCGGAAAAGATGAAAGTACATATCCGGAAATTAAAACCAAAAGAAAAGATAAGGGGTGAATATAAAGGAAGTGACCAGGCAGAAGAAATGCCGGTTTTAAAGGTATCTCCTAACAGGGGATGGATCCGGTTATTCTGGATTTTACTTGCAATCAGCATTATCCTGGGAATTTATAATAATTTCACATCGGTTGATACGGTCACGGTTGAAAAAGAGACTGTGATCGAGGAAAAACTGAAAGATACAAATGCCCTGGAGAGTTATGTAAAGGATTTTGCAGGTGTATATCATGCCTGGGAAAATACAGACCGGGAGATCAGCAAGAGAGAAAAAACACTGGAAAAATATCTTCCAGAGACGCTGCAGCTTATGGATCATGGAATGATCACGACCGACTGTCCGACTGCAGCGGAGGTTGAATCCGTAGATATCTGGTCTGTGAAGGATCTTACGGATACAGAATACGAAGTAACGTATGGTGTAAAACAGCGGATATCGGAGGGTGAACAGACCACGGATCAGAGCAATGTGTATCAGACAGTGGTACACAGAGATGAAAATGGAAAAATGTTAGTTGTAAAAAACCCGACAGCGTATGCACTGCCGGGAAAATCTTCTTATGAAGTAAAAGCGAAAGAAACAGACGGGAGTATAGATTTAAAAACCCAGACGCAGATCGAAGATTTTTTGAATACGTTTTTCAAGCTGTATCCCCAGGCATCGGCGAAGGAGCTTGTCTATTATGTAAAGGATGGTGTCCTTCCGGCAATCGGAAAGAATTATGTATATGATGGACTGGCAGGAAAAGCCTACTATATGGAAGGTGATCAGACGAAAGCAGAAGTTTATGTAAAATACCTCGACCAGGATCTAAAGATTACGCAGGTCATGCAGTATAAGCTGACGCTGGAGAAGGGGGATAACTGGAAGATTGTGAATGTAGAGTGAAAAAAAAGAAAATGAGAGATAGCAAAAAGACTTCATTCCGGTGTAATGCTGGGGTGGAGTCTTTTTTAGTGTTAAAATGTTATTTTATAAAATAAAACAAAATAAGAGGACACTAGCAGACTTTAACCGCAGGGTGGAGTTTGTGGGTAAGTGGCTGTTTATGGAATCGTTGGTAACCGGGTGGGGAATGTTGTGGGAAAATGGTGGGAAAATGGTGGGAAAGAGGTTTTCCTTTTCCATGATTTTTCCATACATTATCCATGCGGTTATCAATGATGGAATAGCGGCTTATCCATAAAATCCATGCTGTTCTTTATAATAGATGTTGTTTATTGTTTGTACTAACAGTACACTACCCACCGGAGCACTTGATTACAATACCTCCAAGGAAATATTAAAGCTGATTGAGAATGTCAATGTCAAATATGGTAATACAGTTATCATGGTTACACATAACGAGGCAATCCGGCATATGGCAGACCATGTCATCAAACTCCGTGATGGGGCAGTGCGTCATAACGATATCAATGAACATAAAATTTCAGCGGCAGATCTGGAGTGGTAGGGAGCTGTACTGGCGCACAAACTTGTGATGCGCTTAAAAACAGCGCAAGAATGGAGATTAGTATGAAAAAGAAAAAAATTAAAAATCCGCTTATCAGACGAATACCGAGAGAACTGACAGGAGACTGGAAAAAGTATCTTGTGGTAAGTCTGTTCCTGATTCTGATGATCGGCTTTGTGTCAGGCATGTATGTTGCAAACGAGAGTATGATGACAGCGGCTGATGAGGGTGTTGGCAGATACAAGCTGGAAGACGGACACTTTGAATTAAAAAAGAAAGCAGACGAAACACTGCTTGATGCAATTAAGACAGGCGATAAAGCAGATGTCAGACAGTATTACATTGATGAGGCAAAAAAGAAGCTGGATAAAAAGTTCGATAGTGAATTTGAAGAAAAGTTCAAAAAAGAATTTGATGAGAAGTTTGAAACAGAATTTAAGGAAAAATTTGATGCAGAGTTCCAGTCAGAATTTGATGTTTCTTTTAATGCACAGATAAAGCAGATGCTGATGGCGCAGGGACTTGATGAAACAACTGCAGGAGTTATGCTTGATACAGCAGTGGCACAGGCAAAACAGTCCGGGCAGTACAACAAAGCCTATGATACAGCATATGAAAAAGCATATCCTAAGGCACATGACGAGGCGTATGAGAAAGCGTTTGATGAGGCACATGACGAGGCATATGAGAAAGCATACGACGAAGCCTGGAACAAGGTTTTAGATGAGATCAATGAGAAATATGCGGATGCAGAAGAAAAATATGAATTGAACGATCCTGATTTTAAGGAAACTCCGGTTCATCTGTATGAAAATTTTTACAGGGATGAAGAGGAAGATCATGACAACGACGGAACTTCGGATGGAACAGTCCGTGTTTTTGCAAAGACAGATGATATCAATTTTGCATGCCTGATGGACGGAAGTTTCCCGGAAAAAGAGGATGAAATTGCCATTGACCGTATGCATGCTGACAATGTCGGGATAAAAGTCGGCGATGAGATCACAGTCGAAGAAGAAAAATATCAGGTCGTTGGTCTGATCGCATATGTCAACTATTCCACACTGCACGAAAAAAGCACGGATCTGATGTTTGATGCCTTAAAGTTTAACGTTGCAATGGTAACAGATGAGGGATTTGCAAAGTTACATAAGACGATTCATTACGATTATGCATGGAAGTATGAAAATGAGCCGTCAGATGAAAAAGAAGAGAAAAACCAGTCGGATGATTTTATGCGGGCGTTGCTCACACAGACCGTGGTAAATGACAATGAGATTGAAGATTATGTGCCAAAATATGCGAATCCGGCGATTCATTTTGCAACCGACGACATGGGTTCTGATGAGGCAATGGGAGGTGTGCTGCTTGATATTCTGATTGTCATCATCGCATTTATTTTTGCAGTTACGATCAGCAATACGATCACAAAAGAGTCATCTGCAATCGGAACATTGCGTGCGTCCGGCTATACGAAAGGGGAGCTGGTACGCCATTATCTGTCTATGCCGGTTATCGTTACCCTGATTTCCGCATTAGTCGGAAATGTGCTTGGCTATACGGTATTTAAAGATGTTGTGGTATCCATGTATTATAACAGTTACAGCCTTCCGACCTATGAGACGATCTGGAATCCGGATGCATTTTTTAAGACAACCCTGATACCGGTCGTGCTGATGTTTATGGTCAATCTGATCGTCATTATTAAAATGATGCAGCATACACCGTTACAGTTTCTGAGGCATGATCTGAAAAAAACAAAACGCAAAAAAGCAATGCGGCTGCCACATTTTAAATTTTTTAACAGATTCCGTCTGCGCATCATGTTTCAGAATGTGGCAAATTATCTGATTCTGTTTGTGGGAATTTTCTTTATCATGGTGATGCTTGCAATGGCAGTGGGAATGCCGGATACGCTTTCTTATTACAAAGAAAATGCAAAAAATATGATGTTTGCAAAGTATCAGTATGTTCTGAAATCTTTTGAGGATGAAGATGGAAATGTACTGACGACGGACAATAAAGACGCAGAAAAATTCAGTATGTGTTCTTTGCAGAAAAAAAGCGATGTAATAGATGAGGAAGTCTCTGTTTACGGTATTTCAGACAATAGTAAGTATGTAGAAATAAAAGGTATGCAGTCCCTGCAGGAAGATGAAGTTTATATTTCCAGATCATTTTCAGAAAAATATGAACTTAATGTCGGGGATACCGTTTCACTGGATGAAAAATATGAAAACAAACAGTATACGTTTACGATAGCCGGAATTTATGACCAGTGCGTAAACATTGCAGTATTTATGCCGATTGAAAATTACCGCATGGTATTTGAGCTGGATGAAGAGGCATTCAGTGGATATTTTTCAAATGAAGAGCTTGCAGATCTGTCGGAAGATGATATTGCAACGGTGATCACCGAGCGTGATATCACAAAGATGTGTGACCAGTTAGATCATTCCATGGGATCTTATATGGATTATTTCCAGATACTTTGTATCCTGCTTTCAGCAGTTTTGATCTATCTTCTGACAAAGCTGATCATTGAGAAAAATGAGAATGCAATTTCAATGACAAAGATTCTTGGATATGAGAATAAAGAAATCGCCAGCCTGTATCTGCTTTCCACAACGATCATGGTTGTGATCGAAGATGCGGTCAGTGTTGTACTTGGAGCGTTTGTTATGAATCTGGCATGGAAGGCGATCTTGTTTAGTTACAGTGGATGGTTTGCATTTGTGATCCAGCCAGCCGGATATGTGAAAATGTTTGCATTTGTGCTGATCGGATATCTGTTTGTAATGATACTGGACTTTATGCGTATCAAAAAGATCCCGATGAATCAGGCACTCAAAAATGTGGAATAAATATTTTATATAAAAAGTTTACGGATAAGGTTAGGATAGTTTATTTTAATTTTTGGTTGCATTAAAAATGGCATTGTGCTACTATTGCAATAGAAATTTAAAGGAGAGGAACCAATGCGGAGATAATTTACTTTTGAAACATGAAAGAAAACAGAGTCAGCAAGAGAATGCGTGTCATATATGGCATGCGTTTGTCTGCTGATTCGGGATGATACATGGCATATATTGCACCGGTATAAGGAATAAAGTGCATGATATGTTGTGTAAATCTGAAGTTACAGCAGTATTGCAGAGGTGCAGTACTGCATATCATGTTGCCAAAAGTGGATTTGATTCTTGTATCCTCTCTTTTTTGTGTTAAAAAATGGCGGAAACGGACATTTGTTGTCCGGGACAATCGATTTTATCTTACAATGTGCAATCTATTGTCTGCCAGATGTGATCATAAAATATGTGAGGTGTAAGAAAAATCCCATGGCAGCATGGGATTTTTTGTATGGAAGGGAAATGGGGAGATTTTTATGTCATAGATTCAGGTAACAGATCTCACATATGGTTATGAGGGAAGTTTTGATACGGTTTTTGAAAACGTATCTTTGGGGATTGATACGGACTGGAAGTTAGGTCTGATCGGGAGAAATGGAAAAGGAAAAACAACTTTTTTAAATCTGCGCGGGAAAAAAGGGTTTATCCTGATATCGCATGACAGGGATATTTTAGATGCCTGCATTGATCAAGTACTGGTTTTAAATCGAAAGACGATCGAGGTACAGAGCGGCAATTTTTCAAGCTGGTGGGAAAACAAGACGCGGATGGATCATTTTGCGATGGAGGAAAATGAAAAACATTTGAAAGAAATCGCATCTTTAAAACAGGCGGCGGCAAGAAGCCGAAAGTGGGCGGATAAAAACGAAGCGACGAAAATAGGCTATGATCCGGTCAAAGAGCATGACCGCTCGGGTGCAACGAGAGCATATATCGGTGCCAAGACAAAAAAGATGCAGAGCCGTGTGACACAGTGTGAACGCCGGATGGAACGGGAAATACAGGAAAAAGAGGGTCTTTTGCAGGATATCGAGCAGCCGGTCAGCTTAAAACTTATGCCACTGTATTATCATAAGGAACGCCTGATCTCCTGCCAGGAACTTTCGGTGCGGTATGAAGGTGCAGAGGACGATGTATTGAAAAATCTGACCTTTGAACTGGTGCAGGGGGAGCGTGTCTTTTTACATGGAGAAAACGGATGTGGAAAATCGACGCTGATCAAGACGATTCTGCAGCAGGTAAATATCGGACAGGCAGGTTATGAGGGGAAAAATGTGCAGCAGATCAATACACAGCAGTCAGGCAGCAGTTATGCAAAATTGCTTGTGACAGACGGAGAAATCCGAACAGCTTCAACGCGTGTCGTGGAACTGTAAAGCTGTGATCCGACCGTTTTTGTAATCTGGCGATCAGAAGAGGAGGATAAAAAATGTTAGAACGGATTGAAAATGTAAATGAACAGGTAATAAAAAAAATGTTTTTATTATATGCAGAATCCATGGCGGATATGGAGGGGGAATTTAAAAATCGTAATGAAATGGAGGCATCATATGCGGCGTTTTTAAAGGAGTTTATCGAAAATCCAAAGCAGATGGTGTTTGTTGAAACTGCAGAAAAACAGTGGGTATGCGGACTTAGGGTAGTTGAGTCAGAGCCGGGGAAATGGTTTCTTGAGGCAGTTGAGACGATGCCGGGGCAGAGAAACAGAGGATATGGTAAAAAACTGATACGTCATGTAACGGAGTTTTTGAAAGGCATAGGCGCAAAAAAGATAGATTGCATTATAGGAAAAAGTAATTTATCATCAATAAAAATGCATTCGGATTGTGGATTTAAAGAAACGAAGGAGCCGCCGGTAAATTGTTGGGGAGAGCTTGAGGAGGGAAGAATTCTTTTCCGGCTTGAAATTTGATCATGTGCCATTTTGCACATGGTATAATCAATGAATTTATCTGCCATATGCTCAAGCGCTGATACAGGAGAGAAAAGAGGAACACGATGATAAATATTATAGAAATCAAAGATCTGGATGCCCCGGAGCTGCAGATTTATTACAATTTAAATGAAGCACAGCTTTTTCACTATTTTGAGCCGAAGCCGGGGATTTTCATTGCGGAAAGTCCGAAGGTGATCGAGCGTGCCTTAGATGCCGGCTGTGTGCCGATGTCATTTTTGATGGAAAAAAAACATGTGGAGACACAGGCAAAAGAAATCCTTGCGCGCTGCGAAAAGTTACAAAGCCGAGATCTTACACAGAAGTCTTTGGTTTATAGGGAGGATGAGCATGAAATCCCGGTTTATGTGGCAGAAATCGAGGTGCTGGCAAAGATCACCGGCTATCAGCTGACACGCGGCATGCTCTGTGCCATGTACCGTCCCACACTGCCTTCCGTGGAGCAGCTCTGCAAAAATGCAAGGCGTGTTGCAATTTTGGAAAATGTGGTAAATCCAACAAATGTCGGAGCAATTTTCCGTTCTGCGGCGGCACTTGGAATGGATGCAGTTCTTTTGACACCAGCCTGTGCAGATCCGCTGTACCGGAGAGCAAGCCGTGTCAGCATGGGAACAGTATTCCAGATACCGTGGACATATTTTGATAAAAATGTATCCTGGCCGGACGGTGCGATGGATGTGCTGCATAAGCTGGGATATAAAACGGCGGCAATGGCACTTCGGGATGACTCCGTGAGTATAGATGATGAAAAAATGATGACGGAGGAAAAGTTAGCAATCGTTCTCGGAACGGAAGGTGACGGACTGGCAGATCACACGATCGCAGACTGTGACTATACGGTGAAAATTCCAATGACACATGGTGTGGATTCACTGAACGTGGCGGCAGCAAGCGCGGTGGCGTTCTGGCAGCTTGGGATGAAAAGATAGTCTGGAATGGAGGTTAGTGTGAAAAATAACATTTTTCACACGCAAGATTTGTGCTTCGCACAAACTTGTGATGCGCTTGAAAGCAGCGCAGAAATGGAGATTTATATGAAAGTAGTAATTGCAATCGATTCATTTAAGGAAAGCATGACTTCCATGGAGGCTGGAAATGCTGTAAAGAAAGGAATTCTGGCAGCAAAACCAGATGCAGAAGTATGGTTAAGTCCACTCGCAGATGGCGGTGAAGGAACCGTGGATGCACTGATCGAAGGCTTGGAAGCAGAAAAAATACCGGTTA
>ERZ791825.1054-NODE-1054-length-16692-cov-4.854361_pt1 | contig 16692 bp, 14 predicted proteins | sample MGYA00510298_ERZ791825 | MGnify/ENA primary metagenome ERZ791825 (study PRJEB30046, sample SAMN00792010) | human gut metagenome | study: EMG produced TPA metagenomics assembly of the A metagenome-wide association study of gut microbiota in type 2... | reverse complement strand
AGTTTTCACAACTTTTCGTTGTTCTTAACCGCTCATCAACAGCTTATTTAGTATACCGCAGTATACGCCTAATGTCAACACTTTTCTTCAACTTTTTCAAAAAATATTTTACAGGAAATTTGTACACTCTATACATACCTATATAAATATGTCTCCCCTGTACAAATACCCTGAAAATAAAACATCACCTGACGCTGTACGCCGACAAGCACGGAAAATAATGCAGCGCACCATCTTCCCTATGATATTTCAATATTCAGTTGTAATCTTTATCGCATATTGCTAACTTCTATACCGTATTTTTATCATTTCCACAGAAATTATGTGCTGCTTTGTGCCTTTTCGCTGTAAACAATATGTATCGCACATACAAAAAATTTTTCCTTTATCAAAAATCACATCCAGAGTTAGTTTCTCCTAACTCATTGCAGGATTTTGTGTACTTTTTGTGTTGTTTATATGATACGGCCGTTCTTTCCTGTAAATATCAGGATTTGACAACGCAAAATCTTTATGATATTTTATTACCTACTTATGAGTTAGTGTATGATAACTCATTGTGATCACGCTCCTTTCCTATGGAAAGGAAAATTTTTACCGGTATGGTTAGCCCAGTCTAACAACAAGGAGGAAAATATACTTGAACAAAAAACGTGCCCTTGCGATGCTTTTGGCAGGAGCTATGCTCCTGCCAGCGAATGCATTCGCTGCCTCGCCTGAAGATTTTACCGATTTCCCAACCGACTGGTCCGCAGCCGGACTGCGCAGCGCTTTACAGAACGGCCTGCTGAACGGCTCAAACGGCCAGATTAACAGCTCCGGCCTGCTGATCCGTGCCCAGATGGCTGCTATCGTCAACCGTGCCTTTGCCGCTCGCAAAACAGCTGACCTGTCGGTTTACAGCGATGCAAACACTTCCGCATGGTATTATAATGATCTCGAACTGGCCGTTGCCATGCGCACATTTCAGGGTGCAAACGGCAAACTGAATCCCGAAGCGCCGATCACCCGTGAAGAGGCTTTTGTTGTCCTCGCGCGTGCATTTGCACTTGAAAGCGGCGATACGTCCGTTCTGAACAATTACACCGATGGTGCCTCTGTCTCTGCATGGGCACGGAGCAGTGTAGCTGCATTGATTGAAAACGGCTATGTCAACGGTGCAAATAATAAGCTGAACCCGAAAACCAGCATCACCCGTGCAGAATTCGCCAAGGTCATCAGTGAGATGGCCAGCACCTACGCCGATGCAGACGATTCTCTGTCTGCCACGGTGGACGGCAGCGTTATTGTGCGTGAAAACGGCGTTTCCCTGTCTGGCAAGACCATCAACGGCGACCTCATCATTGCAGACGGCGTCAGCAGAATCGACCTGACGGGTGTTACTGTCACCGGCCGCATTGTACTGCGCGGCGGCGAAAGCGGTGTAACCTTTAAGGACACCAAGGCCGGCAAGGGCATTATCGCCAATACCGACATTACGGTTTCCGGCTCGATCGACCGCATCACCGTTGTTGCCGACGGTGCAAAGATCACCGGCTCTGGCAAGGTCGGCGCGGTGCAGGCGAACGCCAATAACGTCACCGTTTCTACCACCGACACCAAGGTGACTGCCGCAAACGGCGTTTCCGGCGTCAAGGCAGGCAATAAATCGGTTGCCGCAGGCAAAACCGAGACGGTCGGCGCGGCAGCTTCCGGCGGTGGTTCTTCCTCTGGTGGTGGTTCGTCCTCCGGCGGCGGCTCCTCTTCCGGCGGCGGTTCGTCCAGCGCGGACTCCGGTTCGACCATTAAGGCTGAAATTGCGGACGCGAAGGTCATCGCGCACACCGAAGCCGGCTCGTATCTGACGCTCACCTTTGGCAAGGATTTCTCTCTGACCGGCACCACCATCATCGTAGACGGCGCGGATGTGACCCGGTACGCCTCCAAGGTGACAGATGACGGCAAAATCGTCAAGCTGCCGCTAACCGCGCAGCCCGGTTCGGTAACGCTGAAAAACGGCAATAAGACCCAGACCACCGCACTCGGCACGGCTGAAGCCAATGCCGTTTACACCGGCGAGCACTATCTGCCGGATTACTACGTCAAGCATGGTCCGCTCGCTTACTGGGATTACTACCTCACCAACTACGACGACGCAGGCAAGGCGCGTGTTCTGCCCTCCAAGACCACATTTGCCGTCGGCACCGCCGCGATCCCGAACGAGCACCCGAGCTACTCCAAAGCTACCGTGCTGAATGCAGACGGCAGCGGCAGCGTTGTCATCATGTACAACTACAACACCCCCGAGGAAAAGGCATGGTTCGACAACATTGCAGCCTACAACGCGGTTGACAGTGAAGGCGCGGTGCAGCTTGTCGCTTACGACCAGTACAAGAGCACTTGGAACCGCAATCTGCGCTTCACGGTAGAAACGAATGTCGATCATGGCAGCGGCAAGGTCGCAACGATCACCATTCCGTTTAATCAGACCAATTTCACCAACAACGGACGTTACTATGTTCGTGTCCGCTCGACCGACTCCGCGGGCAAACCCTCTGTGGCGCTGTCCTCCATCCATGTACAGCAGAACAAGAAGCCGACCCTCCGTATTCAGGAAAATCCTGCTTCCAAGCGCAATCTGCACTTTGCAGTCGATAATCTGGTTTACGGTATCACCAGCCCGATCGAGGAAGTCACGCTGACCGGTCCGGTGGGTGCAAACGGCGCACAGGATACCATCAAGCTGGAAAACATCACAGATTATTTCCTGTTCAGCCAGAATCTGTTTGTTCTGTATAACGATACCGAAAACGGCACGACCGATCATCTGAAATACAAGGGCAAATACACGCTGACCATCAAGGCGAACGGTTTCCAGGATTTCAGCTGCGATTTTACCGTATGGAACGGCGAGGAGCCTGTAACGCAGTCCGCCGTTACCTTTGACGCAATCAGCCGTGCAACCGGCGGTTCGTCCTCGGGCGGCAGCTCCGGCGATTCCTCCGGCGGCTACGCGATTTCGGCCGATTTCCTGTTTGACAGTGATCTGATTGCCAATGCGCTCGTGCTCGGACAGTTAAATGTTGAGAACAGTTATGCCGCACTGGTGCGCGACTACTGGAATACCACCTCTACGCTGGACGCCGTATGCAATGTAAAGGACACCATGTATTATGACGGCACGGCGTACACCACGGCAATGAACAAGGCGCTCTGGGTGCCGTATGCCGAGCTGATGAACGATAACACAAACCGCACGGTCAATCCGCCGCACGCTACCAAGGCTGTACTGGAGGATGGTCTGCTGGGCGATATTCAGAACAGCTCGGAATCCGCACGCGGCGAAGCGGTTACGCCCGCTGTTTCCGACAATCAGCAGGGCAAGGACGTAAAACTGACCTTTACTGGCGAGGAAAGCGCAGAATACCTGTCCAAGATCACCGGTCTGTATCTCAACGGCGGTTGGAAGCCGCTCGACGAGAAGTATTACACCATGGACGGCAATACCATCACCATCAAGCAGGATCTGCTCCATATCGGCAGCAATTCCGTCCGTATCGAAGCCAGCGGCTATAAGACGCAGGATGTGGCGTTTGCTTACGAAAAGGCAAACGAACAGAATGCGGTGCTGTCCGACGCAGTTGTAGACAAGGCGGCTCAGACCGTTACCTTTACCGTCGAAAACTCGGACGGCGATTTTCTGAAAAACCTGTTCTCTGTCACGCTGACGAAGGACGGCAAGGCTTCTCCGGTCTGGACAAAGGGCGTTGGCGGTTCGGATTCGGTTTATTACTCGCTGAGCGATGATTATACGATCATTACCCTGCATAACGTGAAGGACCCGGGCAGCTACAGCGTTTCCGTCAAGGCGAATTACTATGATAACGCGCTGACCAAGGAGTTTGCGGTTGAGGGCAAGGTTGTTCAGAATCCTGTGCCGGAAATGACTACCACTGCTTCTGCGCAGAAGGATGGCACCTATTTCATCGACTTCACTTATGAGAACACGAAGGAATTCGACGCATGGAAATCTAAAGCGACTTCTATCACCGTCAATGGCACTCAGTACACAGTGTCTGGTTTGCTCAGTTCTCCCAAGGCGAATACCGCTGACTATCATTGGGATAATATTTCCCATTGGACGCTGACACTCGGCGGCAAGGCATTTAAGGACGGTGAAAACACCGTTGTGATTTCCGCAGACGGCTACAAGGATTTGACGGTTACGGTCAATAAGACGTCCGGTGGTACAACAACTGAGCCGACTACGCCAAGCACTGTAACAGTGCCGACTACTGTAACTGCATCGTCTAAATATGATAATGGCTATAATCCCTACTATGAACTCAAGTTTGACAATGCAGAAGCATGGCTGAAAACCGTAACCGGTGTAACCTATGACAATAAGACAGTGTCTCCGTTAGATTCTCTGTACTTTGGTTATGGTGATGGCTATTATATCGACACCGAAAACAATACAATTGCTTTCCATGTTTCTCTTGGCTATTCCGCAAAGGATATGGTTATTTCCGCAGAAAATAACAAGAATCTGACGCTTTCCATTACTGCTGGCGGCTTTATGCAGCCTCCTATCGTTTCCATCAAGGAAACCACTTCCGGCGATTCCGGCAATTCGGGTGCGACCGACCAGCCTTCTGCTGACAAGACTGCACCGCAACCGACCGAAGTTAAAAAGAGCTTTATCAGCGGTTATATGATCACTTTCGGTTCTGAAAACGCTGATTATGTAAAAGCAATCACCGGCATTAAAGTGAATAATACCGATTACAAGCCGGGCAGCTTTAACACTGATAATCAATATTCTTCTACAGTTAAGACAGGCGACCTTTCTTTAAACGAAACAGCCTTCACTGAGACGAAGAACACCATTACCATCCACGCAACCGGTTACACTGATTTGACCCTCACCATCACAAAAGACGGCAAGCTGGCTCAGTAACCCACAAAAAAGGAAACCCACCCGGGTTTCCTTTTTTCTTACCTATATTCCCTCAGCAGCGCCTGACACCCTTCCAGTAAATCCTCCCATACAACATCAAAATCGCCGGTATACCACGGGTCAGCGACCTCTTTGCCCTGTCGGTCGGTAAAATCCAGCAGCAAATACAGCTTGCCGTCCGGATCGCCGCCGCAAATGCGCTGCATGGTGCGCAGATTGGACCGGTCCATGCCAATCAGCAGATCAAATCGGTCATAATCCGCGCGTGTCATCTGCCGCGCCGCATGCTGCCCGCACGGGATTCCCTGCTCAAGCAGCTTGCGCCGCGCCGGCGGATACACCGGATTGCCGATCTCCTCACGGCTGACAGCCGCCGATTCAATCTCCCAGTCATCCGCGACGTCCTCTCGCTTTACCAGTTCCTTCATGATATATTCTGCCATCGGACTGCGGCATATGTTGCCGTGGCACAAAAATAAAATTTTCAGCATTATTATATCCTCTTATAAACTCATATAACGTGATTTCCGCGCTATATTAGAACTTTTTTCATTCGCCTGCTTCTTGTAACCTATTATACTTTCACATACATTCTCTGTCTGCTGGTGTAGTAAATGGTGTAGTGTGGCGCAACCATTCAAATTGACTTTTTCTTCTCCGAAGCAGTCTTGAACGAAATAATTTTCGTCATCTGTTCTGCGGCGTGGTCATAATTCGCGTGAGTGTAAACATTAAGCGTAACACCAACATCCGAATGTCCCATGATGTATTGCAGCGTTTTTGCATCCATACCTGCATTAGCCATATTGGTACAGAAGGTATGACGGAATACGTGTGGCGTGATATGCGGCAGCGGCTTATCTGAATACAGCTTTTGATACTTCTTCATCGCCCAGCGCATTTCATTTTCGATATGCAGGGCAACCTTCGGGTTATCGTTCTTATCCAGCATAATGAAGCCGCTGTATCCATCTACAATCTTCTCCACTTTGACCTGCTTGCGGCGAGCGAGAATATTATTCAGACTCTGATAGACATTATCCGTCATCGGAATATAGCGGCAGCCACATTCTGTTTTCGTCTTCTCAACGTAGTATTTGCCGCCGCGCTCTCTCACCAGCTGATGATCTACTCGGATTTTCTTATTTGTAAAATCCAAATCGTTCTTGGTCAATCCGCAGAATTCACTTACGCGCATACCGGTTTCCAGCAATACAACAAATTCATCATAGTATTTGGCATAGGTTGAGTCCTCTTTGATATACCCCATCCAAAGTTTCTGCTGCTCTTCCGTCATGGCTATACGTTTTTTCGAGTTGTTGACAACTACATCTGTCAGCTTGAAATCGAACGGATTACGGCGAATAACATCCTCGTTGTAAGCCATTTGAAACGCTGGTTTCAACACACCTCGAACGCTTGTCAAGGTGCTATATCCCCTGCCGTCCTGTTGCAGCTTTATCATCCACTGCTGCGCATCTGAGACCTTGATGTCTCGAATGACGCGATACCCAAATCGCTCCTTCTTAATCAAACCCAGTACAAAACTATATCCAACCTTTGTATTATAGCGCACGCCCTGTTTGATGCTGATATAGCGCTCTACCAGCTGAGTAACAGTAACATTTCCGGCTGCATAATCGAGGCCTTCATCCACCCATGCCTGTATTTTCTTTTCCTTCTCGCGTAGTTCTTTTAGATCAGAAGAATATATCGTCTGACGTTTTCCGTGAATATCAGTATATCGATACTGATAAATCAGGTCTTTTCTCTGGCTCTCTCCCGTCCGCAGCACTCGTCCCTTTTTATCTTTGCGTTTTTCGGACATGATCAATCTCCTTTCCGTAATGGAAAGAGCCTTGATATGACACTTGTATTTTATCATATCAAGGCATCTTTTTCATCATCTATTTTCAGATTGAATACTGCTGTTCCAGTACCTGCTGAAACAGACGCCGCTTAATAAGACGTTTATTGCCAACCCAAAGTACATATTGGCATGTCTGTCCGTCCGTCATCTCACGTATTTTGTTTTCTCCGATGCCAAAATAGGCGGCTGCTTCTTTTACCGACAGAAGCTCTTTTTCCCATACGGGTACTAAGCGTTTTTCTTCTCCCATGGATTCCACCACCCTTCATCATCAAACCAAAAGCCTTGGAAAAGCACACCGTCACCGCCATCGCCCAGCAGGAAACGACCTCTTGCGTCCTTTGGAATTTGCGTGTTGGCGTTGCCGTTATCCAACACAATCTGCGACAGAATCAAATCCGCGCGACCACAGATACGGCAATCCAGCTCCGACTTGATTGCACCCGGAATAACATTGGCATCTGGACGTTGTGTAGCTAACATGAGGTGAATACCGACCGCACGGCCTTGACGCGCAAACAGCGCCAGATATTTGGTAATCTGCTCGATGACCTCTTTTTCCTCTTTGGTGCGGCCAGTCCTATCAAGTAGCTGCGCGGCTTCATCGCACGCGATAACGATACGCGGATACCTGTACTCACTATGGATGAAATTGTAATCGTGTAGATTACGTTTATCGGCCTTGCGTAAGACCTCTATTCGATGCTTCATTTCCGCTTCGATCTTTTGCAGCTTTTGCAAAAACTTCACCGGCTCAATAATGACCTGTGCCTTCTCCCACCAGATCCGAGGAAAATCAAGTCCACCCTTGAAATCGGCTATGTAAACATCGCTGCCCTTGAAAACGCACTGCATCAACAAATTTTTCAGCAATACACTCTTGCCACTGCCTGTGCTGCCGCCAATCAAGACATGAGGAACAACCGAAAGATCAATCGTCACAATGCCCTGCAAGCCTCGGCCCAGTGCCAACGAAAAGTCATCATTGATGAGGTGAACCGGCGACCATTCCAACCTCTCAGGCAATCCCTCATCCGCTGGAACAGCATATACCAGAACTCGACGGCGATTTTTCCCCGGCGTGATCTTGTACACAAAAACATTGAAGGCTGCTTCGAGTTTTTCTCGGAACGTAACCCAATCTTCCTGCGGAATGCCGCTATTGGTAAACTCGTAGATCGTTCCCTTTTCATACGCTTCATCAGGGTACTGTCTCAGCAGAAACGGTGGCTCACCTTTTTTATTGACTAAGCCGACACGCTCAAGATTGCTTCGCACGGATAAGATTCCGAATTGTCCTTGTGTGATAGAATACAGGGTAATGAATGTAATCAGACCCACACAGACACTGCATACCAGCGCAACACTCGGAAACGCCGCCATATAGAAGCGGATGTATACAGTAAGAGCGATAAGTAATGCGATTACCGCGCAAGCGGTTTTCTTCTTATTTTGAAAGTGCACTTTCAACACCTCTTTTGTAACCGAATTTTGGGTTTGTAACCATATCAAGTTACATAGCATCCTTTTATAGCTTCGTATAACTTTACATAAGTTCACTTTGTAACTTGTAACAAAGTCAGGGGGTAATACTAACCCCTGACTTTGCCTTTTGCCTTTTCCTCTGCTATATGCTTTAATGCAGCATAAGACTCGTATTCGTTTCCCCGAATTTTCAAGTGACAATGACGTCCTTTTTTCATATAAAAATATGTAATATCATGAATACGCCGTAAAAACTGCTTATGTGTGTCCCTCGTGCGATGCTGTTTCGCTACCATGATTTCATACAGCTCTTCCGGCGGATAGATTGAAGCAATGTATACCTCATCCCATAACGCCCAGATATTTCTATATCTCGCGTGAATATTGGCCTTGTACTTATCGCAAATTGTAAGCAGCATACCGTATGGAAGTTCACCTTTGTACTCATCGAGAAACAAAATCTTTTCACCGATATAATGGTCAAGGCCACCAATAGAATAATCAGTAACAAGACAAACTGCATCTTCGCCGTACTTCTTGCACAGACGTGCATATGTATAGCTTTTTCCCGTGCCGCTTTCGCCCACTAAATAGTGTACTCGGACGGTGCGGAACTGCGGTGTTTGATCATACTGCCTCTTGATGTACTCATCACGAATGAGTTTATCATAACGCCGATATGAAAAACTTATCTCATAAATTTCTGCTGGTGTTTTGCCTTCGTCCAGTAATGCTTCAATCTTCTCAAGGTCTGTGCGCTCACCTTGTGCACCTTGAATCTCGCCGTGCTGCTTAGTATAAAGGACTTCCTCGCCCTTCTCTGCATATTTACCTTCCTTACGGATATAGGCCAGCGCATCCTCTTTTGTTCCTCTAGTCGCCTCGAAATGACTGCCAGCAGCGTATGCACCGATGATCTTGGAAAAGCGCATGGACTTTTTATCTTCCAAAACCATATGAACATGGTGCAGGCCCGCTGCGGACACGCAATACGCCCATGCCCCTGTGCGCGTATCGCTTTCAGCAATCCACTCCTCGCACAGCCGAAGACATACTTCCTCTGGCGTACCCGGATAACCATGGTCAGCTGGGTGATCGAAAGTCACAAACCACGACTTAGTAACGATATCCTTATACCTCTTATCGTACTTTGCTCCTTTACGACCTTTCACTGAGTGAACTCTCCTTCTCTGATGGCCTGTACGCACTCGATGTAGTCAGCAGTTGCTTGATAGCAGCCATCTTCTTCTTTGTAAACCCTTAGGCCTTCAAAGCGTACCAGAAACAGTGTTCCTTCTTCGACGTACATATCTCGCTCACCTACAACGTAAACAGACATGAGCGCCATGCCCAGCTTTGGAATGGCAACCTCATAGAGTGCACCCTGCACACCATGCACCGGACATACAAGCGCACTAGATGCTAACAGGACTTGATACGACCCCATCATGGCTTCAATCACGTCAAAACCTCCTTTCCGCGTGATGGTCGGTGGGGGCGCACCGACTGTACGCCCCTCTTCACCGACAACTTTGGCTTTATACGATAACGCCATACTGCTTGATGCAAAGTACCTTTTCAGCGCCTTCGTCCTGCTCTTCCATCTGCAGGATGTACTTCTCGGCTGCCATATAGCCGCTCTTTACCGCCTCAAAGTGGCTGCCAACGGCGTAGCTTTCTGCGAGCTTCGAGAGACGCATAGCGACCTTGTCCTGCACTACCATGTGGATGTGCGGAACGCCCTCTGCGGTCGAGCAATACGCCCATACACCACTGCGAGAGGCATGACCCTCCGTCCACTCGCGGCACAGCTTATCGCATACCGCGTCAGGCGTGCCGGTGTAACCGTGCTCTTCCGGGCGGATGAGCGTCGCCATGAAAGACTTAGCAACGACGCTCTGCTTCTCGGTATCCATGAAATTCTCAATGTTTTTCATTTAAAATCAACCTTTCTAATATATGTTTTGAACGATGTACTGGTTTTTACTGACCATCTGCAAGACGGATAGCCTTGGCACGACCTGCGACAAAGGGCTTGCCGTCCTTAAAATAGACATAAATATCCAGATCGTCGAAGTCTACCAACACCATGCCCTTCTCAGAGCACTCGACCGTCTGCTGACCCAGTACCTTTACAGTAAGGGTCTGCATGCCTGCGGCCGGGCACGCTACGCAATAGCGCGTGCCATCGCGCTTCGAGGTCCTTACGCCCTCTTCATACGCCATGGTGGGCTGCGTGCGGCACAGCACCAGCGGCGTACCTACGGTCTTTGCTGCGTCGATTTTCAGATCGCTGACTTTAAGCATAAAATCTTCCTCCTTTAAGAACATTTTGCCCGGGCTTTATATCTTTTCGTAGCTTTTCATCGATTGGCCTTTCGATGGTTTAAGTATAGCACGCTCTCAAATTTTACACCTGTACCATTTTTAACTTTTACTATTTTGCATTTTCGGAAAGGTTTGACTGCAGGCATTTTCTCCCCTATACTACAGATAGGAGGTGATACTTTTGTATCAAAAATTTAGCTTTTTTCCATCAGAAATTATTTTTTATGAGTTCGATGGCTCCTTTATGGAGCACGTTCGATATGACCCTTTTTTGCTCTCTGAGTCTGAGCCAAAGCCGAGCCCCGACAACTTATTTTCGGGTCAAACGCGCCCTTTTGCCTTCGAACTTCACACCGCTATCGCACGGTATGAAGCCGTGATTGATGAAGCGGCATCCATTGCTACAACGTGCATAAAAAATCTCAATTTTTTATTACCTACTACCTATACGATTGCAGAAGTTATTTTATCATCTGAAAAAATTAGAGCTATTATCACTGCAACATACAATATTATTTATGTCAAGCACTACCTTGCCTCACTGAATAGCGCGTCCAGGTCTTTCCCTGACAAATATTTAAGTTTTTTAGACCATATTGATCAGCCTACCGGCACGATTTTTGCACACGAACCGCATAGCATGCCCTTTTCCTTTGAGTACGATGCCGCTATTCCCATAGACGCTTTTTCTATTCCGATTTCTGCCATCGATACGCCCATTTTTAATACTGGCGCATATAATGTGCGCGCAGATTCGGCTCCTGCTCCCGAAGATAATTTTAATGATGAAGATATTTCCACACTATTTCCTTTTCCACAATATGCGAATTTTCCGCCAGTTCAGCCTATTGTCGCTTACACGACTTATAAGGAAAAGAAAAGAAAAAATGGAGAAACGGAAAAAAGGGTTATCCACCCCACTTCTGCACGACTTTATCCAGTGGAAAGTCTTTGGCAGTACATTCGTGCTACGTTAGACTATGGCGCTAGGCATTGTATCCGTCTTTATCAGTGCATCCGTTGTGGCCGATATCACACCGCCTCTGACCCACAATTTTGTGAAGATGCCTGTAAAGATGTGGCCACAGAAAAGATGGAAGAAAAGCTTCCTGATATCGAGAGGCTTTCCAAGCAAACCAAAAGCATGCTTAGCTCTCGCATTAACAGCTTCAAACCCTTATCTGGCAATTCCATTCAGCACCAAAAAGATGAGAATGATCTAGCAAATTTTCGAGATGAGTATTCCGAAAGACGCCGCCTATATAAGCATTTCCAACAGCGCGGAGATGATTTTATTGAGTGGCTTGTTGCACGACACGAAGAGTACATAATTCACCCAGAAAACAGTTCTCTGAAAAACGAAAAAAATAATTTTTAACTTTCGCCTCCGTCTGTGGCACACGCCGCGTCCTGTGTCAAGACCGCAAAAAACTCCACCGCACCGATTATTTGTGCGGTGGAGTTTTTTCGCGCGAGTGGCTCTTACGAGCCAGTCTTGACCCAGAACCCGGCGCGTTTGCAAACGAAATTAAGCCGTACTCGGAACGAGCACGGCAAAGCCCAATATCAATTATGGAGGTGTCCTTTCTCATGAAACAGACTGTAAAAACCAGCCGCACCGCGGGATACTTAGAAAAAATCTTCCGCGAACTCAATGCACATTATTTCAATAACGAGATTGAAGAACCCATTATTACTATCCAATCTACACCACGCGCATACGGTCATATTACCGTTTCTAAAGCATGGCATAAAAGCAACGGAGACCAACGCCACGAATTAAACCTCGACGCGGGCACGCTTGACCGCCCGATCGAGGACGTAACCGCTACTCTGCTGCATGAGATGGTGCACCTTTACCACCTGCAAACCGGCGTTCAGGATTGCAGCCGCGGCGGCACTTACCACAACAAAAAATTCAAGGCCACCGCCGAGGCATGCGACCTTCGCATCGAGTACGACCCGCGCATTGGCTGGTCAATCACCTTTCCGACTGAGGCGTTGATTGATTTTATCGTTACCCAAGGCTGGGAAGATATCCGCATGGGCCGTATGGACGGTTGCATTTCTGGCCGTCCCGGACGCGGAACCAGCTCCGGCACCGGCGAGCCGCTGAAGCCGAAAAGGCCCAGCAGCACTCGCAAATATATCTGCCCTAACTGCAAAATGTCGGTGCGCGCAACGCGCGAGATCAACATTTTGTGCGGCGATTGCCTGTTGAAAATGGAACTCTCCGAGTAAGGCGTAAAGTTGAAAGTGCACATTCAAGAACGATTTTGAATGTGCACTTTCAATGAAAAGGAAGATTGGTTTTTTTCAGCCAGTGCTCCTTCAAAATCGAGTGCTGAACCTTGACAAACACGAGAGAGGCTCTCGTCATCCCAGCAGCTTCCGGATCGCAAGCCTTCCGGAAAATTAACAGTAAGAATTACTGTTGAAACTCACCTATGGTATAATATAGGTAATTACAGCAAACCCACCTTATATGGATCATTGGAGCTTGAGGGAGTCGAAGATGATTCATTCGTGAAAAAGAAAGGACCAAAGAATATGAACAAACGCACTATGTTTATGATTGGCGTTGTTAGCGCTGCGCTTCTCACGAGTGCTGGCGCGGTGAACGCAACCCCGACCAAGAATACAATCTATGTTGACGGCACAAAGGTTAACGGCGCCGCTTACATGATTAACAATAACAACTCTGATTATCTCCAAAAAGCCCGGAAATACGGGCATTTCACGGGATATAAGAACTGAATTTACTACCGATTTACTACTTTCGGATTGAGCTTTGACACGCTTCTGCCTCCCGTGAAGCCCACCGCCCAAATAGTGACACATCGAAAATTGAATACGACACCGCAGACGGCGGCGTTCTCTTTTCCCCTTTGGGGAGATCAGAACGCCGCTTTTTTGCGCCCAAAACCAGAAAGGAGGCGACCGCCTATGTACTTTACTTCCGGCAGCGACCGGGCCTTTGAACAGCTCATGCAGACGAGGCCGGGCGCAGATCATTTTGACAACGGCGAGGCCGGAGCGCCGGAGGACTGCGGCACCTGCCGTTTCTACCGCCCGCACTGGAAGTACCAGTTTTGTGTGTATGAGGAATGTCCCTACCAGCCGGGCAAGCGCACCGCCCTTGACGGCGCGGTGAAATTTCAAGTGAAAGGAGTGGACGACGAGATGGCTGTTTTTCGAGTGGAGAAAAACCGGGGCTACACGGTGATGTCTAACCACCACCTGCGGAACAAGGACTTGTCCCTGAAAGCCAAGGGCCTGCTGTCGCAAATGCTGTCCTTGCCGGAGGATTGGGACTTTACGCTGAAAGGCTTGTCCCTTATCAACCGGGAACAGATTGACGCGATCCGGGCCGCAATCCGGGAGCTGGAACAGGCCGGGTACATCGTCCGATCCCGTGAGCGCGACAGCCAAGGGCGCTTGCGCGGCGCGGACTATGTGATCTATGAACAGCCCCAGCCTGTGCCGGATTCACCTACGTTGGAAAATCCAATGTTGGATAATCCAACGCAGGAAAAGCCTACGTTGGGAAAACCAACGCAATTAAATAAAGATATATCAAGTAAAGAAAAATCAATTACGGATGGATCAAATACCGATTCCATTCCTATCCTTTTCCCTCCCTCTCCTTTGGGGGAAGAAGCGGCTGCGCCGCCGGAACGGAAAGGAACGGGAGCGAAACCACAGAGCGCCGTAGAGATTTATCGGGAGATCATCAAGGACAACATCGAGTATGAACACCTTTGCCAGTACGCCAAGGGGATTGACCGGGATATGCTGGACGAGATTGTGGACTTGCTGGTGGAAACCGTATGCAGCGCCCGAAAGACTATCCGCATTGCCGGGGACGATTACCCCGCCGAGCTGGTGAAATCCAAGCTGATGAAGCTGAACAGTTCTCACATTGAGTTTGTCTTTGACTGTATCAGCAAAAACACCACGGAAATACGGAACATCAAAAAATACCTGCTGGCGGTTCTGTTCAACGCCCCAAGCACCATCAACGGCTATTACACGGCGCTGGTGGCCCATGACATGAACACAGGCAGTTGGGGACCCCCGCAAAATCGGTGATTTTGTGGGAGAGGAGGAACAGCGAAATGAGCGAGCTTTTCACGCTTGCGTGGAAACAAGCGATATGGAGCTTGTGACGACGAGAAAGGAGGACGACCCTATGAAACAGGGTGCTTTGATTTTTGACGAGCAGACAGACCGCTACGACATCCGTTTTGACCTTGCGGACTATTACGGCGGCCTGCACTGCGGAGAAACTTTTGATGTGATGGTGGGCGGCAGATGGAGGCCGACCCGCATTGAAATGGCCGAGAACTGGTATCTGGTGGGAATCCATGCCGACGACCTCTCCGGCCTGCGGGTGCGGATTTAAGCCATCCGCCTGCCTGCTGACTTTCCAAAGGAGGGATAGCAGTTGCAGGAAGAAGTAGACCAGAAAACCATAGCGTTAGCGGTTAAGACGGGCAAGCTCACCGCCCAAGTGCTGCAAGCGGCCATCCGAAAATATCTGGCCGCCCGGCAGAAAGGGACGGGCAAGGCCCATCACGGCCAGCAGAGCTTACGGCAGCTCAAAAAGGACGGTTCCGCCCTGTCCAACATTGAGATCACCGACGCCAACATTGGCTTATTTAAGCCCTGCGCCAAGAAATACGACATTGATTTTACCCTGCGGAAAGACCGCACTACCCATCCGCCCCGGTATATCGTGATCTTCAAATCCAAGCAGGCGGACAATCTGGAACAGGCGTTTAAGGAGTTTACAGCCAAGAAGCTCCAACAGCAGGAACGCCCCTCCATCCGAAAGACCCTTGCCGTCCTGAAAGAAAAGGCAGCGGCCAGAAGCAGCCAGCAGGCCAAGGAGAAAATCAAGGAAAGGGGGCTGTCACGATGAAGCCGGAAATGAAAAAGCTGATAATCGCCAACCTGCCCTACCTGCTGTTTGTTTACCTGTTCGGCAAGCTGGGACAGACCTACCGGCTGGCGGCTGGGGCGGACTTGTCGGAAAAGCTGCTGCACCTTGCGGACGGCTTTTCCCTTGCCTTTGAAAGCGCCGCCCCCAGCTTCCACCTGTTCGATCTGGCGGTGGGCGTGGCCGGTGCGGTGGCACTGCGGCTGATGGTGTACTGCAAGAGCAAGAACGCCAAGAAATACCGCCGGGGTGTCGAGTACGGCAGCGCCCGTTGGGGCGGGCCGAAAGATATAGCCCCGTACATCGACCCGGTGTTTGACAACAACATCCTCCTGACCCAGACGGAACGCCTCACCATGAACAACCGGCCCAAAGACCCCAAGACGGCCCGGAACAAAAATGTGCTGGTGATCGGCGGTTCCGGCAGCGGCAAGACCCGGTTCTTTGTGAAGCCCAACCTCATGCAGTGCGTGTCCAAGGACTACCCGACCTCATTCGTGATTACTGACCCGAAAGGAAGTCTGATCGGCGAGGTGGGCCAGCTCCTTGTGCGGTGCGGCTACCGGGTAAAAGTGCTGAATACCATTAACTTTTCCAAGAGTATGCGCTACAACCCGTTTCGCTACATCCATTCGGAAAAGGACATTTTGAAGCTGGTAAACACGCTGATCTGCAACACCAAGGGAGAGGGCGAAAAAAGCGCCGAGGATTTTTGGATCAAATCGGAACGCCTGCTGTATTCGGCCCTCATTGGCTATATCTGGTACGAAGCGCCGGACGATGAAATGAATTTCACCACGCTGCTTGAAATGATAAACGCCAGCGAAGCCCGCGAGGACGACCCGGAATTTCAATCCCCGGTAGATCAGATGTTTGAACGATTGGAAGAAAAAGACCCGGAACACTTTGCGGTGCGCCAGTATCGTAAATTCCTGCTGTCGGCGGGCAAGACCCGCAGCTCCATCTTGATAAGCTGCGGAGCCAGATTAGCGCCTTTTGACATCAGGGAGGTGCGGGAGCTGATGGAGGACGACGAACTGGAACTTGATACCATCGGGGATAAAAAAACGGCCCTGTTCCTGATTATGTCGGACACGGACACGACCTTTAATTTCATTCTGGCAATGG
>ERZ791825.1045-NODE-1045-length-16879-cov-5.898538_pt1 | contig 16879 bp, 15 predicted proteins | sample MGYA00510298_ERZ791825 | MGnify/ENA primary metagenome ERZ791825 (study PRJEB30046, sample SAMN00792010) | human gut metagenome | study: EMG produced TPA metagenomics assembly of the A metagenome-wide association study of gut microbiota in type 2... | reverse complement strand
TAGATACATTAGTATCTTAGAAGCCCATTACCTTTAGGTGATGGGTAGTTCACAATAAACATAGGTTTTGATACAAGCTTTATATTATCATTTGTATTTTTGAAAGTGAAAGTCTTATAGGACATCATTAGTCTTATATGCTTTCTAGTATTTGGAAGTGAATATATATATAAGATAAGGTATCAGACTAGAAAGGAGTAAGGTTTTCAAAGATATATTTTATATTAATTGTAGTTGATTTTGTGAATTTATTATCTTAGTTGTAAATAAGTAGTAGAATTGATTGCTATAATTATATATTTTTGAAAATAAAAATATATGTTAAATATTGTATTACACGAACCAGAAATGCCAGCCAATACAGGCAATATTGGAAGAACCTGTGTAGCAGCAGGCGCAAGACTTCACCTTATTGAACCACTTGGATTTCTTCTTAATGAGAAAATGGTAAAAAGAGCGGGTCTTGATTACTGGGATAAGTTAGATGTAGTTGTATATGATGATTATGAAGATTTTTTAAGGAAAAATCCAAACGCAAAAATCTATATGGCAACTACAAAAGCACAAAAAACATACTGTGACGTACAGTACGAGCCAGATTGCTATATAATGTTTGGTAAAGAAAGTGCAGGTATTCCAGAAGAAATACTCGTTGACCACGAAGATACAAGCATAAGAATACCAATGATAGGGGATATTCGTTCACTTAATCTTTCTAATTCAGTGGCGATAGTTTTATATGAAGCACTAAGACAAAACAATTTCGACCATATGAACTGTGAAGGACATCTTCATAGGTTGCATTGGAGTAGTGAGGAATAAGATAGATTGTAGAAGGAAGAAGTACTGTGATTTTGTAGTCGATGTATAACGCTAAGAACTACTAACCATTACACATATACTACAAAATCACAGTACTTCTTCCTTTTTTTCTACAGCTATATTATTAAAGAGTGTGGGAGTGAATAGTGAACTACCACAGACCATAAAGGTCTGTGGCTTCTGTTAAATGGTTTACCAGACTAAGTTGTTAGAAATAGCAACTACGATATTTAGGTCATGATACCTTCGGTTGACGCAACAGACCGTTGCTCTATCGTACATATTTAAGTTAGGTCAGAGTAAGAAAAGCCTTGTGATATGTACTTAAAAAGCCTTTATATCATTGTCGAGTTGAGGTCGGAACAACTGCATGGTTATAGTGCAGCAAAGTACGCATAACCTACCACTTGGTAGAGTATTTATAAGGGAGACTTATTTATGGTTTATGTGATTTCTCAAAAAAACAAACCATTAATGCCTTGTAGTAGTCCTATAGCAAGACTGTTGCTTAAACAGGGCAGTTTGACACACATTTGATGAAAAATCCTAATCTTGCTAATCCAAAAGTAAAACATTGGGGTTATCAAAAGGGGGTTAATTATGGCTTTGAAAATACAAAAGCTATGGTACTTAACCGAGATAACTATACTTGTCAATGTTGTAAAGGCAAACATAAGGACAGCAAACTAGAAGTGCATCATATAATATTTAGAAGTCAATGTGGTAGTGATGAAGAAAGCAATTTGATTACTTTATGCCATACTTGTCATAAAGATTTACATAGTGGAAAAATTAATCCTAAGTTAAAAGGGGGAGTTAAAGGTACACTCAAATATGCCACACAGATGAACTCTATCCGTAAACAACTATTTAGGATATATCCATATGCTATTGAAACATTTGGATATGTAACAAAAGCAAACCGTTTAGTTCTTGGCATAGACAAAGAACATTATTATGATGCCTGTACTATTGCAACACAAGGCAATATATTTACCGTAAAATCTAATCTTTACAAAAAGAAATGTGTTTCAGATGGTGATTTTCAAAAAACAAAAGGGATTCGTTCAGAACAACCTATTGTTACTGATAAGATTTGTGGCTTTAGAAAATTTGATAAGGTTCGTTACTTTGGAAACGACTATTTTATCAAAGGCAGAATGTCTACAGGATATGCAATTCTTATGGATATAGATGGCAACAAAGCAGACTTTTCGGCAATGCCTAAAGGATACAAAACACCAAAGATGGTAAAACTTAAAAGGATTGAGGCTAGAACTACATGGATGATTACAACCGTGGAGGTCACTCCAAATATAGCATGAAAGTACATATCATATTTGTGACAAAGTATAGAAATAAGCTTTTTAAATTAGACAAACTAGCTGATGATGTAAAGCAATTCTTATATGATGTCACAAGAAAGTATGAATATACCATTATTCAAATGGAGACTGACAAAGACCATGTACATATATTGTTAGAATACAGCCCTAAAGTATCTGTTTCTGACATTGTTAAACAGCTTAAACAATATAGTACATATCAGATTTGGAAAATTCACGGAGACTACCTATCTAAACAATATTGGAAACATCATATACTTTGGTCTGACGGATATTTTGCTTGTAGTATTGGTCAAGTTTCGCAAGAGATTAGATTATTGAAAAATATATCTAAAATCAAGGGTAATGGTAACGAACGCTGTGTATCCACACACCTAAAGGTATGTGGTTTTGCAGCTGTTAATATATAAATCTAATAATCATTAACTCTCAACACATTCTCGTTGTTTTATCACGCCTTGTTCTCTTTCACAACTTTAACAATTCACCACAAAAAACTACAACAACAACCCCTTCTTCTCAGCAGGGAGTGAAAATGTAAATTCTGTTCCTACCCCAACAGTACTTACAACATCTATATGTTCATTGTGAGATAAAATAATCTCCCTTGTAATAGAAAGTCCAAGTCCAGAGCCTTTTTTGTCACGTCCCCTTGATGAGTCAGATTTATAAAAACGGTCCCAGATTTTGTCAATATCTTCTTTAGGAATACCAATTCCATTATCTTTAACCGAAATATAAGCTTTTTCGCCCTTGTCACGAACGGAAATTTGTATAGAAGAATTTTCTTGACTAAACTTAATAGCATTGTCAACAAGATTGTAAACAACTTGCGTAATCTTGCCCTTATCAGCTTTTACATATTGCGTTTCACCAGAAAAGGTAAGTTGAAATTGAATTTTCTTTTTCTTACAAAGCCCTTCAAAGGTTTCAATAGTATGCTTGATAATAGAATTAATATCAAATGTAGATATTTCAAGAGTGACAGTCTTAGGGTCAAGCTCATTTAATGTAAGAATATTACTTGTAAGCTTAGTAAGACGGTCAGTTTCAAATAGTAAAATGTTAAAATACTTATCCATCATTTCAGGCGGAATAGTTCCATCTGCCATAGCTTCAAGGTAGCCCTTTATAGAAGTTAAAGGAGAGCGGAAGTCATGCGAAATATTAGATAAAAACTTTTGTTGGAACTGTTCGCCCTCATTTAATTTATTAGCCATATAGTTAAGAGAAAGCGCAAGGCGACCAATCTCATCATTGTGTCGTGGTTGTATTTTGTATGCAAAGTTACCTTTGCCATATTCCTTAATAGCATAAGCTATATCATTAAGCGGTTTATGGATATGAATAATGTATAATACAATAAATGATATAGACAGTAAAAGTGTCATAAACATAGTAAAATAATTAGTATCAAATGTAGTATATACATCATCTGTAATAGTTTTTTCAGGAATATTTACAACTACATAGCCCTTAGTTGTAAAGGCATTAGTAATAGGAGCAAATACACTTATATAAGTACTGTCAAATGTGCCGTAAAAATCACCAGTAAGAGTATGAGATGTTCCTAAATTAGAATAATCAAAATCGGTTACTGTGTAAAGATGACCATTTTCATCAGTAGGTGAGTTATATTGAGTGTCTAGTATTACGTTACCATTTGGGTCAATAAATATAATTCGTGTATTGCTAAGTGATGATACAGTTTTTAACTGAGTTTCAATGACTCGTAAATGTTCATTACTAAAATAGTCTGAGGCATATTCAGTAGAGATAGATATAGCCTGTCTGTAAAGAGAGTCAGAGTATTTATTATATAAATGTGCGTAGTCTATTTTATAGCTGAAAAATGTTACACCAAGAAATGATATAACACCAACAGCTATATAAAGGTAAATATATTTTTTTAAGAGATTAAAGTGCATAGTAAACCTCGATTTATAAAAAATGCTTATGGGCGGGTTACGAACTTGTAACCGATACCCCAGACTGTTTCAATTCCCCAGTGTTCGTGGTCTTTAATTTTTTCACGAATACGTTTAATGTGTACATCAACGGTACGAGTGTCACCCAAGTATTCATATCCCCAGATATGGTCAAGAAGTTGTTCTCTTGTAAAGACTTGATTAGGTGAAGAAGCAAGGAAATACAAAAGCTCAAGTTCCTTTGGCGGCATTTCAATAGTTTTTCCATTGTAAAGCACAGAATAGTTGCTAAGATTAATAGTAAGGTCTGGATATTGTACACATTGCTGTGTTGAAATATCATTTGATGTAGCTGACTGTGGCAGGTGATAACGGCGAAGCACAGCTTTAACTCTTGCTACAAGTTCCTTTGTTTCAAAAGGCTTTATCATATAGTCATCAGCGCCAAGCTCTAAGCCTAAGACTTTGTCAAAAGTTTCACCTTTTGCAGAGAGCATAATAATAGGCACATTATTAGTTTTTCTAATCTCCCTGCATACTTGATAGCCGTCAATGCCAGGAAGCATAAGGTCTAAAATAATAAGGTTAGGTTTAAAAACAGAAAGCTCCCTTAATGCGCTTTCTCCATCATAAACCATTTTTGTTTCAAAACACTCTTTTGTAAGATAAAGAGAAATAAGTTCGTTGATGTTTTCATCATCATCAACTATCATAATTCGTTGTTTAGTTGCCATAAATTCCCCAATCTGTGAAAAAAATCACAATATAAATGTTTTAGGGTTATTGCAATTAAGAAAATATTGACTTTAAATGCAGTAACCCTTAGTGTCAGTGTAGAAATTTTTGTTATTGTAACAGAGTCAAGTTGTCACAACAGTCGACAAGCTTTTGTGTAAGCACAGACTTTGGCACGTTGCTTGTTTAAATAAAATTTTAAAATAATATATATATGTTAAATTTATTTATTTAAAATCGACAATAGTAACACCTGTGTCACCCTCACCAATTTCACCAAGTCTGAAAGACTTAATGTAAGGTACGCCGTAAAGATACGAGGTTACACCATTTCTTAAAGCACCAGTACCCTTACCATGAACAACTCTTACCTGTGGAATACCAGAAAGGTAAGCGTCATCAAGATATTTGTCAAGGCGTGATACAGCCTCATCGACAGTAAGCCCTAAAAGATTAATCTCATGTGAAATATTAGAAGACTTAGACATCTTAATCTTACCAGAACCACCTACGCCCTTAGTAGTAGATTTTTCTTTTGGTTCTTTGTAGTTTTCAAGAATTTCAAGGTTACTAATCTTAGTTTTAGTGCTTAAACTTCCCATTTGCACAGTAAGCTCTCCCTTATTATTAGGCTTGCCAGTTATAACGCCTTCAAGGTTCATACTCAACACCTTAACATGAGTTCCAACTGTAAAGTCACAAAGATTGTGAGATTTATGCGACTTTTGTTCTTTGGCAGGCTTAATTGAAAGCTTAGACTGGTTCTTTTTCATTTTATCACGAAGTTCAGAACGTTGGTGTTCTAACTCCTTAACAGTCATACCATGCTTATTCATAGTCTTAATAGTTTCATCGGCGTATTCCTTTGCCTCACGAAGAATATTAGCTGCTTCTTCATTAGCTTTACGAATAATCTTATCTGTACGTTCTTCAAGTCGGTCTGACTTCTTTTTAAGTTGAGCTTTTAACTGTTCGATTTCAGATTTGTAAATGTTAATTTCTTCACGTTCTTTTTCGATAGTAATTCGGCTATTTTCAAGGTCGGCTACAAGGTCTTCAAACTTAATATCTTCTGAGTCCATTCTTGAAGAAGCATCTTGTATAAGATATTCAGGAAGACCGAGCTTTTTAGAAATAGCAAAAGCATTACTTTTTCCGGGAATACCGATAAGCAGTCTATAAGTTGGACGAAGTGAATTAACATCAAATTCGCAACAAGCATTTTCAACGCCATCTGTTGTAAGTGCATATACTTTAATTTCACTGTAATGAGTTGTAGCCATTGTAGTAATACCTCTTAAGTGAAGGTCATTTAAAATAGAAATGGCAAGTGCTGCACCTTCTGTTGGGTCAGTACCCGCACCAATCTCATCAAACAAAATAAGACTGTTTTCGTCAGCTTCTTTAAGAATATTAACAGTGTTAGTCATGTGTGATGAAAATGTACTAAGACTTTGTTCAATACTTTGTTCGTCACCGATATCTGCAAAAATGTTATCAAATACAGCAATTTCTGAATGTTCAAGAGCTGGAATATTAAGACCAGCTTGAGCCATAAGTGTAAGAAGTCCAACAGTCTTTAAAGATACCGTCTTACCACCAGTGTTAGGGCCTGTAATTATAAGCAGATTAAACTTATCACCTAAATAAATGTCTATAGGGACTACAGCGTGTTGGTCAATAAGAGGGTGACGACCCTTTTTAATATTAATATAATTGTTAGTATTCATCATAGGCTCGCTACATTTGTAAAAACGAGAAAGTTGAGCTTTTGCAAATATAAAATCAAGGTCAGTAAGAATACTTTGGTCAGTTGATAAAATATCAGTGTATTCAGCAGCAGCAGCACTAAGTGAAGCGAGTATTACTTCAATTTCTGCTTGTTCTTTAAGTTCAAGTTCACGAATGTCATTGTTAAGCTTAACAACAGAAGCAGGTTCAATAAAAAGAGTCGAGCCAGTAGCAGACTGGTCGTGAACCATACCGGGAACTTGTGATTTGTATTCAGCTTTTACTGGAAGACAGTATCTACCAGAACGAGTTGTAATAACGAAATCTTGAAGGCAATTTCTAACACTATTAGAGTTAAGCATACGCGTAAGTTCTGAGTGGATTTTGTCGTTAGCATTAGCCTTTTGTCGTCTTAAGCTTTTTAATGTAGGACTGGCTTCGTCACTGATTTCATCTTCTGATATAATAGCTCTTTTTATAGAGTTATTAAGCGATGTAATACCGTCTAACATAGTAAACATATCAGAAATAGAGTCAGGCATTTCTTCATAATAACCCTTAACGTGAGTCGCACAAGTAAGAAGTGAGCTTATATTAAGAAGTTCACTAGCACTTAATGCACTTCCTACTTCTAATCTTTTTACAGAAGCTCTGATGTCCTTAATGCCAGAAAAATCAACACAGCCTTTTGCATATATTCGTCTTAATGCGTCATTAGTCTGAGCTAGTGCGTGGTTGATATCGTTGATATCTGTCATAGGCACAAGCTTTTTTAAACGTTCCTTTGCAGGTTCAGAAGCTGCAAAAGATACAAGCTTTTCAATAATCTTGTTATATTCAAGAGTTGTTAATGACTTGTAATTCATAGATATAATCCTTTCATTGTATAAATTTATAATTTTCATAAGCTTAATTAATGGAAAACTTTTAAATTTAGGTGAGTTTATAACAAACTACTTTTTATTTATGCGAACAACGAGTCAAAGTCTGTATTTATATAATACATTATGGATTGTTGCATAAACTATTAAAAACTTGAAGTGTAGGTTTCTAATAGTTAAGATAATATGTATTTTACAGTATTTCAACACAAATTGCTATATGTAAATAATTTTTACACCTATGTCATAAAATGTTCATATTTTTTTTGTATAATATAATAAGTATTATTAAGCTGTAATTAATAACATGATTTTGAATTTATATCAATTGTATTAGCATTTTATAAATTTATTTACAAAAACAATAGAGCAAAGTTTATGTTTGCACAGGATTTGATTTATATGAACAACAAGTCAAAATTCGTGCTTGAACAAGAAGTTGACGACTGCATTGGTAGCTTGAGAAATTCGCAGAGCAAGTTTTTTGTAATAAATGTGTTATGGTATTGCAGTAAGTAACAGTTAATGTAAATATTTGTTGTACAAAATAGCAATATATAAAGGAACTAAGGTGGTATAAGTTTCATGAATGAAAGTGTAAAAGATGACATGGAAAGTCAAAGTAATGAACAATATCCGCTGTATACAGAAAAGATAGTGGTTAAGCCTTCTGTTAAGTATAGAAAATTTATACTTTTGATGTGGGTTTTGGCAGCAGGTTGTATATTTGGAGCAGCGGCAAGTGTTGTATTTGTACTATTTGCACCTCAAGTATATGATAGTTTTGTGGCAGGGCAAGAAGAACGGGAAACATTGCAATTTGACAAAGACGAATATCCACAAGAGATTGACAGTACATATTTGGACAGCACAGCAGAAAGCGAAGCTGTTACAATTGGTCAGCTCTCAGATAATCTTACAGAAGATGATACAGATAATAATATAGTTACAGTAGATGATTATACATCATTTTCAAAGGCTCTTAAAAAAGTTGCGTCTTCTGTTCAAAAGTCTATAGTTTCTATTGATACTTATGAAAAGGGTGTAGACGATTTTATAAATCAAAAAAATAGTGCAACAGAAACAACGGGGGTTGTTATAGGTACAGTAGGTTCAGAATATATCATTTTAACTAATTATAATTCAATTCAAGGTTCGGATACTGTGGTTGTAAGGTTTGAAGAAAAAACAGAAGTTACAGCGCAGATTATTGGAAAAGATAAAGAAAGTGGAATGGCACTTTTAAGTGTTAAGGAAAGTTCTATTCCGTCTACAGAAAGAGCTTCTCTTTTATCAGCAAAGTTAGGTAATTCCTATAAAGTTAGTGAGGGTGACATTGCAATTGTGGCAGGAAAGATAAATGGCATAACAGGAGCAATTGATTATTGTACAGTTATGAATATTTCAACAGAAAGTGGACTAGATAATTCTTTTCAAGTAATGGATATTGGGTTAAAATGTAAAGAAGATGATTTTTCATTTGTATTTAATACGAATGGAAGTCTTATTGGGCTTGCATTTTATTCAGAAGAAAATGAAGAAATGGTTGTAAAGGGGATTTCTGACGTAAAAAGTATAATACAAGCATTATCTAGTGGAAATGGTATTGTATATATGGGGATTTCTGGGCAAAATGTAACCAGTATGCTTGCGACTCGCTATGGACTTCCTATGGGAATATATGTAAGCGATGTTTGGTTGAATTCCCCAGCTTATAACGCAGGAATACAGTCTGGAGATGTAATTGTTGGAATTGATGAACAAATGATTTTGACAATTCAAGCATTTAGTGAGAAACTATATCAGTACAGTAATGGGCAACAAGTTACAGTAAAAGTAAAACGTCTTGGAAAAGATGGCTATAAAGAGGTTGAATTTCCAGTGACAGTCAGTGTAAGATAAGTATTGTTAATATTTATTTAGGAAAGGTGAAAAAAATGCGATATATAGAAATGTTTAAAGATGGTGACAGAATATCAGATGTATATTTATGTAAGTCAAAAACAACAGCACTTACAAAGGCTGGAAGAGAATATGAAAATGTTCTTTTGCAGGACAAGACAGGTGTGATTGACTCTAAGATATGGGACCCAATGTCAGGCGGAATAGGTGATTTTTCTGCTATGGATTATGTAGCAGTAACAGGTCAGATAAGCAGTTATAACGGTTCATTACAACTTAAAATAGATAGAATACGAGTTGCAAATGAAAATGAATACGTTCCTTCTGATTATGTTCCATGTAGTAGATATGATATTAATGATATGTATGAAGAACTTATGGGATATGTGAAAAGTGTAAAAAATACATACATTTCGCAGCTTCTTAATAAGTTTTTTGTTGAAGATACAGCTTTTATTAAGAAATTTAAAAATATATCAGCAGCAAAGACAGTTCATCATGGTTTTGTAGGTGGACTTTTAGAGCATAGCTTAAGTGTAACAAGAATGTGTGGTCATATGGCTGATAATTACGATTTCTTAAATAGAGATTTGCTTATTGCTTGTGCTATGTTACATGATGCAGGAAAAGTAAAGGAATTATCAGAATTTCCCAAAAATGACTACACAGATGAAGGTAATTATATAGGTCATATCGTTATAGGATACGAGATGGTAATGGAAAAGATTAAAGAAATAGAAGATTTCCCAACAGAACTTGCTTCTCAGATTGGTCATTGTATATTATCACATCATGGCGAACTTGAATATGGCTCACCAAAGAAACCATCAATAGCAGAAGCACTCGCCCTTTCAATGGCAGATAATATGGATGCCAAGATGGAGACAATGCGTGAAGTATTAGTTTCAAAAGAGTCTAATGACTGGTTAGGATTTAATAAATGGCTTGAAGCTAATATTAAGAGAACAATAATATAATATATATATTTTATAAGGAATAGGATTGTGATATGAGTTTGAATAAAAATGATATAGTAAAACTTACTATCACTGATATTGGAACTAGTGGAGAGGGTATAGGCAGAGTAGATGGCTATACCCTCTTTGTTAAGGACACAATTATTGGTGATGAAGTAGAAGTAAAGGTTATTAAAGCAAAGAAAAATTATGGCTATGGAAAGCTTATTAATATAATTAATCCATCAAAGGATAGAGTAACACCAGTCTGTCCCGTAGCTAGACAGTGCGGTGGTTGTCAGATACAAGAAATGGATTACAATGCACAACTTCGTTTTAAGCAGGAACTTGTAAAAAATAACATTGAAAGAATAGGACATATAACAGATTATGAAATGAGTCCTATAATTGGAATGGATACTCCATTTCACTATAGAAATAAAGCACAGTATCCAGTTGGACTTGATAAAGATGGCAATATAGTAATGGGCTTTTTTGCAGGAAGAACTCACTATATTATTGACAATACTGACTGCGCACTTGGAGCTGCTATTAACAATAAGATATTGACAATAATAAAGTCTTATATGAAAGATAACAATATAACTCCATATAACGAAGAAAAGGGAAATGGAACAGTAAGACATATTCTTATAAGAAATGGATATCACACAAATGAAATAATGGTGTGTGTTGTTATTAATGGAAAAAGCTTGAAAAATAGTGAAGATTTGGTAAATCGTCTTAAAGTAATTGATGGTATGACTTCTATAATGATTAACATTAACACTAAAAAGACAAACGTTATTCTTGGTGATGAATGTAAGACTTTGTGGGGCAAGTCATTTATAGAAGACTATATATGTGATATAAAGTATCAGATATCGCCATTGTCATTTTTTCAAGTTAATCCTAAGCAGACTGAAAAGCTTTATTCAAAAGCACTTGAGTATGCTAACCTTACTGGAAATGAAACGGTGTGGGACTTATACTGTGGTATAGGAACAATTTCGCTATTTATGGCAAGTAAAGCAAGAAAAGTATATGGAGTTGAGATTGTGCCACAGGCAATAGAAGATGCTAAAAATAACGCTAAGCTTAATAATATTGACAATGCACAGTTTTTCGTGGGAAAGGCAGAAGAAGTTGTGCCAGCATTTTATGAAGAATTAAGTAAAAAAGCGGCAGCAGGCGATGAAGAAGCTAAGAGGGGAATTAATCCAGACGTAGTAGTAGTAGACCCGCCACGAAAAGGGTGTGAGGAGTCACTACTTGAAACAGTGGTAAAGATGTCGCCTAAGAGAATGGTGTATGTAAGCTGCGACTCAGCTACACTTGCTAGAGATTTGAAATATATGAGTAAGCATGGGTATAAGGTAGAAAAAGTACAGGCAGTAGACCAATTTGGGAATACGGTGCATGTGGAGACGGTTGTCAAGTTGGTTAGAAAAACTCCTGACGCATATATCGACCTCACAGTGGATATGGACGAGCTTGATTTGACGGCTTCGGAAGTGAAAGCAACTTATCAGGAAATTAAACAGTACATTTTAGATAAATATGATACAAAGGTGTCCAATCTCTATATTGCTCAGGTGAAAGAGAAATATGGCATCATAGAAAGAGAAAATTACAATAAGCCAAAATCAGAAAATACAAAACAACCACAGTGTCCATCGGAAAAAGCAGAAATGATTGAAGATGCTTTGAGACATTTTAAGATGATTTAAATTTCAATCGGCACATTGGTAAAATAAAAAATCCTTCTGTAAAATGATAATACAATCAAATTACAGGAGGATTTATCTATGAAAACTATATTTGAGCAACAAGGTGTTGAGTATCGTCAGTTGGGAGATTATATGCTTCCTAATGTGGGATTGAATGCACAGAAAGAATATCCAATCGGTGTATGGGGACAGCGATACCGTAGGCATCTGAAAGAAAAACACCGCATTATTTATTAAAACTATTTGACCAAAAGTACGCTCAATAAACACCTTACAGAAGTTGATATACGAGCTGAAGAAATGTTTCGGAAACTTGTAAAATCACTTGTCGAGAAAGAAAATGTTACGGAAAGTCTGAAAGCTGACGATATGATGTTATGGGTTCAAAAGATGAATAACATCCGCAACCGAGCAACCGAAATCGTTAATACGGAAGTGATATTTGTATGAGAAAGTATCATATTTATCTTACATCGGAAGAAAGAAAACTAATAATTGAGAATCTTGTTTCAAAGAAAAACACTCTTATCTCGGAAGGTAAATATACGGACGGGGTTGACGATGTTTTGCTTAAACTCCTGCAAGCCAAGAAGAAAAAGGCCAAAGTAATTTATACATAATATAACGAAAATGCACGGCCTTCGGAGCAAAAGAATCCGTTGGTTGTGCCTTCTTTTGTAAGAACTCTTAAATGCTTAAATGCTGTTTAATCTTAGCGAGCAGTGTATTTGTATCCTCAGCGGAACAAACACCTCGTTAGGATTTTATCCTAAGACCTACTACCTTTGGAGTGAAATGTAAAACGAACAAACATTTGCTTTTTTGTATAATGGTATTGTGGAAACGCCAGTTTTATGGTAGAATAACAAAAGAGATGTGAGAGGGAGATGCCAATATATGAGTCTAGCAGAAGAAATGAAGAATTTAAGAAAAAGAACATTACTTACACAAGAAGATTTTGCTCATACTTTATCAGTAGCTCCATCTACTGTTAATAGATGGGAAACATCAAAAGCAAAGCCGAATGTATCCACAATGAAAAAAATTAGAGCTTTTTGTTCGAATAACAATTTGTCTTATTCAAGTGTGGAAGAAGAATGGATTAACTATGCACAGGAGGAAAACAATGATTAGATTAGCAACTGTTTTTAGTGGGATTGGTGCCATTGAACATGCTTTAGATAGAATGGGTATTGAGCATAATATTGTATTTGCCTGTGATAATGGAGATGTTGAAATTCTTACTAAAAAAATCGGATTAAACATCGATGAAATAAAAAAGGAAATAGCATTGTTAGATGCAACAGTTCAACAATTAAATATAAGTAGTGATGTTGATGATTTATATAAACGACAACTTTATGGTATGTTCAAGGAAATGAGCATAGAATACGAAAAAGTGGTTGAACAGCTTTCTGAGATTCCAAAAAATTACATAGATGTACAGCAAATCCTTAAGTTAATTCTTGAGGGCAATGGTGTGAAAAAAGCAAGAATTAAAGAATATAAAGGATTTATAGAAGAGTTAGGTATTGGAACAGAAAAACAACAGATACTCAAAATTTTACAAGTAATTTTAGAAGTCGTAAATGATTTCAAAAAAGATAATCAACTTGAAGATTTGGGAAAAGAACTTGACTTTGATAGTACAGATGGTATTGTGTGGCGTTCAGTCAGTACTCAATTAAAAGCGTTATATGATTACTTGGAACAATACAATGGAAAGAGAATTATCAGAAAAGTACAAGATTTATCACAAAGGGCAAGTCAGTTGCACGAAAAAATAAATTACTTGAAAGTGCAAAAAGAATTAGATGATTTGGGAGAAGATTGGACTGCTAGAAAAAAATATGTTGATAATTTGTATGCAGGGTTAGAAAAGCGAAATAAAGTCAAGAAATCGTATATGGCTAACTATGCGTTGAGCGATGAACATTTTCATTGGAATGTTGCATTTCTGAATGGAAAACAATATAGGGATAAGGTTGATTTGTTTGTTGGCGGTAGTCCGTGCCAATCATTCTCTCTAGTTGGAAAACAGCGTGGACTTGATGATACAAGGGGTACACTGTTTTATGAATATGCAAGACTAATTGATGAGATTAAGCCTAAAATTTTTATATATGAAAATGTTCGTGCTGTTCTCTCTCACGATGGTGGAAAAACGTGGAAGAAAATGCAGGAGGTTTTCAATGAACTAGGATATAAGATATATCATAATGTGATGAATGCTAAAAATTATGGAATTCCACAAAACAGAGAGCGAATTTTTGTTGTGGGTTTCAGGGATGATATAGCACCACAGGAAGGATTTGAATTCCCGCCAACAAAACCATTAGAGAGGACGATGAAAGAGTTTTTGATAGACAATGCTCCGGGTGGGTATTTTTTGCCGAAGAAAGGTGTGGAATTTGTTACTAACGAGAAGAATCTTGCAAAGAAATTCACACAGATTGATGGTGAGATACAACTTTGTCAAAAAAAGAATCAGCAATTCAATTGGCATGGAGATTTTGTGTTCCAATCGGAAAGCGATGCAGAAGCAAATAATATTGAGGATTTAGAAAAGTATTATTTGTCCGAAAAGGTAAGAAAATATGTTTTGGCATCGGGAACAAAGAATTTTTATAGCAAACCGGAAGTTGATTTGGACATTGCAAGACCATTGCTTACAACAATGCATAAAATGCATCGTGCAGGGGTGGACAATTATGTTACAACACAAGGGCGATTAAGAAAATTAACTCCTAGAGAATGTTTGAGATTGATGGGATTTAGTGATAACTTTAAAATTGTTGTTTCAGATACAGCTATGTATCAGCAAGCAGGTAATAGCATTGTTGTCGATGTGCTCATAGCATTGTTAAAGCAGATGGATATAGAAAGGTATGGTGTTTCGGATGAAAATTAATGGAGAGAATTTGCCAACATTAGCGGTTTTCCCAACTATGATGACAGTGCCAGATTGTGTTGTTGCCGGAAGTAATAAAATCGGGAAAGGTCATGGTGAAGCAAAATTCTATATAGCATCTAAACCTGAAATGTACGCATTTTATGGAGGAGAAAAGTTTAAGGCAAGATGCTTCATGCTTAAATCAGATTTATTGGCATATTTAGAAGCTATTAAAAATGAGTATTTAGAGCCATCACAAGATTATGCAAAAAAAGAAAGTTTTCCATTGTTGTGGAATGAAAGATTGGATATGGTGTCCAAACTTGATGATGTGATTTTCTTTGATATTGAGGATCAATACCAAATTGAAGGACAGAGGGGATATATAAATTCAAACGATGAGGCATACCAAATTTTAAGAAAGATTGCATTACCATTGGTTAGCTATATTTATGTAGAAAAAGTGGGAACTGAAACAGCACCACTGTTCTATTGGAAGTTGTTTGTTGATTTCGATGCTATATGGGAAAGGCAGAATGGACCATTGGTGTTTAATTATGGCAAGAAAAAAGAAGCAGAAGAAATTGAGAAAACAATTCCTACCGAAACAGAAGATGTGAAAGCGAAAAAAGAAATATCAAATGCAAGATATGGTCAAGGAAAGTACCGCGAACAGTTACTGGAACAATGTAGATTTTGTCCATTCACAATGATTTCGGATGAACGTCTGTTGATTGCAAGTCACATAAAACCTTGGGCTGCCGCAAATGCAACAGAAAAAGTAGACCCTTATAATGGTTATATGCTTTCACCGTTATATGATAAATTGTTTGACAAGGGATTTATTACTTTTACTGAAAAGAGACATGTCATTTTGTCTGAATTTATTTCTCCATACACTTGGAGACAAATAGGACTTAAAAATGATAGTTTTATTAGTTCGCTTCCAATGGACAATAAGAGAGCAGAATATTTAAGATTTCATCATCAGTCAGTATTTAAGGGTTCGTTTGATATAGAAATATAATGTACGAATAATTAAGAGTCACATCCATATGTATAATGCCAGTGTTACATATGTGGTTGTGGCTTTTTTTGATGGGTTTTAGGGCAACCCTAACAGCACCATTTGGATATGGATATTCAAATGGTCTGCTCGCTAAGATTAAACATAATAGAATAATAATTTAGATTTCCGAGATTTTTTTGGGAATCTTTTTTTATTTTACGCAAAAAAATGAAAAGTTTTAGAAAAACACCCTGACTTTTTCATCTCCCATTTCAAACAAGTAGAGGAAGTTTTTGCAAAATAGGATGTCATTTGCGTTTCTTATTCCAAATATATGAGAGGAATTTTGCAAAGGAGACTTACAGTTTTGCTCTGCCAGTTCTAACAAGTGAAGGAAAATAAATTTTTTTGAAAAGTAACGATTTTGGGTGTGCATTTCGGCACCCTTTGTCCAAATAAGTGAAGGGGAAAATTAAAATGCTGAATCTGAAAACTGAAGATTTTCAAGAGATTTTTCAAAACAGACTTACATTTTCTCATTCCAAGTTCAAACAAGTGAAAGGAGTTTTTACAATGCCAAGATTGTAGTGGTCAAGCTTTTTTGTAACACTTTGTTCGGTAAATACCTATGTAAATCGAGCTTCCATTGGTGTTAAATAGTTATTGTAAGAATGGGGTCTTACATAATTGTACCAGTTGATATATTCCTTTGTCATTTTATCAAGCATTTCTACACTCTCAAAAGTAAATCTATAATAGAAACAACTTTTAAATGTATTAAAGAATCTTTCCATTGGTGCATTATCATAAGGACACCCAGCTTTGCTCATACTCTGAGTGATACCTTGCTCCTTACAGAACAAAACAAACTCCCAGAACGCAAATTGCTGTCCTTGATCCGAATGCAATATCAAGTTCTTTGGATATTTTTCCTGCTTCAACGCAA
>ERZ791825.1040-NODE-1040-length-16950-cov-4.249541_pt1 | contig 16950 bp, 14 predicted proteins | sample MGYA00510298_ERZ791825 | MGnify/ENA primary metagenome ERZ791825 (study PRJEB30046, sample SAMN00792010) | human gut metagenome | study: EMG produced TPA metagenomics assembly of the A metagenome-wide association study of gut microbiota in type 2... | reverse complement strand
CATGCTCCGGGAGTTCGTGGATTTTGCCAATGTATTTAACTAACTTTCCAGTTACAGCAGTTCCTTCAGCATCTGGTTGACGCTGGCGGGGTCTGCCTTGCCTTTCATGGCCTTCATGGTCTGGCCTACCAGGAAGCCGATGGCTTTCTCCTTGCCGTTGTGGTAATCCTCTACGGACTGGGGATTAGCGGCAATGACTTCCTCCACGACTTTACGCAATGCACCTTCGTCATTGACGGTCTTCAGTCCCTTCTCCTCCACATACTGTTCGGGATCTACATCTTCCTCAAACATCACCTGGAATACTTCTTTTGCTACAGAAGAGTTGATGACTTTGCCGTCTACCAGCGTGATCAGCCTGCTCAGATGCTCCGGTGAGAAACGGATATCCTCCGGCTCCATCTCTTTTTCTTTTAACAGGCGCATAGTCTCCACCATCAGCCAGTTGGACACCTTCTTGGGCTGGCTTCCCAGTGCCACGGAAGCTTCAAAGATATCTGCCAGATGCTTGGAGCCGGTGATGATATCGATATCATATTCCGGAATATCGTATTCTTCCTTGTAACGCTTCATCTTCTCGGTGCGGAATTCCGGCTGTCTGCTGCGGATGCTATCCAGCCACTCATCGCTGATATAGACCGGTACCAGGTCGGGATCCGGAAAATAACGATAATCCTGTGCATCCTCCTTGGAACGCATGGCGTAGGAATATTCCTTATTATCATCCCAGCGTCTGGTCTCCTGAATGACCTCTTTGCCAGCCTCCAGCAGATCGATCTGTCGTTCCCGCTCCCCCTGAATGGCTCTTGCGATGGCCTTGAAGGAGTTCAGATTCTTCATCTCGGTACGGGTTCCAAACTTCTCCGCGCCCACTTCTCTCACGGACAGATTGACATCGGCACGCATGGAGCCTTCCTGAAGCTTACAGTCGGACGCTCCCAGATACTGGATCAGCAGACGTAATTTTTCCAAATAGGCAATGACCTCCTCCGCGCTGCGCATATCCGGCTCGGATACGATCTCGATCAGAGGCACACCGGAGCGGTTGTAGTCCACCAGTGTGCAATCTTCCCAGTCGTCATGCACCAGTTTACCGGCATCCTCCTCCATGTGGATCTCGTGGATACGCACCGGCTTCGTGTAAGCGTTGCCGTTCTCTCCCGCTACCTCGATTTCAACCGAGCCATTCCTGCAGATGGGCAGATACAACTGGGAGATCTGATAGTTTTGAGGGTTATCGGGATAGAAATAATTTTTTCTGTCAAATTTGCAATACAATTCGTCGCAAGTCCTACTGCCACCGCATATTCCACCACCTGTTTGTTCAGCACAGGAAGAGAGCCCGGCATACCGGTACATACCGGACAGGTGTGGGTATTGGGTCTGCCACCGAACGCTGTGGAACAGCCGCAGAATATTTTCGTCTTCGTGGCAAGCTCTACATGAACTTCCAGACCAATGACGGTTTCATATTGTTTTGCCATGTCGCTTACCTCCTCTGCTCATAGGTATATGCTGCACGGATCAGTGTCTTCTCTTTGAAGCAGTCACCGATCAGCTGCATGCCGATAGGCAGGCCTTGGGAATCCGTACCGCAGGGAACGCTGATACCGGGCAGTCCCGCCAGGTTGATGGAGATGGTGTAGATGTCTCCCAAATACATCTTGATGGGATCCGCCAGGCTGCTGCCCAGCTTCGGTGCGGTAGTGGGTGCCACCGGTCCTAAGATCACATCGTATTTTGCAAAAGCTTCGTCAAAAGCCTTCTTGATCAATGCTTTCACGCGGAGTGCCTTCAGGTAATAAGCATCATAATAACCGGAGCTTAATACAAAGGATCCCAGCATGATACGACGCTTTACCTCGGGGCCAAAGCCCTGCGAACGACTTCTCTTGTACATGGTGTGCAGGTCCTCCGCATCCTGTGCACGGTAACCGTATTTTACACCGTCGAAACGCTCGAGATTGGAACTTGCCTCTGCAGCCGCGATCGTATAATAAGTGGGGATCGCATAGTCTACCAGACTTAAGTCGAACTCCTCCACTTCTGCACCCTGCGCTTTCAACACTTCCGCTGCTGCCAGTACCGCATCCCTGACCTCGGGATCCAGTCCTTCCCCGAAATAGTCTCTGGGAATACCAATCTTCATTCCCTTCACATCCGCTACCAGTGCAGAGGTGAAATCTGTGTTCTCCCGCTTCATGGAAGTGGAGTCCTTAGGGTCATGGGAGGTGATGGCCTCCAGTACGGTGGCACAGTCCGTCACGTCCTTCGTCAGCGGTCCGATCTGGTCCAGAGAGGAACCATAAGCAATCAGTCCGTAACGGGATACCGTTCCGTAGGTAGGTTTCATGCCGACGACTCCGCAATAAGATGCGGGCTGTCGAATGGAACCGCCGGTATCGGAACCCAGTGCTGCAAAGCATTCTTCCGCTGCCACTGCCGCTGCAGAGCCGCCGGAGGAACCGCCGGGCACATGCTCCGGGTTTCTGGGATTCTTTGTCACTCCGTAATAAGAAGTCTCCGTGGTGCTGCCCATGGCAAACTCATCCATATTGGTCTTGCCCAGAATCACTGCGCCTGCCTTTTCCAGATTCAGCACTGCTTCCGCACTGAAGGTCGGCACAAAATTCTCTAAGATTTTAGAAGAGCAGGTAGTCAGGGTTCCCTCGGTGCACATATTGTCTTTGATAGCAAAGGGAACCCCGGCCAGAGGCCCGGTCAGTTCGCCTGCTTCAATCTTTTTCTGAACTTCCTCTGCCTGTTTCAAAGCCTTTTCCCGTTCCACGGTCACATAGCAGTGGTAAGTATCTTCACCGGCTGCGATCTTATCCAGAACGGCCTGCGTGGCTTCCACCGACGTAGTCTTACCTTCCCGGATTGCCTTAGCCAGCTCTACTGCTGTCAGGGATAAAATATCCATATCCATTCTCCTTTTTTAATGTCTGATGGAAAACCATTACCGCCTAAATGCTGTAACCAGATGATAAAGCGGTATTCTGCCCGATTTCTAATCGAAAGTCCGAGGACTTTTGACATTAGTCAAAAGTCTTTGGTACCACAAACATGTTGTCCTTCTCGCCGGGTGCATTGGCCAGGGTCTGTTCACTCTCATCCCCATTGGTCACCACATCCTCACGGAAGACATTCTGAACCGGGAATACATGAGACATAGGTTCCACTCCCGTTGTATCCAGTTCACTCAATTTGTCGATATAGTCCAGCATTCTGCCCATATCCTTTTTCGCCGCTTCCTTCTCTTCATCAGAAAGCTCAAGTTTTGCCAGTATGCCTACATATTCTATGGTCTCGTCACTGATTACGTTCGCCATACTAATTTCCATTCCTTTCCTGTTCTTTCCGCACTAATCTCTCACTTTAATGTGTACCTCACGCAGCTGCTGTTCCGTCACTTCGCCGGGAGCCCCGCACATCAGATCCTGTGCATTGCCGTTCATAGGGAAAGCGATCACCTCACGGATGTTGTCCTCGTTCCGAAGCAGCATGATCATACGATCCACGCCGGGAGCCATTCCCGCATGAGGGGGTGCTCCGAACTGGAATGCCTGATACAGTGCTCCAAACTTGGTCTTTAATGTCTCTTCGTCATAACCTGCGATGGCGAAAGCTTTTTTCATGATCTCGATGTCATGGTTACGTACTGCGCCGGAGGAGAGTTCCACACCGTTGCATACGATGTCGTACTGATAAGCCAGGATCTCCAACGGATCCATGGTGTTCAGTGCTTCCAGACCGCCCTGGGGCATAGAGAACGGATTGTGGGTGAATCCGATCTGCTTCGTCTCGGGATCCAGCTCAAACATCGGGAAATCGTTCACATAGCAGAAACGGTAAGCATCCTTCTCGATCAGATCCAGCTTCTCGCCCAGCTCGGTACGGATATGACCGGCATAGTAGTTCGCCTTATCCTCTTTGTCCGCAATGAAGAAAATGGTGTCTCCGGCAGAAAGTCCTGCCATTTCTGCCAGTTCTCCCTTCATCTCTTCGGGGATAAATTTATCGATGGGGCCCTTGTAGCTCATATCCTCTGCCACTTCGAGATAACCAAGTCCACCCATACCAAGAGAAGTTGCAAAGCTTAACAGCTTCTCATGGAAGCCTTTGGACATCTCCGCATGTACTTTGATGGCACGGACGGTTCTGCCGATAAAAGGTTTAAACGTACATCTCTGGAAAAACTCCGTCACATCCATAATTCTCAAAGGATTGCGCAGATCCGGCTTGTCACAGCCGAACTCCAGCATGGCCTGTTTGTAACTGATGATGGGGAACGGTGTCTCGGTGATCCTGCTGCCTTCGGGAGCAAACTTTACAAAGGTATCATGCAATACTTCCTCGCCTACCTTGAAGACATCCTCCTGAGTCACGAAGCTCATCTCGAAATCCAGCTGATAGAACTCTCCGGGAGATCTGTCTGCTCTGGCATCCTCGTCGCGGAAGCAGGGGGCAATCTGGAAATATTTATCAAAACCGGAAGCCATGAGCAGCTGCTTATATTGCTGCGGTGCCTGGGGCAGCGCATAGAATTTTCCTTTAAATTTTCTACTGGGAACAATATAGTCTCTGGCGCCCTCGGGAGAAGAAGCACACAGGATCGGGGTCTGGATCTCCAAAAATCCCATGTCCGTCATCTTCTGACGCAGATAACTGATCACCTTGGAACGAAATACAATGTTGTCCTTTACTTTTGCATTTCTAAGGTCAAGATAACGATATTTTAATCTCACATCTTCCCGGATCTCTTTAGACGTCTGGATCTCGAAAGGAAGCTGTTTATATACTCTTCCCAACACATCGATCTTGTGTGCTTCCAGTTCGATGGTGCCGGAAGGAATCTTCGGGTTGTAGGTTTCTTCGTCTCTGTGCTCCATGAGACCGGTTATGGACAGGCACATTTCCTTGGTGATGCCCATTAAAAGCTCCGGCTTACGGATGACCACCTGTAATACACCGTACATATCCCGCAGATCAATAAAGGATACGCCGCCGTGGTCACGGATGTTCTCCACCCAGCCTGCCACCTGCAAAGTCTGTCCGATCTGCTGTTCACTGATCTCTTTCATTGTTAAATCTCTGTACATATCGCACCTCCTGTTATATAGTGTCCCGAATGTGCGCTCCCTGTACAGCTTATTTTTGAATACAAAAAGCCCCGGGACATGTTAAAACATATCCCGGGACGAATCATCTAATCCGTGGTACCACCCGAATTGACAGGCGCCTTTGCCTATCCACTCTTGTCACTTAACGCGTGCAACGTGTCATCCTAGCTGCATGTGATATTCTGCAGTTCAGATCACCTGCTCCGGAGTGTTCCCTTCGCCAGCTTCCGCAAACAGCGCTCTCAGTCGGTGACGCTGTATTCCTGTCGTTTCCCTTGGCAAGAGTCTCTTTCATAGCATTTACAAAATAGTTTTTCAACTTAGGTTTATAATATTCGCACAAATCAAATCTGTCAAGCGTTTTTTATTGTAACAGTTCAGCCATGGACATATCCGAGCGCAAAAATCATGCTTGCATGATTTTTCGAACGAATATGTTCATTAGATGAGCGCCGGTTTATGAGCAAAGGTAGTCACGAAGTGACGGAAAGCGTGTCAACGCGACTTTGCGAATGGCGCGGGCTGAACGGAAGATTAGTTGCTGCAACTTTAATCACACGCACTCTTGAACTGATTCCAGATCTCCGCATGCAGATCCTCTGCCTCCTGGGAGATATTCTGCACGATCTCGCCCTCCGCTGCATCTTCCGGCAATACGATCATTTTCTTCATGTCGTCGGAAATATACTCTTCCGCAGCTTTGTTGGTGCAGTAGTAGCCGATATACTCATAGCATTTCGCCGCATTCTCAGGATCGTTGATATAGTCCAAAAATGCATAAGCCGCATCTGCATTGGGTGCCTGGGAAGGTATAAATCCGGCCATGATGCCGAAGCCCAGTCCCTCCTTGGGATATACCACTTCCAGATCCGGTCTCGCCTGCAGTGCCGCAGATACCTGGGAAGTATACAGGAACGCTGCTGCCACCTCACCGCTGATCAGATAATCCTGCGTATTATTGTCATTGATCACACGGATATTGGGAGCCAGACTCAGAAGCTTCTCTCCTGCTGCCCGGATCACATCCAGATCCTCGGTGTTAAAGGATTCTCCCATGGTCTTTAAGGTGATGCCGTCGATAACACGATAGTTTGCCGTCAGTGCCACGTTATTTTCCAGTGCCGGATTCCACAGATCCTCATAGCCTGTGATCTTCACATCCGTCAGTCCCGGATCGTATACGATCAGAGGAATGCCCGCTCCGTAGGGCACGGTATATTCGTTCTTCGGGTCATAGAACTGAGACATAAATACAGGATTCAGGTTATCATAAGTACTGATCCTGGAAGTATCCAGCTTCTGAGCCAGGCTCTCCTGAATAGCCAGCTCAATGATATAGTCATCCGCAATGACCAGATCGTAATCACCGCCCCTGGTTTCTTCCAGCTTCGCCAGCATATCCTCATCATAGTCAAAATTAGAATAATTGATACGGATACCGGTCTCTTTTTCAAAACCATCTAAAATCTCCTGGGGGAACATGCCGTCCCAGGTATAGAGATTCAGTTCTCCCTTATCTTCTTTACCGCCTGCTCCACAGCCGGTAAACAACGTGACCAGCATGGTCGCTGCCAACAGCATTGCCAGCTTTTTCTTCATAATCTCCTCCTTCGATACAGTTCTCCTGCATCATCTGCTATACATTTTTATGTTGTTACTTATCCGCAATTGCATTTGCGGAATCGTTCTTTCCTCATTTTCCCCCGGCAGCTTTCTCTACAGCTGTCTGCGACTTACATCCCAGCACATACGCCCCCGCCAGACACAACAATATCACAAACAGCATGACCGTGGCAAGTGCATTGATCTCCGGTGTCACACCGGTCTTTAATTTCGTGTAGATCTTCACCGGCAGGGTATTGACCTTCGGTCCAGTGACAAAAATACTGATCACCACATCGTCGAAGGACATGGCAAATGCAAGCAGCACTCCCGACAGGATTGCCGGAAGAATCTGTGGCAGGATCACATCCCTAAATACCTGCCACTTCGTAGCTCCCAGATCCAACGCCGCCTCTTCCAGAGACCGGTTCATTCCCACCAGTCTCGCCCGTACCATAGTGAACACGTAGGGCACACAGAACGTGGTATGGGCGATCACCAGTGTGACCATACCAAAGGGCAGTCCCATCAGGGAAAATACGGACAAAAATACCATGCCCAGAATGATCTCCGGGATCATGATGGGGAGTGTGGACACATAGGCCACGGCATCGTCCAGTTTCCGTTTTCTGCGGCTCATCCCCAGTGCTCCCGAAGTGCCGATCAACACCGCAAAGGCACAGCTAAGTACCGCAAGGATCAGGCTGTTAATCAGTGCTTCCCCCAGATCTCTGTCCCGGAACAACTCCCGGTACCATTTCAGGGAAAAGCCCTCCCACACGGAAGTCAGCTTGGAGGCATTGAAGGAATACACCACCGTCAACAGGATCGGGATATAGGTCAGCACTGTGATCAGCGCTACATATACAAAGGGCCATTTTTTCTTTTTCATACGCTACATCATCCCTTCCAGCTGTGAGGTTCCGGTGATCTTGCGGTACAGGCGGATCATCACGGAAGTCAGTATCATCAACACCGCAGACAGCGCCGCCGCAAAAGGCTGGTTCCGCCCCTTGGTGATCTGTTCCTGAATCACACTGCCCACCAGCACGATCTTATTGCCGCCCAGGATATCCGCTATGAAAAACAGTCCCATGGACGGAATAAAGGACAGCACCACGCCGGACAAAAGTCCCGGCAGCGTCAGCCGGAAGCTGACGGTCCAGAAGGCTTTCCACGCCGAGGCTCCCAGATCTCTGGAGGCTTCCACCAGAGAGGCATCCAGCTTCTCCGCACTGGAATACACCGCCAGGATCATAAAAGGCAGTAGCGAATAAACCATTCCCACTACCACTGCCGGATAAGTGTAAAGCAGCTTTAACGGCTGCTTCGTCAGGTGCAGCCCCATCAGGATCTTATCCAGTACACCATTGCTGCGAAAGACAATAATCCAGCCGTACAGGCGGATCAGCGCACTGGTCCAGAAAGGGATCATAATGAGCAACAGCATCCTGCGCTTCCAGACAGCGTTCATTTTCGCCATGAAATAACCGTACGGATATCCGATCAGCGCCACGAAAAAGGTGGCGGTAAATGCCAGCTTCAGAGACTGCCAGAAAGTATCCAGATACAGCGGTTCCAATATTCTCTTATAATTGTCCAGGGTGAATGTAAAGTCCACGCCCCAGACCTGTGCTCTCTGTAAAAAGCTCAAAAGGAACAGATACAGGATCGGCAGAGCCACGAACAGAATCGTGAACACATACATAGGGATCATCAGTCCGACATTCCCGCTTCTCCTGCGGCTGTTACTTGTGATTTTCGTCTTTGTCATTATCTATTACCTTTACTGCGTCTTTCGCATCCCAGCCGATCTGCACCTTCTGTCCCGGCTGCAGATCATTGTCGATTCCGTAGCGGCTGGCGGTCAGAGTCTGTCCGTCCGGCAGACGGAACAAAATGCGTAGCTGCCCTCCGGCAAAGCTTTTTTCCACCACCACAGCTTCCCGGGTGCAGACAGTCTCTCCGTTCATCAGAATGTTTTCCGAGCGGATGGCAAACGTCTCTCCTCCCAGACGGAGGATATTGGCATTTCCCACGAAATCCGCCACATAGCTGGTCTGCGGCTGATAGTACACCTCATTGGGCGTCCCCAGCTGTTCCAGGATGCCTTCGTGCATGACACCGATGCGGTCCGACATATTGATGGCTTCTTCCTGATCGTGAGTGATGTAAATAAACGTGATCCCCAGCTGCTTCTGCAGACGTTTCAGTTCCAGCTGCATCTGCCTGCGCAGCTTCAGATCCAGTGCTCCCAGCGGTTCATCTAACAGCAATACTTTCGGCTCATTGATCACCGCTCTGGCAATGGCAATACGCTGCTTCTGTCCACCGGACAGCTGATCCGGCATCCGTTTTCCATACCCTTCCAGCTGTACCAGACGAAGGGCCTGCTCCACTCTCTCTGCAATCTCTGCCTTGGGAACTTTTCGGATCTTCAATCCATATCCTACGTTGTCCGACACATTCATATGCGGAAACAGGGCATAATTCTGGAACACCGTATTGACATCCCGTTTGTTCGGCTCACGGTTCGTAATGTCCTGTCCTTCCAGGATCACCTGCCCGGCATCCGGCAGCTCCAACCCTGCAATAATGCGTAAGGTCGTGGTCTTGCCACAGCCAGAGGCGCCTAACAGCGTAATAAATTCTCCCTGTCCGGCTTCTAAGTCAATGCCCTTTAATACTTCTGTATTATCAAAAGATTTCCGGATCTGCCGAAGTTGTAATATACTTTCGCCCATGCACCGGCTCCTTTCCTCATTTTCGTATATCATTTTTGATACAGATTCTACCGTATTTTTTTATCTCAGTCAATCCTTTATCCCCAGGCAATAAAAACGATAAAAACAGGCTGCCGGCTTCAGAGCCGCCAGAATATCAGGCATTAAAAAAATGCCAAGCCACAGGTTTTCATCCTGGGCTCAGCACCATATTTTACAACTCAACAACCCGGTCATTCACCTGTGTAAAGCTGCCTCCGTCCATATTTTTACGTACAAAGGGAACCCCCCTGCGCACATAGTATACATTATCCTGAAGCAGGGCATCCGGATTCTCTGACGGGCTGATCGTACCACCGAGATCATCATAGCTGATATTATCGCGGAAGGTATTATGGATCGCCTCCTGCAGACAGAACATCACACAGCCTCCCTCATTCTGCCTGCTGTAATTGGATTCATACACCGTTCCGTCCCCGGAATCCGCATCATATGCCATGCCGTCCTGATTGAGTCTGGTGTCCGTGACTTCATTATAACGAAACAGGGCATCCTTGCATTTCCAGGGCCAGATCCCGGCTGCCACTTTTCCCATCCGGTCGCCCGGCTCGCAATAGATCCGGTCATTGATCTCGCAGGCCACAGAGTCTGCCATATTATGCTCCACCAAAGGACGCAGGGCATACATCGGCGTGATCCCATCCCCACCGGCCTCTTTTACATAATTATTCCGTATCTGCATATTTTCATGCCCATAGTTCAGAAAAACGGCTTCCGTAAGCTCTGCCCCCCGGAACTTATCATGGGCATAGGTATAGCCTGCTGCAATTCCCCAGCGGCTGACCCGGTGCACGAAGCATCCTTCAATAACGATATCCCGATACCGTGCCACACCCGTCAGCTCCTCACATTCCGGACGGAGCGCTGTCATATAGATCCCACCGTTGTTCATGTGTTTATCGTAGACATTCCCATGGACATCATGGATCCACAGATTCCTAAGTGTGATGCCGCCCCGCACCCCTTTGTCCTTAGCCACCACAGCCACGCCGGTACGGTTCATTTTCTCACCCAGACTATAACGCTCTCCCGGGATCATGCTGCCTTCATTCGTGATCTCCAGATCCTCGACCACAATATACTCCGCATCGTACAAAAGCACTGCGGAAGATACATAGCCGTGATACACATGCGTAGGTGCATCCAGCGGGGTCCCATAATCCTGATACCAGATGCCCTGTCCGCAGGCATCGATCCGCGGCGGTGCATCTGCTGTACCGTACGCTCCGATCACGATCGGTGCCTCTTTCGTACCGCTGTCTGTCACATGCAGATATTGTCCGTAAAATACACTGCCCCGCTCCAGCAGGACACGGTCTCCCGGATGCAGGCTTCTTCGATTAATGGCAGACAGACTGGCAAACGCCGTACTGCACGTCCGTCCGTCATTTTCATCATTGCCTGTTCTCTGACTCACATAATATGTCGCAGATAAGCTTGTCATATGCATCCTCCCGTAACCGTTTCTCAATGATCTGTGACACCTCCTCATAGGTAAAATAGTCCCCATGATAGCGTCCGAACAGATCTCTGTTCTGTTCGTAAAAATCCCGCTTCTCCTGCTCCGTGAAATCCGGGCAGAAGCCACCTTCCCGGACCTTCTCACACGGCTGCACAAAATCCAGCTTCAGGCGGGTCAGCTCATATTGCAGATACGCCGGTGCGGAAAAATAATGCGGTCCGTAGAACCGCTGTCCTTCCTGTTCCATTCTCCGCAGCTCTTCGTTGTGCTTCTGTCGTCTGGCCTTTAGTCCCTCCATGGAGGGATCCTCGATCAGGCCCATTCTATGCGCCAAAAGGAAGGCTCCCTGAGCCTTCCTGATATGCGCCTGTGTCATAGTTTCCTGTTTTGGCATTTTCTGTTGCATTATTTCACTGCTCCCGTAATTCCATTTGCAAAACTCTTCTGTAAACACAGGAAGATGATCGCTGTAGGAAGTGTACAGATCAATACTCCCAGCATCAGCATACCATAATCCACACTGTATCCACTCTTCAGATTGGCTACTAACATCGGCATGGTGATCGCCTTGCTGTCCTGTAAAATGATCGTCGGCCACAGATAATTGTTCCACGCATTCATAAATGTAACCGTCATCGCCGCTCCATAGGTAGATTTCATCACCGGAATGAACATCCGGAAGAAAATCTGTATTTCGCTCAGGCCTTCCAGCCTGGCAGCCTCAATAATATCATGAGGGAAAGAACGTGCCGCCTGTCTGAAAAGCATGATCATAAACGGAGTCGAGATGGATGGCAGTGCCAGTGCGATCCAGGTATTTACCAGCTTCCAGGAGGTAAACATCTTGAACAGAGGGATCATGATCGCTACGAACGGAAGCATCATTGCCAGCAGCAGAATACTCATCAGAATATCCTTGCCCTTATCATGATAGATCTCAAATCCATAACCGGCAATGGAACAGATCAGCAGTGTCACAACCGTGATCACGATCGCATTGCGGAAGGAATTAAACATCGCAAGTCCGAGATTCTGCATGTCGACCAGGGTCTTGAAATTCTCGATCATATAGGTACCCGGGATCAAGCGTCCTCTTACCACATCAATGCTCTGGTTGGTCGCACCGCACAGCATATAATACAGTGGAAATGCTGACAGAAAGCTTGCTATCACTAAGATCGCGTAGGAAATTATTTGCTTGAATTTAGTCACGTTTGTCACCCACCTTCATCTGAATTGCAGACAGAACCGCTACCATCACAAGTATGCATACAGACAACGCTGCCGCATAATTAAATTTCGGTGTCTCCACAAAGGAGATATTGTAAATGTAATGCGCCAATGTCATTGTAGATTTTCCGGGACCGCCTGCTGTCAGGTTCATAGACTCATCGAACAGCTGCAGTGTTCCCGAAGTAGACATGATCGCCGTCATCAGAATGGTCGGCTTTAACAACGGTATCGTGATCTTCATAAACTGCTGGAACGGTGTCGCTCCGTCGATGTAGCTTGCCTCATATACAGAATAGTCGATATTCTGTAATCCTGCCAGATAGAATACCATATTATATCCGGTCCATCTCCAGATCAGTGCGATCACGATGACCCATCGCGCCGGCCATGTGCTCTGGAACCAGTCCACCGAAGACAGTCCGATGGCCATCAGCACTCTGTTGACCACTCCATCCGGAGCAAACAATGACTTAAATATCATGGAATAAGATACCAGTGACGTTGCACACGGAAGGAAGATCAAAGTACGGAAAATACCTTTTCCTTTTATCTTAGGATTATTCAGCAGCTGCGCCAGCATCAGTGCGAGCACAAGCATGATCGGTACCTGAATCACAAAATAAAAGAAGGTATTGAACAAGCATTGCTGGAATGTTTTATCCTTGAGGATCCTGGCATAATTCGCTACACCATTAAAGACTCCTCCTGTCTTCCGGAAGGAAAGAAGGATGGCCTGTGACATCGGATAGAAACAAAATACAAATATTAAAATCGATGCCGGGAGCAGGAATGCCCATCCGGTCAGATTATGCCTTTTTTCCAAACTTAATTTTGCTTTCTTCTTTTCCATGTTTCTCTCCTACAACAGTACCGGGAACGCACTGCTGCACCCCCGGTACTATCCAGTTTCCATACTCTGGTGATTATTCAGCGATATTAAACTCTACGGTATCCTGAGCGTTTTTGATCTCTGTATCGATATCAGCGTTCTTCTGGACAACGTTGGTGATTGCATCTGTCAGTGCGCTTCTGATGTCAGAGTAGTATGCACCGTAGTCAATTCCGGGAACATGTCCGGCGAACTCTACGATATCCTTGTACACTGCCTGACCGCCGTAGAACTCATTGCCCTCATTATAGGTCTCAGACTGTGCTGCGGGCAGGTAACTTGCGATCGCTCCTGCATTTACCAGCAGATCATCGTATAAATCTACATCAGCACCAAAGGTAGCGTTCAGGAAATCAAATGCCAGATCGGTATTTTTGCAGTTAGAAGATACTGCCCAACTTGCACCACCGCAGTTAGCGTAGTTGGTTGCGCCTTCTACATCATCTAACTTAGGCATATTCACGATTGCCCATTTACCTGCCTGATCCTCTGCTGCCTGAATGGAGGACATGATCCAGCAGCCCTGGATAACGCCTGCTGCAGTACCCTTGTTCATGGAAGCGATATACTGATCCCAGTCGGTATAATCTGCCATGATTCCTTCATCGATCAGCTGCTTATAGGTCTCAATTGCTTTCTTCAGTGCTGCGTTGTCAACCAGTGTCACCTCTCCATCCACCATGGGAGAAGCGCCTGCAGACTGTAACATCTCGATCACAATCTCAGAACCGCCGGAGCAGGTCAGCATGGGAACATCATTCGCAGCCATTACCTTCTTGGACAGCTCCATGAACTCAGACCATGTGGTATCCTTGAAATCTTCTACCTTAAGGCCTGCTGCTTCTACCATATCGGAACGGATCGCCATGATGGTAGCACCATTATCAAAAGGAATACCATAATGTGTTCCATCTACAGTGGAGTCAGCCAACTTACCCATAGAGAACTGGGAGAAATCAATTCCGCAGTCATCCAGTGCTGTGAAGATTCCGGGATAATTGGTTGCATTTTTGTGGAAGGAATAATCCTGCATCAGGAAGATATCAGGTAAAGTGCTGTAATCACCGGCTTCAGCTGCTGTGATCAGAGCAGTCTCGATATCGCTATATACCTTCTCCTGAATGTCTAACTTGAAGTTAGGATGATCCACCTGATATGCCTTCTCTGCCTGCTTCATTGCATAGACATTGAAGTTAGGATCCCAGCACCATACGGTCAGTGTCTCGTCTTCTGCGGAAGCAGTCGTTTCTGCTGCTGCCTCTGTTTCCTTGGATGCCTCGCTGGGTGCTGCGCTCTGCGCATCATTTCCGGCAGGCTTGCTGCCACATCCGGTCAGCATGGACATAGCCATTGCCGCTACTAAGAGCACGCTTAATACTTTCTTTTTCATCTTAAATAACCTCCTTATACTTGTAAAGTACTACCTTATAAAATATGAAACGCTTTTTGCTTTCCATAAGTTACCTGTCTTCCATATCGTCCACCCAACGCATTTCGCCGGGCTTCAGATCCAGCACATACGCACATTTTCCTTTGATATACAGCTCTGTGTGCTGTGCCTGTGCAGAGTTGTTGATCACTGCGATCTTGCCGGTCTTCTGGAATACCGTTACTTCGGTATCCACATTCGTTACATAGTAGCGTTTCATCTCCTGCTCCATGCCGGCTGCATAATAGATTGCCCTAAGCAGAAGCCTGCAGTTCTGGGGAGAATACGGAAGACCTGCAAAATATACGCTGTGTCCTCTGCCATATTCATTGACTACCAGCTGGCTGTATTCCCCATCCATCGCAAGGATCTGATAATGTCCGCCCTGTGCATAGATGCGGCTGGTGCCCTCGCCGAAATCCAAGGCTCCTTCAATATCCTCTAAGATAAAGTGATCGTCATTTTTCTCATTATATTTGTCCGTACTGAGAGAGAAGCACATCTCGCGGTCTACACCGAGCACATCGGACAATTGGAAATATCTTCCCTGATACTGATAAGCGGTAGGCTCACCCACACCGATGAAGCCGCCTCCCTGATCCACAAAGCGTCTGATATTGGTCAGGACCTTTTCGTCGATCCAGTTCTCCGCGCCGCTGAATGCGGTGTACGCATCCCCGACATTAATGATGACCTTGATCTGGTCAGGGATGCCATTCCTGACATCATCAAAGGAAATGAACTCGACCTCAAAAGGCATTCCGCTTAAGCATTCCAGTACTCCCTCTGCAGAATAGGTTTCCCTGTGCCAGATCGCATGATGTACCTGATTGGACATCCACCTTCTCTGACTGCCCCAGCAGTTCAGGATCGCCACCTTGAAAGGTGCCACATAGGAAGCTGTACCCTGCATATTTTCATGGATCTCTCTAAACTGTGTTACCACGTTTTGGATCTCATCAATGAAACCGGGCCAATTATTTGCCAGCTTCAGATAACCGCCGTATCCAATCCTGTCCAGGGGAGACCTGAGTAATGCACGCCTTGCTTTACGCCAGTTATCCCTTGCCTCTCCGATCGGGTCACCGCCCTCGCAGAACACATCCGGGAAAAAGTAAGGCAGCAGCCGTCCTTCGGTATAATCCACTCCCTTGATATCAGAGATCATGCGGAGTGTCACACCGCTTCCGACAGAGCCTACCACTGCATCCAGTCCGATGCCTGCGAAATATTTACCGTAGGGTTCTGTTCCGATCCAATGATCTCCGAGGAACATCATCGCTTCCTTGCCATAAGAATGTACAATGTCTACCAGCTCCTTCGCCAGCGCACATACCTCGATCTGCTGGAACTCTATGAAATCCAGGAACTGTCTGCTGGGAACGCGGAACATGCAGTTGTGATATCCCTGATCCACAATGTACTCCGGGCGGAATTTGTAGCCTGCCCATTTCTCAAACTGTTCCAGGATATAGGGGCTCACACTTGCGCTGTATCCGAACCACTCTACATATTTTTCACGCTTCTTGTCATCGAAGGTCAGTGTGAACTGATGGAAAAATGTAGTGAAGCGGACCACGTCGATATGAGGATTGTCCTCACACCATTTTCTCAGCTTGTCTTTCACATACTGTTTGGTCTTGGGCTGTCTCACATCGTAAGTCAGCTGATGCGGTGTATCCTTCCAGTCATTCGTGATGAAATTGTACATGTGCACCGGATCCCAGATCAGAAATGCCAGGAAGCTTACCGTATACTCATGATAGGGGATCGTACGGATCTCCACTTCACCGGATGCCTCATCAAATTCCCATGCATCCGTCGGCACTACCTCACCGGTCGTTCTGTCGATCACTTCCCACCAACGCTTCGGATCGTCCAGCGTATTGACCTTAAGTTGCTCCGTATGGAAGCCTTCCATCAGACGGATGCGGAGTGTTTCCCCTCTGGCGGTAATGCGGTTGCTGATCAGGTATTCCTGCTGGATCTCCTCCGGATGCTTCATCGCCCACTCATTATCCTTTCTCGTGGTATAATAAGTTGCGTATTTCTTCACCGGCTCTGACAAAAGTGCTTCCGGCATTTCGGTTCCGTCACAGTCTCTTAAAGCGTCTGCACCCAGAAGATTTTTTAAGCGTATCGTTTCGTCAATGATGTCTGCATCGGTCGGCAGCGTCAGTCTTCCTGTCATCGCATGGTTTCCTCCCATCACTTTTGTACTATCTTGCAGCTGATGACTAAAGTATATCGGCTTCCTGACCTGATATCAATTTCTTTGTTGCTTGTTTTGTTATGTTTATTGCTATTTTGTTACTAAAATGGTGGATTTTCTGAAATGATTATGTATAATATGCTTATCCAGATCATACATAATTTTATTTTTTCGTCTTTTTTACGAATTCACTTTAAAATTATTGCTTTTTCATATA
>ERZ791825.1038-NODE-1038-length-16974-cov-3.771795_pt1 | contig 16974 bp, 16 predicted proteins | sample MGYA00510298_ERZ791825 | MGnify/ENA primary metagenome ERZ791825 (study PRJEB30046, sample SAMN00792010) | human gut metagenome | study: EMG produced TPA metagenomics assembly of the A metagenome-wide association study of gut microbiota in type 2... | reverse complement strand
TAGACCTGAAAAAGGATTTCTATGGAAAAAATTCAGGCTATTTTATGATGATAGGCGTAGATAATCTTGCCAACATCAATCTTAAACATGGCAGGCATTATGGGGATGAAGTGATTAGAAGATGTGCAGAGGTTTTTGAAAAAAGAGTTTCCCTTCATAGAATATGGCATGTGGAAAATAATTGCTTTGCGATGTACCTTGATGCTGACAATGAAAATGAAGTGAAAAAGGTCTTCAACGGATTTTTGAAGGAAATGTCTGATACCTGCACCCTCTCGGCAGGGGTTGTGCCTAACAACACGGATATGTTCGGCACGGAGGAGGATATGTATTCATGCGTGGAGATGACCTTTGAGAAGGCGAAGGCTTCGGGAATCGGTTCAGTGTCATTCTTTTCACAGCAGGATTTAGAGCAGAGAGTAAAATCACTTCAGTTTCTTGATGAATTACAGATTAGTGTAAAGAATGGCTGTGAGGGCTTTTACCTATGTTATCAGCCGCAGGTTAAGACAGGAAACTATCAGGTATACGGAGCGGAGGCACTGCTCCGCTATCATTCGGAGAAGAGAGGACAAGTATATCCGGACGAATTTATACCGCTTCTGGAGCAGTCTAAGCTTATCAATGTCGTGGGAATGTGGGTTCTTGAAACCGCACTTGAGCAGTGTAAGGAATGGAGAAGGTTCGACAAGGATTTCAGCATGAGCGTCAATGTTTCGGCTGTGCAGCTTAAGGAGAAGGATATTGCCGAAAGGGTTCTCAATATTTTGAGGAAATCCGGTCTGCCGGGAAGTGCCCTGACCATTGAGATTACGGAGTCCATACAGCTTCAGGGCAATGACAGTTTTATGGATATTTTTAATTGCTGGCGTGATGCGGGAATTGAGATATCCATCGATGATTTCGGAACCGGTTATGCAAGCATGGGCTATCTTAAGAAGCTCAATGTAAATGAGATTAAGATTGACAGGATGTTCGTAAGAGGTGTCGAGGAGGCAACCTACAATTATAGGCTTATAAGCAATATGATTGAGTTTGCCAAGAATAATTCAATCCGTATATGCTGCGAGGGAGTGGAGAGTGTGCAGGAGCTTACGGTGCTGGAGGGATTGTCACCGAACCTTATACAGGGCTATCTGTTCTCGAAGCCATGCGAGAAGGATAAGTTTGAAAATCTGTTCCTCAATAGTCACACAAGTGAATACGAGGAACATGAGAAATTTGTCCGGAAGCTCTATGAGTTCAAGGACAGAATGCAGGTTATCTATTTCAATACCAAGGATATTCTTAGAAAGACGGAGCTTGGACTATGGATTATACGAATAAATGAAAAAGAGAATTACTGTGAGCTGCATACCGATGAGACGATGGAGAAGGTAATAGCTGTTGACAGGAAATACACACCGCAGGAGTGTTATCACTACTGGTATGACAGAATAGATGAACGCTTCAAGGACTATGTCGATGAGAATGTGAAGAAGATGATAGAGTCTGACAAGATTGTACAGCTTCATTATCGATGGCAGCACCCGAAGCTTGGCAGGATAATGGTGCGCTGCTGCGGAAGACGTGTCGAGGATTCGGACGGGATGATTACACTTGAGGGCTATCACAGAATGATAAGCAATGTTGAGAATGCAGTAAAGGATATGTAGAATATTTAACAGATGGAGGATATTATGGTAAAGCATGTTATTTTATGGAAGCTTAAGGAAATGGACGAAAAAGAGACTGAGAGCGTAAAGGCAGGAATCAAGGAGGGACTTGAAGGTCTTGCCGGAAAGATACCGGGTCTTGTGGAGATACATGTACATACCAATGGTCTTGCAGGCTCCAATGCTGACGTCATGCTGGATTCGACCTTTACCGATGAGGAGGCGCTTAAGGCTTATGCCGTGAATCCTGCGCATGTTGCGGTTGCGGACGGCAGGGTAAGACCGTATACTGCGGTGAGGACATGCCTTGATTTTACCATATAATATGATTGTAATTTCTATTTGACAAAATAATAGAAAAAATATATCATGAGGTTTAATGATTTTTGGAGGAAACAGAAAAATGCAGCAGGAAGCTTATAATCACAAAACAATTGAAAAAAAATGGCAGAAATATTGGGATGAACACCAGACCTTTAAGACTGATGTGTGGGATTTTTCCAAGCCTAAGTACTATGTACTTGATATGTTCCCTTATCCTTCAGGCGTAGGCCTTCATGCAGGACATCCGGAAGGATATACGGCAACGGATATTATGTCAAGAATGAAAAGAATGCAGGGCTACAATGTGCTTCACCCGATGGGCTATGATTCCTTCGGACTTCCGGCAGAACAGTATGCCGTATCTACAGGGCATCATCCTAATGGGTTTACTGAGAGCAATATTGAGACATTCTCAAAGCAGCTTAAAGAGTTGGGCTTTGACTATGACTGGACAAAGATGCTTGCGACAAGTGACCCTAAGTTCTATAAGTGGACACAGTGGATTTTTAAACAGCTCTATCTTGCAGGCTATGCCAAGCTTGTTGACATGCCGGTTAACTGGTGTGAGGAGCTGGGGACAGTTCTTTCCAATGACGAGGTAATTGACGGCAAGTCTGAGAGAGGCGGTTATCCTGTAGTAAGAAAGAACATGAAGCAGTGGGTAATCGACCAGCCGGCATTCGCAGAGAAGCTTCTTGAGGGTCTTAATGAGATAGACTGGCCTGAGTCGACTAAGGATATGCAGAGACACTGGATTGGCAAGTCAGAGGGCGTTGAGGTTGATTTTAAGATTGCAGGCGGCGGAGAGTTCTCCATTTACACGACCTGTATAGAGACAATCTATGGTATCACATTCATGGTTCTTGCACCGGACGGACAGCTTGTCAAGGAACTTATGCCGAGAATAGAGAATAAAGAAGAGGTTGAAGCATACATCGCAGAGACACTCAAGAAAAACGATATGGATCGTACTGAGCTTAACAAGACCAAGTCCGGCTGTAAGCTCAAGGGAATATATGCGGTTAACCCTGTAAATGGCAGGGAGGTTCCTGTATTTATAGGAGATTTCGTACTTGCAAGTTATGGAACAGGTGCTGTTATGGCGGTTCCTACACATGACCAGAGAGATTTTGAGTACGCTGTTGCACACGATATTCCGATGATTCAGGTAATTGATGGTGCAGATGTGAGTGAGCATGCCTTTGAGAAGGGGGATTACCTCGGAAAGGGTTGTAAGCTCATCAATTCGGAGGAGTTTACAGGTCTTACCGTTGAGGAGGCTAAGAAGGCTATTACAGATAAGCTTGTCGGAATGGGAATTGCCAGAAGAAAGGTCAACTATCACTTCCGAGAGTGGATTTTTGCAAGACAGAGATACTGGGGTGAGCCTGTACCCATTGTATATCTTGAGGATGGTTCAATACATGTGCTTGCAGATGATGAGCTTCCGCTTGTACTTCCTGAGCTTGAGGATTATAAGGGAAAGAACGGACAGGCACCTCTTGAGAACGCTGCAGAGTGGAAGCAGTACAATCACAATGGCTTAAAGGGCAGGAGAGAGACATCTACAATGCCGGGAAGTGCCGGTTCAAGCTGGTATTATATGAGATACATCGACCCGGATAACGATAAAGAGTTCGCTGATCAGGAGCTTTTAAAGCACTGGATGCCTGTTGATTTATACATCGGGGGACCGGAGCATGCTGTAGGTCATCTTATGTATTCAAGAATCTGGAACCGTTTCCTCTATGACAAGGGACTCTCACCTGTAAAGGAGCCGTTTAAGAAGCTTGTTCATCAGGGAATGATTCTTGGCTCTAACGGAATCAAGATGGGTAAGCGTTTCCCTGAGTTCGTTGTAAATCCTAGTGATATCGTGAGGGATTACGGTGCAGATACCTTAAGACTCTATGAGATGTTCATGGGACCACTTGAGGCTTCTAAGCCATGGAGCGCAACAGGTGTTGAGGGTGCTAAGCGTTTCATAGTGAGAGTATGGAATTTCTTTACTAATCCGGATAACATTTCGGATGCGAACAAGGATGAGCTTACAATGCTCTACCATCAGACTGTAAAGAAGGTTACGAACGACTTTGAGAACCTTGCTTTTAATACTGCCATCAGCCAGATGATGATATTCGTAAACCAGCTCTACAAGACAGGAACATGCCCGAAGGAGTATGCAGAAGGATTTATAAAGATGCTTTCATGTATCTGTCCTCATGTAGGTGAGGAGCTCTGGTCTGTATTAGGACATGACGATACAATCGCATACGAGGCATGGCCACAGTTCATAGAGGAGCTTACAGTTGAGGATGCCGTCGAGATTGCAGTTCAGATTAACGGTAAGACCAAGGGTGTTGTCAAGGTTTCCAAGGATGCCGATAAGGATACAGTTCTTGCGGCTGCTAAGGATGCAGTTAAGGAGAAGCTGACACCGAACATCGTCAAGGAAATCTATGTTCCGGGCAAGATTGTAAACATTGTATGTAAATAATTGATTACTTTGAATAATGCTGTGACAGTGCTGCCATGGCATTATTCTATATTGGAACATATAATTGCGGTAATCATTTTGCTGGTAAACAGTTGTGCGGTGTTACGGAGAAATTGCATGATATCCGGCTGTTACACACTGGTTTTTGCAATTATACAGATTCCATATTAATGTGTAAGGAGAAATTGTATGCATTCACCACTTGAAATTGCAAGAAATTTTGTTGAGATTGGTATTCACAAGGTTAAGCTGTCAGCGTGGAAGATGCTGATACTTGGCTTTTTTGCTGGAATGTTCATAGGCTTTGCGGGAATTGCTTCGACAACAGCTTCCGCAACCATTGCCTCAGCTTCAGTTGCAAGACTTGTTAGCGCATGTGTATTTCCCGCCGGAATGGCTATGGTTCTTGTTGCCGGAAGTGAACTCTTTACCGGAAATAATCTGATTATAATAAGCGTTCTGCAGAAAAAGGCAACCGTAGCCGGCATGCTTAAGAACTGGTTCTTTGTATTTCTTGGGAACTTTATCGGAGCCGGTTTTGTTGCGGTTATGGTTGTATATTCCCATGTACCTGATTTGTACAACGGACTTCTTGCACAGAAGGTTGTTGCCGCGGCAATGTCGCGGATAAACCAGAGCTTTTCTGAGGCATTTATGAGAGGCGTATTGTGCAATATCCTTGTATGTATTGCCGTGTGGGCTGCGTTTGCCGCTAAGAGAGTGTCGGGAAAGCTGCTTATGAGCTTCTGGCCGGTAATGCTGTTCGTATTGTGCGGTTTTGAACACAGCATTGCGGACATCTATTTTGGCATAGCCGGAATAGCTGCCGCAGGCGAATACGGCATTGCTGCCGCAGGACTTAACTTCGGAAGCTTTCTCTTAAAAAATCTCCTTCCGGTCACACTTGGAAATATTGTTGGTGGAGCAGGAATCGTTGGAATAGGTTACTGGCTTGTGTATCTTCGTCATACTCCGCTTAGTCCGATGACGATTGAGGCGGAGCAGGAAGAGATAGATATTGCGGAGGAATATTAATTGGTAAGGGCGGTGCAATGACCGTTTGGAAATGAGGTTTGTATGACACAGTATTCTTTTTTACAAGTAATAATGTTCTTTTTTGCATATTGCTTTTTGGGCTGGATATGGGAGACAGGTTATGTGTCAATCAGAGAGCATAAATTCGTAAATCGTGGTTTCCTTCATGGACCGCTCATACCGATATATGGTTTCGGTGCGATGGCTATACTTTTTGCGACGCTTCCTGTTAAGGATAATCTTTGGCTTGTATTTATATGTGGTATGTTTGGCGCTTCAGCACTTGAGCTTGTGACAGGCTGCACGATGGAGGCTATATTCCATGTAAGATATTGGGACTATACCAATATTCCTACTAACATAAAAGGTTACATCAGCCTGCCGACATCAATAGTGTGGGGATTATTTTCAATTCTTATGATAAAGTTCATACATAAGCCGATTGAACATGCTGTGCTCAGTCTCTCGCAGACTGCGACGGAAGTGCTGACAGTATTTCTTGTGATGTTCGGAAGCATGGATCTTGGAATATCTATCAGGGATGCTCTTGATTTAAAGGAGATATTGAAGCATATTTCCGAGATGGAAAGCGTGCAGCGTGCACAGAAGCGCATGGATGTCATTGCGGCTGTATTTGACAATGATGTTGAGAACTTTAAGGAAAAGGTTGCAAACAGGCTGTCCGGAATGGAGAAAGGCGAGTTCAGACGTATTAAGAGTCTCCTTGAACGTAACCCATCGGCTAGGTCTACAAGATATTCAGAGCTTTTCGACAGCTTTAAGACTACAATCAAGGAGCTTAAAAGACCGGGTAAAAATGAGAGTACAGACAATGAGTAACTAAGCGTTTTTGAGCATTTGCATGAAGAGGTCTAATTTTCCCTGCTGTTCAGGGTTCATATCATCCCTCAATATATTTATTATGGCATTGGTTTCATCCTGTGTGAAGCTGATGCCTTCTTTTTTTGCCTTGTTTGAAACGGCGAGGAGGAGCGGGAGCATTTCATCGCTGCCTTTTCCCTTAGCTATGTTGGCAAAATTGTTTATAAGAGCTGCCTTGCGTGGGTCGAGCCCCTCCGTGATGTGTGATGTGTTCATATTAAAACTCCTTTCATAGTCAATAAAAAATCATAAGAGCGATTCAAATTTACGGCACTGTGCGAGCTGTTCCGGTGACAAAAGTCCTGAGAGCATATCCAGCGGAGAAGGCTGATAAGGTGGTTTTGGCGGAGGACAGCTATCTGGCCGGTTGTGCGTATTTTCATACTGCTTACCATCGCCGGGGTTACAGGCACATGGAGGCTTTTGCGGCGGTTTGTCACCCGGAGTGTCATGCGGCCTGCTACAAGGATTATCGTCTGGAGCGCCATGAGGCTTGCCGCAAGGATTATCGCCGGGAGTAAATGGTGGCTTACCGGTAGGCTTGCCGCATGGAGCACCGGAAGGTTTATCAGGAGGCCTGCCGCCGGGTACACATGGAGGCTTGCCGGGTGTCGGCGGGGGACATGGATTGGAATTGAGTGCAGCCTGAATTTTCTGTGCCTTAATCATGCCAATCATCATATCAAGCTGCTTCTGTTCCTCAGGTGAGCAGTAGCCCTTAAGCTCTGAGAGCATATCATCCCCACACGGAGGCTTGAACATACATGCCGGAATGCGATTGTGATTAAAGAAATCGAGTGTCATGTTAAATTCGATTATGCGCACCATGAGTCCGAACATTTTCTGCTGTGAAGGCTCTAAAAATGGAATGAGAGCCTTGAGAAGCTGCGTGCTTCTTCCGATGGTCCGCTCATCAAATTCAGTTTGTATTATTGACTGGTGCGGTGGTTTTGGTGGCATGGGCGTGGGTCCTTTTTATGTAGTGGGATGGGTTATCGATAAAATATATGCATATATAAAAAAAATATGCCACAAGGGGCTTGACAGGTTGGGGATTGGCGGTTTACTTTGCCCGGGAAAGGAGGAGAAAAGCAAAAATAATTGGAAAGGAGGTAAAATATAAAATGAATATATACATGAAAAAAAGTGAGACGAAGGAGTGGGATTTTCTCACGCAGGCAAATAATGGAGACAGTTGTGTTATTTCTTTTACCAATGATTTAACTAAACTAATAATTACGATTTTGATTATAGTCGTGATAATAATGGCGATTGTATTGGTAGTTAAGATTATAAAGAAAAGATGATGGAAAAGCCAACAATAAAGGAAAAGGGCAGGGAAATAACACCCCTGCCCTTTGCGTCTGCAGCCTTTTAGAAGCCGCATCCACCGCCGCAGAAAAGAAGAATAAGAATCAACCATATACAACTGTTGTTGCCGCATCCGCCGCCGCAGCCGCAGTCATCACCATTGCCGCAGCCGAAGACATTGGAAAGAGATGTTCCGTTGCCGTTGCCGCACAGGCAGGAGAGAAGAATTATCCAGATGATAATATTACAGCTGTTGCAGCCTCCGTTGTTGGAACCTCCACATCCGCCGCCGCATCCACAGTTTGTTGCTGCTAAATCACTCACTATAGTTTCCTCCAAAATCTTTATACACTTCATAATATGCCGCGAATGGAAATGTGTTACCGGCTTTATGTATTTTTTTAATCAAAACATACCTTGTTTTTTTAATAATCATATTGTATGATACAAGAAGAAAAATGCAGGCATTAGAGCATTTGAGGTTAATCGGAAAATATAGTGCCGTGGTGAGCATGTGCAGATGGAGGACTTTATGGATAAGATTAAGATGACTATACCTCTTGTGGAGATGGACGGAGACGAGATGACAAGAGTACTTTGGAAGGTGATTAAGGATGAGCTTCTGCTTCCTTTTGTCGAGCTTAACACAGAGTATTATGATTTGGGTCTTGAGTACAGAAATGAGACTAATGATCAGGTCACAGTTGACGCAGCCATGGCAACTAAGAAATATGGTGTGGCCGTTAAGTGTGCAACCATCACACCTAACGCAGCCAGAATGACAGAGTATAACCTCAAGGAAATGTGGAAGAGCCCTAACGGAACAATCCGTTCAATACTTGACGGAACGGTTTTCCGTGCTCCGATTATAGTTAAGGGCATTGAACCGCTTGTCAAGAACTGGAAGAAGCCTATAACGATTGCCAGACATGCCTACGGCGATGTGTATAAGGCTGTTGAGATGAAGGTTCCGGGTGCAGGTAAGGCCGAGCTTGTCTATACAGACACAGAAGGAAATGAGAAGAGGGAGCTTATCCATGAGTTCAAGGGTGCCGGAGTTATTCAGGGCATGCACAACGTGGAGGCTTCAATAGAGAGCTTTGCGAGAAGCTGCTTCAATTATGCGCTTGATACGAAGCAGGATGTATGGTTTGCGACGAAGGATACCATATCCAAGAAGTATGACCACACCTTCAAGGACATTTTTGCGGAAATTTTTAAGAACGAATATGAAGAGAAGTTCAAGGAAGCAGGAATAGAGTATTTCTACACACTTATTGATGATGCGGTTGCAAGAGTAATACGTTCGGAGGGCGGATATATCTGGGCATGCAAGAACTATGACGGAGATGTCATGAGTGATATGGTTGCGACAGCGTTCGGTTCACTCTCAATGATGACATCAGTGCTTGTGTCTCCACAGGGCTACTATGAGTACGAGGCAGCACATGGCACCGTACAGCGTCATTATTATCGTTACCTCAAGGGTGAGCAGACATCCACCAACCCTATTGCTACAATCTTTGCATGGACAGGCGCTCTCAGAAAGAGAGGAGAGCTTGACGCAAATAAGGAGCTGATGCAGTTCGCAGATAAGCTTGAGAAGGCTACGATTGATACTGTTGAGGGAGGCCGGATGACAGGTGACCTTGCAATTATAACATCCATAAAGGACGCAAAGACCCTCAACAGCACAGATTTCATAAAGGCAATCCGTACTACACTTGAGGCTATGCTCTAGGAAAAGGCAGCGGTGTACAGATTATGGTTAAGCTTATATTAAGCGATGTTGATGGAACGCTTTTAGCCAGGGGCGAAGGCGCTTTTGATGACAGTGTGTTTGAGGTTATTGACAGACTTTATGAGCGTGGAATACATTTTGCCGCAGCCAGCGGGAGAGGATACAGCGATCTTCACAGGCTTTTTGCGCCTGTGAGGGACAAGATGGATTTTGTGTGCAGCGATGGAGCCATGACAATAAGTGATGGTAAAATTCTTGATATTAATTCAATGAATAAAAATGATGTGATAGCACTGGCTGAGGACATTACATGCTCTGAAGGATGTGAGTTCCTCCTGTATGGGCGTGAGAAGCTGTATATCAGTCCTAAGACGGAGAAATACAGAGGCTTTATTGCCAATAGATACCGGGACAGCATTTCATTCGTGGATAGTGTGAAGGATGTTGGAAAAATAGAGGACGATTTCCTCAAGCTGTCGGTGTATGCGATAAATGGAGTTGACTCCTGCAACAGCTATTTTGAAGATAACTGGATGGATACATTTGAATTGGTCTATAATTCTAACAACTGGATGGAATTTGTAGCGAAGGGAATAAGCAAGGTGTCCGGTGTTGAAGCACTTTGCCGTAAGTATTCTATCGATATGGATGAGGTTATGGCATTCGGCGATGGCGGTAACGATATCAAGCTTCTTGGCACGGTAGCCTATGGCTATGCCATGGATTATGCGCCGGAGACGGTGAAGGCAGCAGCGGGGTATATAACCGATGATGTTATGGAGACGATACGCAGACAGGTGCTTGCCTGATGTAATGATGATTGTGATAGTGGTATATAGGCAGACAGTTTTTACAGGAAATTATCAATCTATACATAGGTCATCACGGTGATGAAAAAATTGAAATATAAATAGTTGTGGGGAAGCTGTTTTATGTCGGAACAGATTTATTACAAGGCAACCGGAATAAAGGAAAAGGTGATACAGGAAATTATCGCTCTTGCAAAGAAGTATCAGGTTGAGAAGGTCATACTATTCGGTTCGCGGGCAAGAGGTGATTTTAAAGAGCGCAGTGATGTGGATTTGGCGTTTCGCGGAGGAAAGAGCAGCCGTTTTATGTTGGATGTCGATGAGGAGACCTCCACTTTGCTGGAATTTGATATCATTGATTTGAACAAACCGGTAAGGGAGGAATTGTTGGAGTCAATCAAGCGAGAGGGAATTGTGTTGTATGAAAAAATATGACAATTTTAAAGCTGCATTAAATAATTTGAAGGATATTTATGACTATAAAGAACCTTATGGAAATGTAGAGATAGCCGGAATAGTTGGTCTGTATGAAATATGTTTTGAGCAGGCATGGAAAGCGATGAAGGAGCTTCTTGAAAATTATGGATATGCTGACAGCGCTACAGGTTCTCCGAGGACTATACTTAAAACTGCGTATAAAGCAGGAATGATACAGGATGAGGAGCTGTGGCTGGATGGGCTTGCTTCGCGAAATAATGTTGCACATGCGTATAATGAAGCGATTGCGATGGACATAATAAAGCAGACAAAAGACAAATACTATGCGATGTTTGTCAATCTGTCATATACGATTGAAGAAAATTGGATGTAATATTGAGCCATTGTAAAAAGTAAAATTGTCAAAAATAAAATATATTCAGGCTTGACATTATAACATTTTTGAAATATACTTCCATAGGTAAAGTGTTGACGAGAAGAGTACTATGTTACGGTTCTACAGAGAGAAGCATATACGGTGCGAGTGCCTTAGAATACTGTTTCGGGAAGACCACCTCCGAGCGGCCTTAATACGGCACGGTGATTCCGTTATCATCACAAAGAGATATTCCTGTTGATATATGATGATATATTGTGCAGACTTTTGAATTATTATTGTATACGGAAAGATAGTTATTCAATCATTGCTTGCCGGATATATTGTATTCATATAGATTTCAATGAGAATAATAAGGGTGGAACCGCGGATATGTATATTCGCCCCTTATACAGATGGAGAGCCACTGTATAGGGGGCTTTTTGTATGTGTATATTGCTACGTCAAAGTGATAAAAAATTATAAGGAGATTTTTAAAATGGTAGATTTTAAAGCAGATGAGAGACTGAATACTCTCAATCATTCATGTGCACATGTTATGGCACAGGCTGTTAAGCACCTTTATCCTAACGCTAAGTTCTGGGTAGGACCTGTTGTAAAGGAAGGATTTTACTACGATATCGACCTTGGCGATGTGGCTGTAAATGATGAGATTATCGCAGCTATCGAGAAGGAGATGAAGAAGGTCTGCAAGGAAGGCAAGAAGATTTTCAGAAGAGAGGTTACTAAGGCTGAAGCTCTTGAGATGTTCAAGGATGATATGTACAAGCTTGACCTTATAAACGGACTTGAGGATGGCAACATCACGGTGTATGACCAGGGTGATTTCACAGACCTCTGCCGTGGACCTCATGTTGATAACACAAAGCTTTGCAAGAACTTCAAGCTTGTAAAGTACTCGGGCGTTTACTGGAAGGGTGACGCCAACAATCATGTTATGCAGAGAATTTACGGAGTATGTTTCCCGACAGCCGAGGAGCTTGAGGAGCACCTTAGGTTACTTGAGGAGGCTAAGGAGCGTGACCACAGAAAGATTGGCAAGGAAATGGAAATCTTTATGACTGATGACCTCATCGGACGTGGACTTCCTATGTTCTTACCAAAGGGCTACACAGTATGGCAGGAGCTTGAGAACTACATCAAGGCTAAGGAGAGAAAGCTTGGCTATCTTCACGTTATGACACCTTGTGTAGGTACAGTTAACCTTTATAAGACCTCTGGCCACTGGGATCATTATAAGGAGAATATGTTCCCTGCTATGGAGGTTGAGGGAGAGTCATTCGTACTTCGCCCTATGAACTGTCCTCATCATATGATGATTTATGCTAATAAGATGCATTCATACAAGGATTTACCTATGAGAATAGGTGAGATAGCACATGACTTCAGATTTGAGGCAAGCGGTACTCTTAAGGGAATCGAGAGAGGAAGACATTTCTGCCAGAATGACGCACATCTTTTCGTCACACCTGAGCAGATTGAGTCTGAGTTTTCTAAGGTTGTTGACCTTATATTTGACACATACAAGGATTTCGGAATCACAGATTACAGATGTGTTCTTTCACTCAGGGATCCTGAGGATAAGGTTAAGTACCACGATGACGATGAGATGTGGAACAATGCAGAGAATGCACTCAGAAAGGTATTAAATGACCTTGGAATCGAGTACACAGAGGAAATCGGTGAGGCTGCCTTCTACGGACCTAAGCTTGATGTAAATGTTAAGCCTGCTGTAGGTAATGAGTATACACTCTCAACCTGCCAGCTTGACTTCTGTCTCCCGGCTAAGTTCAACTTAACTTATGTTGACAAGGATGGTCAGAAAAAGACACCTGTTGTTCTTCACAGAGCAATCCTTGGTTCACTTGACAGATTCATGGCTTACATTCTTGAGGAGACTAAGGGTAACCTCCCACTGTGGCTTGCTCCTGTACAGGCAGTTATCCTTCCGGTTAAGAATGAGGACGAGGAGCTTAACGCTTATTCCCATGAGCTATATGATTATCTTGCTTCTAACGGAATCAGAGTTGAGATTGACGAGAGAAATGAGAAGCTTGGCTACAGAGTGCGTGAGGCACAGGTCAAGAAGACACCTTATCTTATCGTGCTTGGTAAGAACGAGGCTAATGACAAGACTGTAAGCTATAGACTTCACGGTGAGCAGAATTCAACAACAGTATCCAGGGAGGACTTCCTTACAATGCTTAAGGATGAAATTGCTGCTAAGAAGCTTAATCCGGCAGCCTCTAAATAGTATTTCGGATTTTAATATTTCGCATTTATGACTATAAGACTTCATGCGCAGTGATTTTTGGCTGTGTGTGAAGTCTTTTTTTGTAGACCGGCATATTCACATGAAATGGATATAATCTGAAAATTATGTAATAATTGAAAATATAATAACCGAATGATATACTTAAGCTTAGATTGAAATATTATTATGGCTGTGAAACGGAGTAAGTTTGAAAGTAAAACTTTCAAACAACTTATTGGTGGCAGTACTGCAAGCAGTGCTTGCAGTATGCAGGGGGATAAGTTTGAAAGAAAAACTTTCAAACTACTTATTGGTGGCATACTGCAAGCAATGCTTGCAGTATGCAGGGGGATAAAAATGATAGTTAATTATAAAATGATATTGCAGTATGACGGCACGCGGTACAATGGCTGGCAGAAGCAGGGAAATACTAAAAACACGATACAGGGAAAGATAGAAGAGATTCTTTTTAAGTATTTTGGACAGGAGATAGAGCTTCATGGTTCCGGGAGAACCGACGCGGGGGTTCACGCTGTCGGACAGGTGGCTAATTTTAAAGTAGAGTATCAGAAGGCTTCGATAGATAAAATATATGGAGCAGAAAATAATATAGGTGCTGATAAAGAGGCTGGCAGGCTGAAAGACAATGCTGTTGAAAAAATAAAGGATGAGCTCAACTCATTTCTTCCGGAGGATATCAGGATACTCACTCTCGAGCAGGCAGATAACCGCTTCCACGCAAGACTCAACGCAGTGGAAAAGGAATATCGCTACTATATAAGCCTTGACAGAAAGCGCGATGTGTTCGCAAGAAAGTATATGGCACAGCTTGAACATCCGGAGAAGCTTGATATAGAGAGAATGAGGTCTGCGTCTGAGAGATTTATCGGTGAGCATGATTTTCAGGGATTTTCGGATAACAAATCTAAAAAGAGCACGATAAGGCGGATTGACAGCATTGAGTTCAGATTGTGCGGTAAAAATATAGATAATGCTGATTATATGGAAGAAGCCCATAATGGCAGTATATCCGCTGTGCAGGATGGCTGTCTTGAGATTATTTTCCGCGGCAATGGCTTCCTGTACCACACAGTGAGACTCATTGTAGGAACGCTGTTGGCCATCGGCATGGGAGAGGCTTCCGCGGATGTGGCGGACGAGATTTTTGAGAGCTGCGATAGAAAGCGGGTTCCATATATGGCACCTGCAGAGGGATTGTTTTTATACAGGGTGGAATATTAGGAGGCATAAATATGGACAGCACAGGTTATGCAAAATTAGAAAAGAATCTTATAGATATTCTCAAGGAACAGCAGATGAAGCTGGGCTATTGCGATGAGGAGGTGAGACTGTATTATCCGTTGTCATCGGTCAACCATTTCTTTGGAACGGACGATAGCGCTGAGGCAATGCTTGACAGATTACAGTCGGAAAAACAGCCGGATGAGTTTAAGGAAAAGCTTGGAGCTGTGGAGGTGACACAGCATAATGGGCGCTTTTGTTTCCTTATTTCAAAGGAGGGTGGAAGATATGTGCATGAGAATATCACACCGGACAGCTTCCTTGGCGAGCTGATAGCCTATGTCGGAGGGCATGACTGCACAATGCAGGGAATATTTGATTTGTTCCGTAAATATTCAAAAGGTGTGGTCATTGAGAAGGCTAAGGATGATGAGTTTGACTACGTTGTGTATTTTGGACATTCAGACGATGATACTTCCGATACAGCCGGTGATGAGTACTATTACTGCTTCAAGGACGAAGGCTGCCACATAATATACCATAGATTTTTGCCGGAGGATTACAGGGACATGTTTTAGTGAAATTTTTTTTAGGAAAACTACGGTTACGGCAAAGCAGGAAGAAAAATAAGCTTGACAAATTACTCTGCTGTGATAAACTTTAATAGGTTGTTGGATATTCTGCCGGCAGGCATTGAATATTCAGCACTGAGGTTTATCAATAGTATAAAGTAAAAGCTATGAAGACGAAGATTATATTTTTTATAATGCAGTAGACAGATATTTTCCGACAGAGAGAGTGGGTCGTCGGCTGGAAGCCCGCTTCAGGTTCAGATAGCTGTTTAAGTTCCCGTTGGAGCTGCACTCTTGAAGGATTGCTTGTAGAGAGTGACGTATGTGCACGTTACGCATAAGTTGAGTGCCCGGTGTATTCCGGGAATCAGGGTGGTACCGCGAGTTTAAGCCTCGTCCCTCGTTTTTTGAGGGGCGGGGTTTTTTAGTGTATAAATTGTTTAAACATAACAGAAATAAGCAAGCAGGCTGATAAGCCGTATTGCGAATTTCTGTGTCAATCGCGTGAATGCGAAGCATGAAGCGATTGACATTTATACATGCACATTTTATTAAGAAGAAAAGGAGTAAATGACATGTTTAATGCAGATGATTTGAAGAAGAAATTCTTAAATGACATTGAGACAGCCAGGTCAGAGAGCCAGCTTTCTGAGGTATGGAAGACCTACCTCAGTAAGAATGGTTCTGTTCAGGGACTTATGAACGGAATCAAGGAAGTTGCCAAGGAGGAGAAGAAGGCATACGGACAGTTTGTCAATGATGTAAAGAACTGGGTTCAGGAAAAGTATGATGAGAAGAAGAAGGAAATAGAGGCTCTTGAGCTGCAGCAGAAGTACGAGAGAGAGACAATAGATGTGACAGTTCCGGTAAAGACACGTCCTATGGGAAACCTCCATCCGCTCACAGCAGTTAAGTACGAGATGATTAATGTGTTTGCGGGAATGGGCTTTGAGATATTCGAGGGACCGGAGATAGAGGATGATGACCATAACTTCACAAGACTTAATGTGCTTAAGGATCATCCGTCAAGAGATATGCAGGATACATTCTGGCTCACCGACGATCTGCTTCTCCGCACACATACATCACCGGGACAGATTCGTACGATGGATGCGAAGAAGCCTCCTATCAAGGTGCTTGTGCCTGGTAAGGTATTCCGTTCTGATTCTGATGCGACACATTCACCGATGTTCAGCCAGATGGAGGGACTCGTTGTCGATAAGCATATCACACTCTGTGACCTTCAGGGTATGCTTGATGAGTTTGTAAAGAAGCTTTTCACAGGGGATGTAAAGACAAGACTTCGTCCTTCATATTTCCCATTTACGGAGCCTTCGGTTGAGGTCGATGTAAGCTGCTTCAAGTGCGGCGGCTGTGGGTGCTCACTCTGCAAGGGAACAGGCTGGATAGAGGTTCTCGGCGGCGGTATTGTAAATAAGAAGGTTCTTGAGAACTGCGGAATTGACTCGGAGGAGTATTCAGGACTTGCATTCGGTATTGGTATCGAGCGTATTGCGATGCTCAAGTATGGTATAAATCACATGGGTAAGCTTTTTGAGAATGACATTGATTTCTTAAAGCAGTTCAAGGCATAACAGTCGGAAATGGAGAATAGATATGAAAGTATTACTTAGTTGGTTAAAGGATTATGTAGATATAGATGTCACTCCACAGGAGCTTGAGAAGAAGTTTTTCGGTGCCGGCTTCGAGGTTGAGGGAGTTGAATATCTTGGTGAGAATATCGAGAAGGTTTATGTAGGACAGGTTACTTCTATAGAGAAGTATGAGGGAGCTTGATGAACGGATGCAAAGACTTAGAGAACGTCGGGCAGGTGGAA
>ERZ791825.1035-NODE-1035-length-17048-cov-3.055140_pt1 | contig 17048 bp, 7 predicted proteins | sample MGYA00510298_ERZ791825 | MGnify/ENA primary metagenome ERZ791825 (study PRJEB30046, sample SAMN00792010) | human gut metagenome | study: EMG produced TPA metagenomics assembly of the A metagenome-wide association study of gut microbiota in type 2... | reverse complement strand
AATGAGGGAAAAATCAAATCTGGGACAATTCGTTACCGACGCTATGCTTCGAGACGTAAAACGTATAACAGATGAAGGGATAAAGAACGGACGCTCATGGACAAAAACATATGATGATGTCATCTCTTACATTGACTACTACTATGGGGCCAGAGGTAAAGTCGATAAGGATTTCTGGGGAAGTTTACAGAGCTATATGACACAAACTTACCAATTAGCATCCAACCTCGATAAGATATCTCAGAAATACTCTCCTCTTCTGCCTAAAAAAACTGCAAACGAGTTGCCAGAAGTAGAAGTTATTGCCCCTAAAATAAAAAAACCGGATATAACCCCGGGACTGTCAGCGGAGCAAGAGAAAAAAATCACAGACGCAAAGCTGAAAGAGGTTGATCGTTATATCGCAACCAAGAAACTAAAATTGACACAAGATTATACCGAGGGCCTAAGATTATATGATGATTATCAAACAAAACTTCAAGCTTTAGAACTCGAAAAATTAAATAAACAATTAGCTATCTATAAAATAGGCAGTGACGAAAGAAAGAAAATTGAACAACTGATCCTTGATTTCCGAATTAAACTGATGGATAAATCCTATCAAGAATATCTCAAAAATTTGGAAAAAGAGGCCAAAGCCGATAAAGACCGTAAAGTCCAAAAAGAGAAGTTATACAACGGACTAAATAAAGATTTGCAATCTTTCGTTAAAACACAAAATGAGAAACAAGAGGAATTAGCGAAAAAGCAAGAAGAAACAGACAAACGAAGAGCACAAACCTTATTAGACTTCTCCGCTCAAGCTGGCCAAATCCTTGGGGAATCTTTAGTTGATTCTGAAACAAGTTTTGCTGACGCTATGGGGAACATTCTATTATTGACATTAGATACTCTTCGCCAAGTTGTAACAATGTCGATCGCAGAAACCACAATCCGCAATGTGTCTAAATTAGGATTCTTAGGACTAGCAAAAGCCGCTGCCGAAATCGCACTTATCAACGTCGCTTTCGGAGCCTTGAAAGGCCTTATCAAGAAACCTAGTACATCTACCGCAAATGCAGGTTTTAATGACAACACTACGCCGCAAACCGGACAACGAGTTGTATCAGACTCCACCGGTTGGTACAACGGAGGATTCACCGGCAACGGTGGTATACTTGAAGTGGCTGGTCCCGTACATCGAGAAGAATACGTTACACCGGCATGGCAATTACAAGATCCGGTTTCCATGAACCATATCCTAGCCTTGGATGCCATCCGAAGACAAAGAACAAGCACAAATCCTCTTCCCGTCAACGGATTCGCCAACGGTGGATACAATGGACGCTCGGATGAAGAAAATGTAATGGTTTCAAGTAATAATCCGGAATTACTCAAAGTACTCACACAGCTACTTATGCTATTCTCCGAACTAAGAGCAAAAGGCATGAGGGCCTATATCGTTTATAGCGATATCGAGGCCGCCCAGAAGACATTGGACAAATCCAAAAAGATAGGAGGTAAATAAAATGGATATCATTCACGAATCCGGCAAGGCTTACGACCTAGGAGACATCCAATTGGCCTTATCCCGGATGAACCCGTTCTTTAACGATTACGGAGAGCAGAGCTTACCGGTAACACTCCCTCCCACGGACAGGAATAGGGAACTACTCATCTATCCGGATAACATGGCCGGGATCAGCAAGGCCTCGCAGCGGATCAACGCCATGATCCAACACGGGGTATTCTCCATTCCCTGCCGTCAAGCCATCCTGTCGGCGAACCGGAAAACCGGGATCGAGACCAGCTTCTACCTCAATACCGGAGCGTTCTACGAGAAAATCAAGGATGTACCGTTATCCACGGTCTTTGAGGACAAGGTTATCAAGTTCGCGTCTGTCAGCGAGGCGATATCCTTCTGCCGGAACCTGTTCATTACACATGACGACCGATTCGCCTTGTTCCCGGCCATCCTAGAGTCCGGTTCTTTAAACGCCACCGGTGATCCGGGACCGGACGGATATCCCCGTCTTTACAACGACGTGGAGCGGACGGAGGTAGTCGATGAGAAAACGATCCGGTTGGCTCCGGGATTCTACATATCCCCCTTCATCCGTGGATTGCATCTATTGGAGGAGATATTCGCCTATCTCGGCTACACCTTGGAGGACTCCTTCTTTTCCCGCACCACCCCATTCAAGGACATGGTCTTTCTGAACAACACGATCGATACGATCGTAAGGGGTGAGATCCGATACTCCCAGATCGTCCCGGACTGCATGATCAAGACGATACTGGACGTATACCGGTATAAATTCTGCTGCGAGTTCATCCCGGACGAGACCCGCAAGACCATCTGTATCGTGCTATTCGATGAGAACCTGAACGAGACACCCTCCTGCGACCTCACGGATCGCGTAGCCGGTAAATACACAGTCAACCATCCCTCGAGCTTCAAGCAGTTAAAGCTTACCTGTGACCGGCTCACGCCGCCGGAAGAGAAACAGGAGAGCGAGCGCCCGATGCCAACGACGGGAAGAGCCACGGGGAACGAGAACGAGGAGTTCAGTACCTTGGTAGACCTATTAAAGAAATACCCGGACGTGGAGTATAACCAGATATCGGGTGAGTTTGTCCGGAGAGGTTACAAGGGGATCACGCCGGTCACGCAACGGATAGGTCTGGTCACGATGGATTATTACGCCGGCGGGACACTGGAGACGGAGAGCAAGGAATCCCCGGACGTGCTACCGGCGATGGTCTATACACCTGCTTTTGGCAGCGGAGGAGCCGGGGCCATCCCGCATCTCGGGATTTATATAGGGACCGGAAGATCGTTGAACTCCTCCATCATCATGGATTCCGTGAATGACTCCACGTCTGAGGTGGTAGGCGAGGCGGAAGATAACGAGGAGTTGAAACCCATGCCGGCGTTCGTATTCCATGCCGGGAAACTGGACTACGGAACGATCCTCAATCATGACGCCGAGGGAAACAAGCTCTGGAACTATACGCTCGCCTACCACGGCCCGGACGGGCTTTTCGAACGGTTCTGGAGGAATTACGATTCCCTGCTCCGGAACTCTCTGCTCGAGATAAAAGCGAGCATGCTTCTCAGTGACATCCAAAAGGTATCGCTCTCCGAGTACAGGAAGGTGACGATCGAGGGACAGGAGTTGCTTCCCTCCGCCATACAATATAGCCCGGGTTCCCGGGAACCCTTGGAATCCACGTTCCTTACCACGAGGCTTTACGAGCCGGTATCCACGGCCATGGCCGAGGCAGAGCGGTTCGCCTCCCATGTATCCAAATATAAATGGAAGGTCAACTACTCCCGATCCAACGCCAGTGACAGCGTGAAAAGGAGATGGGTGTTCAAGGAGGAGCCCGTGACCATATACTACGCCCCGCCCAGCGCATACCAATACGTGCAGGGCGGGAAATACCATCAAGCCACTTATCCCGTGCAATTCTATAGCCGTGGCTCCGCATCCGGGCCGACCGATCCGGAGGACGGTACCCTGACCGTGTGGCTCGAGCCCGTGACCCGGTAACTGTCCTTTATCGGACCATCCGACAGCCATACTTTTGGGGGTAAAATAATCGCAAATGGCAACGATCATAGATAAACCAGACGCTCTGAGCCTGTCCGGGAACATGAGGAAATTTGTATTGGGGGCACAAGAGGCCGTCTCTTTCATCTTGAAGAAAGGAACGGCCACCTTGCTCGAGCAAAGCTACGAGCCCGGGCCGGACAAGATGGTCACGATCGACGTGAGAGAGGTGGTGGAAAGCCAATTGAGCTATACTTTGGACACGGCCCAAGAGATCTATTCCCAAAATACCATATTCGCAGATTTCACGGCCACGATAGACGGGACCTCCCACTCGTTCCGGGCGATCCGGTGCGGGATAGCGGATCTGGCGGACACGCCGGGAAACTGGTTGAAGTCCCACTTCCTCACGTGGCAGCCAAAGGTCAAGGAGGTGACCTATTACTCACCGGAGTGGTTGACCTACTACGCCATATCGGACTGCACGGTGAAGGCCAAGGCCACGTTCCCGGACAAATCTTCGAGCATGACCTCCTTGAAGGGAATGACCGCCGGCGAGTGCGTGACACTCAATCTCCAATACGCAATCGTAGCCAAGCTATTCGGGAACAAGTACCCCAGCTATCTCGAGGTTTACGCCGAGGCCGGCGGAGCGAGACTGAGCGTATCGCAATTCTATAAATTCACGGATATCCATTCCGAGGACGAGCAATGGTTCCTTTTCGAGAACAGTCTGGGCGGTATGGACACCTTCCGTGCCCATGGGGTGAACCGTCTGCAGGCGGAGCATGGCCACCTGATAGCGGAACTGGACGAGAACCTGTCCGAGTATGACGTGGAGACCGATCGTAAGTTCGTTAAGAACACGGGATTCCTCGATGATTACTCCCGCCGTTGCTGGATTTTTTCCCCAGCCGGGCCAAGTATATATACGAGGCGTCCATGATCCGGAGAATAATCGTCACCGAGAGCGACGCCACCTACACCTCCAACGATCTCCCGAGCTCCTATACGTTCACGTACCGACTCTCGGAGATCTCGAGATACCTGAACCTTATCCGTAACGAGAAAGAGCTTCCGGATAATCTAACGGTTCCAAACCTCTCCTCGCCGGATTTTATTTTTCCCCCTCGCTTAGCTGAGCTCCCACGGCAAGAGCTTAGCGAGGGGGTATTATTCCCGGCCTTTGATCCGCATAACCCGAAAGCATCCGTAGCGACTTTTGGCTCGATACATGATACCATAAGGAACAGTATCATAAAAGAGCTCGGGGACACATGGAGGGCCATCGTCAACGAGGCTGGCGGGTCCGGGGGAACCGGTGACGGCCTTTACCATATAAAATTGGATGACCTGACGGAACCATCCGACGAGAACGGGTTCACGGCCCTGAGAACCTTGAAAGAGATACTGAAACCCATATCCGCCCTCGATGACCGTTACCTGCGTAAGGATATCGACGATACGGCGGCGGGCAACATCACGTTCGAGAAGGATATCATCCTTGCCGGCCTTGACTCCTCCATCTACTCAGACCGTGACGCCAACGGTTTCGGCCATGAGAACGGGTTCCGCCTGTTCGCCGACGGCACGATGTGGCTGAAGGACCTGAGGGTGAAGAATGACTCCATGTTCGCCGGTTCCCTATCCTCGCCCATGTTTGCCTCCGGTTTCCCTAACGGGACGGGCTGGATGCTCGCCCCGTATATCCGGACCAACGCCGCCGGGATAAACGAGACGAGATACAAGCTGGAGATCGACGATATCGCCGTGCGGGGAACGTTACGGGTCTACGAGTTTATCGTGTCCCAGCTCCTAGGGGAGAATGACAACCGTATTTTCTCCGCGATGATGGAGGTGGACCATTACGACGCAAACTCGGGCAGGATCTACCTCGACACGGACGGGGGGCGTTTGTACAACCCGTTCCGGAAAGGTGACATCCTCATGGTCCAGCAGTTCCAAGGCGATCCCACCCTTGAGAACAACTACCAGATGGTGAAACAATACGAGCTGAAGGTGGTGTCGGTGGGCGTAGGCTACCTCTCCGACGGTGAGAACCGTATGGACTGGCTCACCTTCGAGAACTTCGTGGGCGACCTGTCGCAGGTAACAAAGAGGGATACCTTATGCCGGGTGGACAACCCGGATAACTCCACCCGTAGCGGTATCATCAAGATCACCACGGTGGACGAGTTCGGAACGCCCTACATGGACGTGATCCGGGGGATGAAGACCGACCCTGAGAATTGCGTGAAGGTCCGTATCGGGAACCTGAACGGTCTGGTCACGCCCTATTTCGGAAGATTGGACGGTGACGGGGCGTACGTGGAGAATCTTTACGCCCGTGGAAAGTTCATCCTCTCGGATACAGGAGAGGATGTCAGCACGCTATTCCAAGTGATGAACGGCAAGCTCTCCAGCGAGATGTCATCCATCCGGCACGAGATAGCGGAGAAAGACAACTATCTCACCAACTCGTCCTTCTCCGAGGATATCGTCGGATGGGAGCCGGGCAATGACGTGTCGTTATTCACCGTCAGCGAGCGTTACATCCCGGTGAACGACTCCCTTTACTCGGAGAAAGACCGGATAACCGGTATCGTGCGGGTGTTGAACAGGCTCGCCCTCTGCATCAAGAACTCCACGATCAGGCAGTTGAACGCCAAGCTGTCACGCAGGCCGGAGGGGTTGGTGGAGATGCCGGACGGGACCACGAAATGGCCCACGTTCTATATATCGTTCATGTGCAAGGTCAAGACGGCCGGTACGCTCACCATAGGTTTTCCCGGGCAGGACCTGTACGAGACCAAGGCGATGACGCCCACCGACGCATTCGCACAGGAGGAATTTATCGGGGAATGGGACGGGACGGGTGATTTTACCATCTCCCATACCGGGGAGATATTCATCTATAACCTGCTGCTCACGAGCCGGCCGCTGGACGATTTCCGGGTGGAGATGTCAACCAAGCTGGAGCAGACGAACGAGCGTGTGGGAATGTACGCCAACAAGGTGGATAACCTAAAGGGTACGGTGACGGACATGGGGCTGGTGCTCGACAACACGAACGGCACCCTGTCCGCCTACGTGACGAAGACGGACAACAACAGCAAGACGATCACGGACCTCGGCCTACGGATAGACGGGATCAATGACAGCCTGTACCTGTACGCCACTAGCTCGGAGCTCTCCGGCCTCAGAAACGATCTCTCCGCCTCGATTGAGGTGAACGCGAGGAGCATCACGCAAAAGGTGTCGACCACGGACTATAACGGGGACACGGTGGTCTCCATGATCAACCAGACGGCCAGCACGGTCACGATCAAGGGCAACAAGATAGACCTGAACGGCGTACTCATCGACCATAACGGGAAGATCTACGCCAGCCTGATAGACGCAGACAGCATCACCTCGAATATCGTCAAGATAGGAAATTTCGTGTGGGGAGGGAGCGCCTTGGCCGGGACCCCCGGGACCACGTTGATCATCAGCGGGGCAGCGACAATCGGTTTCTCGAACGGATACGCCGCCCAATTCGGGGGAAAGGTCTATATCGACGGGGCGTTATCCTGCAGCTCCATAACGGCCTCCGGGTACGGGAATATCCATTGCGACACGCTAAGCAGCGTCGGGAACGTGTGGTCATCCGGCGATTATTACTGCCGGGGACACCAAGGAGTCTCTTTCGGAACGGACGTGGACCTTGATAAAATACGGTTGAGAGTGGTCGGCGGCATCATCGTCGGCTACCAGAACGAGTGAACCATCATTTAAAACATACGATCATGAGAAAGGAACTAACGATTTTGACAAAGGTCACCAAGGAGGTGACAGGCAGCCTGCCCGGCGGGGAGACGGTAAGGTACTCCGGGGCGTACGAGCCCGGCAAGGGGCTTGGCTCCATATATGCCGCCGTCACGAGAGAGGGCAGGCAGGTACTTACCATCAACCACCAACGCAAGGGGCAGGTCGGTTATAATTTCTCCGCGGGGGATGATTTCAAGACCATGGAGACCGTCATAGGCGAGGTATTGTCGGATATCGATGACCTCTATGACGAGGCGGGCTCGGAGAGCGTGAGGTTTACCGTCGAGAACGGGATCATAACAGGGGTTTCTAACGATTAAAGAATTAACAGTCATGGCAAAAGTGGATTTCAAGAATTTAAGGGTACAGGCGACGATCGAGGGCGATCCCATCATCGTTGACACCCGCAAGGAGCTGGGCAACCTCGTATGGGGGGCGGCCCGTGACATAGCCGTCTCCGATTTTGGCAAGGAGATATATTTCAGTGACGGACCGACCGAGGTCGGCGAGGAGACCGCCAAGGAGATACTGTCGATCCTCGACATGTCCAGCGCCTCCGCGCCCCTGAGACGCGCGCTGATCGAGGCGCTGACGCCCAAGAGACTTCCGGCTAAAAAGGGGAAGTGAGCGCATGGATTTGTCTAACCAGTCAATCGAATAACGAAATGGCATACTCAACCGATGACATCAAGGCGCTCGCCGCCATATTGAAACCCATTATCAAGTCGGCCCTAGAATCCGGATCGACAGGGGTCGGAGACCTGGAGGTGGTGACATCCCTCGATAGCGTATACTCCCTCCCGGCCCTTCGCATGCCGGGAGGGATACATGACGTGGTGGAGGCCCCCCTGTCCTTGCTGCGGGTCAATCTTCGCGTGACGACGACACACGTACAATGGAAACTGGGTAATGGAGAGTGGAAGGACCTGCTCGCCCTGTCCGAGCTGAAGGTGGTCTTCCGGCGTACGGAGAAGCACCTCCAATGGAAGGTTGGCGCCGGGTCATGGGAGGATATCGTCGAGCTGGAGAGCCTCAAGGGGGAGAAAGGCGACCGGGGGGACGCTTTCCGGTACGAGGACTTCACCCTTGAGCAATTGATGGGCCTGAAGGGTGACAAGGGAGACAAGGGGGATAACCTTGAGTACAGGTTGCTGGACAGCTTCCCTTCCCTGGAGGCCCTGAGAGCGGCGTATCCAACGGGGACCGGACAGGACGGTTTCTTCATCGCCGGTGACGGGATGTACGTATGGGACCCGAAGGACGTGGCATACAAGGAGATCAAGCTGGAGGTGGACAAGGTATTCACCTCGGAGATATTCAGGGAGGTGACACCCTCCGGCGGCCGTATCGCCATCGACTTCCTGAAGGCCCCTTACGCCAAGGTGGCGCTCGGACAGGACACCCTCATATATAACCTGGAGATACAGAACACGAGGGAGGGATCATGCGGGAAGGTCATGGTCTACCAGAGCGGCCTCCGGCAGATCGTGCTGAGCAACACGATGAGAGGCACCATAGACCTGCCGCTCAATAGCGATACGATAGCTATACTGAATTACAACCGTGTCGGGGAATATATCTATATCCACACGAGCACCATCATCGGGGACAAGACCTATCCCGGCCCGCAAAAGATCAAGGACTTCCATGTGGTCTACTCGGACAGCTCCTCCTGCACGGTGCAATGGACCGCCCCTTACGCGAATAACATCTACGACAGGGGAACCGAATACGACATGCGATAGGCCAACGACCTCGTGGATACCGACGACCCGAAAGTGTGGGCGGGACTCCGCAAGGTCCCGGCCATCCCGACGCCCGAGAATCCCGGGACGCTGCAGAGAACGACGATATCGGGTCTCGTCCCTAACAGGGAGTATTACGTATACCTGAAAACCATCAAGGTGAATTTCGGGGTGGAATACATATCCGGGGCCTCGGATCCCGTGTACTTCCGCACGGTCGGCAGCGAGGACATGACGAGGGCCTACCGTATCAACCTGACGGAAAGGAACATCATCCCCCAGCTCAGGAATTATCTCACCGACACGGACGGGACCGTCTGCTCGGTAGGCAGGATGGTGGACGAGACCGAGAGGAACGTCTTCCTCGATGACGGGTACCCGGACATGACGAACAAGGGCTACTCGACCTTCTGGTACCAGTACAAGTACAGCCGGGACACCTCGCCTTTCGACATCGTCATAGACCTGTTCTCCGCCTACGTCATAGACAAGATGTTCGTATATACGTCATCCCGGAACAAATTCTCCGTCTACGGCATGAGGGACATGGGCTACGACTGGGAGCGTGTCGGCGAGATCAGGATCGAGTACAACGCTTGGGCGGCATTGGATTTCAGGTCCTGTCAATGCAGGTATATCAAGCTGTCTTGGGATCTCATGGATTTCGGATCGAACTCCAAGCTCCCCGTCATGGGCGAGGGGGCCGAGGGATTCCCGGAACCGGAGTACAACGGGACACTGGAGAGCGTGAGGAACCTGCTGCTTTACGGCCGTCCGGCCTCGACCCGGCCGGAGGGGATCATGTCCCCCCTGCGCCGCTCCACGACCCGCAAGACCGTGGACCAGTTCCTCTGCACGAACGGGCACGCCTACCAGCAAGGGCGCATCCATAGCATGTGCTCCGGCGAGAGGTCCCGCATGTACATCTCCCTCGGCCATTTCGCCGCCTTCGACCCCTCCGGCCAGCCGGTCCCTTACGCCCGGCTAGCCGACATGCGTTTCCGGGTAAGCCGGATACCCTGGGTGAGCGGGAACAACGGGACGGGGGAAAACCTTGTGGAGACCTTGACCAACACGTACAAGAGATATGGATTGAAGCCCTATATCTGCAGCACCGGCGTTTTTGACCCCTGCCTTTACGACAGGTCCCTTACGATCCATAACCGTCCATGCGACGCCTATTGGTACCCGGGAGCGTGGAAGCCGGTGCCCAGGCGCGGTGTCGGTGGCCTTGACAGGTACCTCGGGGTGACGACGGACGCCAATTCCTACAAGACATACGCCAGGCTATGCCAGGCCTTGGCCGCGAAATACGGCAGCGCCAAGGTCGATGGCACGGGTCTCTTCTTCCCGGAGGACGAGTCCGCGGAGACGGGGCTTGACCTTATCAGCGGCATCGAGCCGGAGAACGAGCCGGACGCCAACTGGAACGGCTGGGTGGGCTACGAGCGCGCCGAGGAGTACGCCGCCGTCGTGTCCGCCTCGTCGGACGGCCACGCGGGGACGCTCAAGGACGAGGACGGCAGGGCCATCCCCGGCACGAGATACGGGGGCATCCTGCCCATAGCCGGCGGGACGGCGTCGGTGAACCGGGGATACCTGCAACCCGCCATCCTGCGATGGAAGGCCACACGTACGGATGCCTCGATCCCGGTGGCGGCGTTCTCCATGCACATGTACTTCAGCAATATCGGTAACCAGGGCGGCAGCGACGAGGCCGTGCAATACGGCATCACGTTCGAGGAGGCCATGAACAACGACACGGGGGGCGAGCTACCCAAGGTCTGCGCCTTCCGGGACCGTGTGGCCCCGGACAAGGAGGTATGGCTCACCGAGTTCGGATGGGGCGAGTCGGGAGCCCGGGAGACCGCCAGCAAGTACCAGTGCTACTCGCAGGCAGGCAGGCAGGTTGGGAACTGGACCGTCCCGGACCGGCACCGCTCGGATGTCAAGGGGGCCTGGATCATCCGGGCGTGCGTCCAGATGATGGCGATGGGTGTCGATATGGTCAATTATTACTCCACCGAGTGCGAGGGCAACTATTTCGGGGCCGGGAAGTATGACTCCGGGGCCGGGTTCGAGATGTTCCACTGGAACGATTGTACCGACGATACCCCGGGCGCCAGGGTGGAGGCCATCAAGGCCCATGAGTGCACGTATCCGAGGGGAGGTTTCGCCACGACGGGGCTGTTCGGCCAGCTGCTCGGGAACGGGGCCTACCCGATAACCCGCGCCTACTGGTGGATCGCCACGTTCCGCAACCGTTTGAAAGGTTACGTGTATACCGGGATGAGACATGTCGATACGGATAGCCGTATCGTGATCGCCTGTTTCAAGGAAAGGGACGGGGACAGGGGCGCGTACGTGGTTTACCTGAATGACAGCCAGAACACGGGCGTGGAGGGTGTCGGGATACCCGTTCCCGCCGGCGTGTCGTCGTACAGGCATGTCACCGTCCACGTCCCCGAGATCCCTAACCCGGAGGACGTGCCGAACACGCTGGGATGGGACAAGGAACGTACCGGATTGCCGACTTCCCGCAAGGAGAGATATGTCAACGGGGAATGGGTCGTTCAAAACAAGCCATACCACCAAGACCGCCACATGTCTTACACCAAGGTCCCCGCCTCCTATCCGGAGAATCCCGCCGAGGGTGACGAGATTACCATATTGCCCACGGAGGCGGAGAATCCTTATTTTCCGATAGTCGGGCCTGTACAGGCCAAGGCCAGCCCCCATAAGAACACCCTGTCGGCCCAGCAATACGAGCAGGACCGGGAGAACTGGGAGAGCGAGCCGCAATTGGACAATGACGGCAACGTGGTCTGGACCGTCAAGGGAAACCCGATGTACGCGTGGCGGCAGGTGGACGCCGTATGCGACTACATCGATTTCCATCCGGAGGGTATCCGGGGAAGGACGGGCGACGAGAGAACCGGGGAGGTCATCCGGGGCATGATCCGGACGAACGTGTCCGAGTTCCCGGAGTTCTTTTTCTTTGACGCCATACCCGAGCCGGACTACCGGGGCGAGATCACGGACCTCTCTTCCCGTACGGTATCCTCCTCCGCCATCGAGCTGTGGTGGAACAACACCGGCGTGGAGGATACCGGCTATGAGATATTCGTGTCCGGTCTCCCGGAGACGGGGTATACGTTGCTGAAGACGGTCTGCATAGACGTGGAGAACAAGGCCGTGATATCCGGGCTGCTCCCGGATACCACCTACTATTACAAGATACGTCCCGTCAAGGGTGAAAAGACCGGGACGATGAGCGAGTACGTGTCCGCCAAGACATACCGGGACATCCAGCCGCCGACGGGCTTGCGGGTGGAAAGCCGTACGGCCACGTCCATCAGGCTGGCATGGGATTACGACGCCGGGCAGGTCGCCGATTTCCTCTCCTACGCCATTTATCGGGCTGACGATACGGGGGCGTACGCACAAGTGGGTACGGTTGACGACCAGTCCGTGCAGACCTACGAGGACATGGGACTGGCGGTCGGGCGTGTCTACCGGTACAAGGTACGCGTGTCGGGCCTGAACGGCGTCTCCGACTACACGGGGGAGGTCGAGACAAGGACGCTGCTTCCCGAGGAGGTGACACCCGTGATCCGGAACGCCATCACCGACAAGCTCGGCAGCAAGGTGATACTTACCTTCGACCTCCCGATCGGTATTGTCGGCGGCGGGGCCAAGGCTGGCTTCACGCTCACGGAGGACGGGAACCTCCGGATGGTCCTGTCCGTGACGAGGGACGAGGCCAACCACAACAACCTCGTCCTGTCCATCCCGCAGGACTCACTGGCAGACTATGACAAGAAAACCGACATCCGCGTATCCTACAATGGCCTTGGCGGCATCCTGTCGGATTATGGTGTTACGCTGGAGGGATTCAGGGACGTGAGGGTCGCGAACGTGATCGGCAATTTCACGAACATCAACGCCATCTACCAGATCAACCTGTGCTCCGCCGATACCCCCAAAGTAGCCGATTGGAACAACCTGGCAGGCGAGGGTGACGGGCAGACCGCGCTTGTCGGGATCGTCGATACCTATGGGCGCGTCTCCGGCGTGACGGTCACCCGTGTCCATGACGGCTCATCATTTAAATGGGGGCAGAATTATACCGGGGGTTATTGCGAGATCGAGGATATCCCGGCCTCCGTCTATGGCCCGATGTGGGGCGTATCGCACGGGAACACGAGCTCGGAGGCCGTAAGGGCGAGACTGACGTTCTCCGGCCTCGATAACGAGTACAGGTATACGGTCAAGGCATTCGGCGGTACGAGGTATGGCGGCGACATATCCATCAGGATGCGTATAGGCGACGTGTACACGCCTGTCATACGGGAGCTGGGAAACACGAGGGACATGTTGGCGATAGAGGACGTCTCTCCCGTGAACGGCGGGATAAACGTTGATTTCATCAATCCTACGGAGACCGTCACGGCGAATTACTCGAAGGTCGCGTTCGTGATCGTCGAGGAATACAGGTCCAACGACTCCCCGGAGAACACGGACGTATGGCTGCGTGACGCCACGGTCGTGGAGGAGGAGAACGGCGTGGTCAAGTTCCCGGACGTGACCGTCCACCTGAACTGCGTCGGCGCGGCGACCGCCTTCCGGATCGGCGAGACGCAAGACCTCTCCCCCGTGGACTGGACCGACATCGTGGACGATACGCTGGACGTGCCTTACGTCCTGTCCGGGGGGTTCGGGGAGAAGGCGTTATACGTGCAGGTCAGGAACCTGTACAACGAGAGCAATATCCGTGTCATCGACATAGAGTACAAGGACCCTTACGTGCCCCTCGCCCTCAGGAACGTCTACGTGAACAACGACGAGGCGACCACCTACGGCCGGGACGTGACGGTGATGGCCGACAAGGACGGTGTCCCGACCCATTACCGGATATCGGAGTCATCCGACCTGTCCGTCTCCGGATGGGTGGAATGGCCCGGCCCGAGGGTCTCGGAGGTGCCGTATACGTTATCTGACGGGGCCGGACTCAAGACCGTGTACATGCAGCTGAGGGATGATATCACCGAGTCCACCGTCAAGGTCGATACGATCCAGCTCAAGGTGTTGACGAAGGCCGTGGGAACGATAACGATCCCATTGCCCGACGGTGTCACCGACGCCGGACAGGTCGATATCTCGATCGCCCCGTTGAAGTACAACAAGCGTTTCGCCTTCGGTTACAGTATCGATGACACGTCCATGCAGGCCTATTCCGTGGTGCAGGCGCTGTTCGCCGGCAAGTGGATAGACGACGCGAACTTCTGCCATCTCGGGGCGGACAGGACGACCGGCCATGCCCCGGAACACCCCCTATATTACACGGACGGTCTCGGCACGAGGAGATATTTCGCCGTCGGCAACTATCTCATAACGTTACGCTCCAAGGAGCAATACGGCCACCACCCGCTGGAGGGGAGCGCCGGGGCGTCCAACCCGTACCTGCGTTTCGACGAGCTCAAGGCCATACAGGACTTCGATGGCGAGTGGATGATCCACAACGTGGACGAGACGGTATGGGACAGGACGGACCCGAGATCCATCGCCCGGGGCATGATCGAGGTGAACGACTACATGGAGGCGAACGGCGTTGGCCGGTCCATCATGTCCAGCACGCCGGACGGTAACGAGAACTACCCGGCGGCGGCCCTTGTCTGCGACGATATCAAGGCCATCTGCCGCGAGCGGGGGGCCGGGACCAACCTTGACGTATTGGCGATCAAGGATATCGAGAAGATGCAGACCCCGAGGTACTTCATGGACGACACGTCCGTGGAGAACCTGAGAGGCATACTGGCGAGGACCACCGGCAACAGCGTGCTCGGCCTTTCCGCGCATTGGGGAAGCCTCGGCAGCCACCGTCCGCGCGGGGCGGTCGGCGTGGATGACGGGAACTGGAACAACGTCAGGGAGGTGCTTGAGTACATATACGCCGCCTACGGGGCCGCCGGTACCGACGAGGTATGGTTCGCCAACGACAGCGAGGTATACCAGTACCTGTATCTCAAGAGATACACGTCGATCTCGAAGAGGATCGAGGGTAATGACCTTGTCGTCACGGTGGAGATGCCGAGACTCGATAATTTCAAGTGGTTCGAGACCACGTTGTTGCTGGATATCGAGGCCGGGGCCGCCTCCTCGGACGATGGCGTGTACGGTTTTACATACGGAATGAATAACGGAAAGTTTATGATAAACGTGAACATGATGGACGGCCTCGTCGAGAGGGCCGAGAGATACACCGCCAGGTTCGAGGCCTCGGAGAGCGGGGAGGACATGGATGACGCCCTTTATTTCGTGCAACGGCTCAAGTCGTCCTTGCGGGTGCCGTACATGGCGAGGATCAACGCGTTGATCGCCCCGCCGGTTCTCGTGTCTTTCGCTATCGAGGCCACGGAGACGAGCGATCCGGCCATATCCTGCGCTTACTCGGCGACCGGGAAGGTCACGCGCTACATGATTAGCGAGTCCCCGGATTTCACGGGGGCCGGGTGGCTTGATATCGTCGATAGTCCCATACCGTACCGGTTGTCGAACGTGGAGGGGGATCATACCGTCTATCTCAAGGTGGGGAACGCTTTCGGGGAATCCTCCGTGATGGGCGACTCGATCGCCTACAATCCCCCGGCGTTCGGGCTGGCGGGGATCGTGATCGATGGCGGTGCCGCCAGCACCTCCGACCATACGTTATCCATAGCGTTCAACGTCCTCGGAGTCGACGTGCCGACCATGATGATGCTATCTGAGTCGGCGGATTTCGCGGGTGCGGAATGGCAGGCTTACCGGAACCCGGCCACGTTTACGGTATCCGGTACCGGCAGCAAGACGATATACGCCAAGGTCAGGACGGATACGGGGGAGAGCGGCGTGTCCAGCGCCTCCATCGGGGTGACGGGACTGTCCGCGGTATTGTCCTTCGGGTGGATTTATAGCTCAGGGCTATCCGTGAACTCGTCCTCTTATGACAGCGTGTCGGGAATCACCAAGGTCCGGCTTGATTCCCAGACCTTGGCCGAGATCAACATCTACAATAGGGACGGCAGTACGCTAGGTACTTTCAACGCGTCCGGATTTACCGCAGGGAACTCCTCGTACCAAGGAAACGTCACGGGGGATGATTCCGGCGTGTATCCGGATGACGTGTTGAGAAACATATTGTATAAGCCGAACTCGGTCGAGGCGGGCATCATGGACCTCACCATCCCCGATGGCCGGTATAAGTTCAAGATACTGATCAACACGGTGAGGACGTATGACTTGAGCGAGGCGTCTTACGTGCTTGAGAGCGGCGGTGCCAGCCAGTCATTCCCGTTGAAGACCAGTTACGTGAACAACTTCCATGACCTCTCCGAGCTGGTGGTGGACGTATCTGGCGGGGTCACGCTCACCGTCAAGCCGGGAATGGCGAAGAATGTATTGGTCTTATTGAACGCTATCGAGATTGAGAGACTTTAAGGCAAACATATTAATTTAGACAGTAGCAGACTTGACAACCAAGTCTGCTACTATCTAAAACCCAGAATCAAAATCCATCAACAAAGGATTCGCCTCCTTCAAATCATGTGGCGTATATATATCCGTTATTGATATCGAGGAATGCCTAGCTTGATCACGTACAGACAGGGCATCCACATTTTGGCGAAGCATCATTGTAACTCCGGAATCTTTTAGGGAATAGAACTTATAATCCTTCGGAAACTTTAAATCTCTCATAACATGGGATAACCAATAATCCCTAAACTGTTTCTCGGTTCTTCCACTCTCTCCTGGTTTGAAAGAATCTGAGAAAAGATAATAATTCATCGGATATTGGTAGATTTTCAAATCTATCATCAATTGAATAACCTTTTTATTCAATGTAACCACCGCATCTTTTCGGTTCTTCGATATATCACCACTAACTAAAATCGTTTGATTCTTAAACGATATATCCCTT
>ERZ791825.1017-NODE-1017-length-17241-cov-3.153090_pt1 | contig 17241 bp, 29 predicted proteins | sample MGYA00510298_ERZ791825 | MGnify/ENA primary metagenome ERZ791825 (study PRJEB30046, sample SAMN00792010) | human gut metagenome | study: EMG produced TPA metagenomics assembly of the A metagenome-wide association study of gut microbiota in type 2... | reverse complement strand
CCTCATCTGTTGGCGAGGTAAAAAAGCAAACCCAGGAATTTGTCGACAATCAGAAAACGGAGGCAAAACAGGAAATCCAGAGTATCGTAGATGGATTTGATGCAGATATCGAGGCAATCAAAACAGACCTCCGCACGACCGGAAATGAGCAGGCAGAACGAATTGAGGCAAAAGGAAATGAAAAGGTAACTGAGATTGCCAGAGCGGGAGACGCTGAAGTCGAGGCGGTAAATTCCGCAAAGGAAAATGCATTAGCAGATATCGGGACTGCTGTTACCGGTGGTACGCAGCAGATTGCCGAGAAAACTGCCGAGCAGGTAAATATTATAACTGCATCCGGAAGCCAGCAAAAAGAAGCTGTTAAAAACTGCGGAACTGAAACGGTTGCGTTGGTTTCCGGAGAGGGGGAAAAACAGATCCGCGCCGTGGAACTTGCCGGAAATGGGGAAGTTAAAAAAGTAAAAGATGCCGGAGCCGAACAGACTGCAGCGGTAAACAATGCTGGAAATAGCCAGGTCAAAGCGGTTACTGAGGAAAGCACAAAACAGAAAACTGAAATTGGAGAAACTGGGGATTCTCAGAAAGCCGTAGTTGCAGAGGAGGGCAGAAAGCAGATTTCTGCCGTTTCTGACGCAGGTGAAGCGCAGGTTGACTCGGTGAATTCTGCCGGAGGAAAACAGGTGGCAGCTGTTACCGCAGAGGGTGCGAAACAGGTCGCTGCTGTTCAGAAAATCATTCCAGGCATAGAAGAAAATATCTCTAATCTTAATAAGCGGATTTCGCAGGCAGAGATGGGAAGTGCAGCATGCATTGGAATCCGAAGAATGTGCATGGAAGACGGAACACCGCAGTCCACTACGACATGGGAACGGTGGGGGCAGCATACGGATGCTGTTGTTAAATTTGCGACTGGTACGGATGCCGTCCAGAATGATCTTATGGATAAGTGGCCATACAACAAACTCCGTCCATGCAATCTACCGCTCGATAAAGACGATCCGGTTGCGTACCTTGGAGATGCTGACTTTGACTGGTATGCAAACAAAGGCGTTGCGGCCGGAACTTCCGTAATGCTGGAAGTACCTACAGAAATGTATCTTGCGCACTGGTACGAAACAGACTCTACTGGACAAAAGTGGGAGTACAAATGTGTGGCCGATACAGGGAGATACCCAAACAGCGTCTATGTAAAGGACCTCATGCGGCGATCTGACGGAAGCACGACGGCATATTTTTATTTCCCTATCTTCCTCGGAACTGTTACGACAGATGGAAAATATATTTCCGCGGCGGGACAATTTCCGACCGTAAACACAAGCTGTACTGCGTATCGAAACAAAGTAAAAACTAACGGCAACAACTGGCAGCTTATTGACGTGTGGGCGTGGGAAATTATTTCTGATCTTGCGGAGATCATGAGCGCAAACGCGAATTTCCGGACGACTTACGGGAGAGGGTGCTCTGGCTTTGGAGCTCCGCAGGATGTGACAGCATTGCAGGCGGCTGAGTCTACAAATGCGATCATTCTCGCAAAAAAACATGAGTCCAAATTAAGAGTCGGAATGACTGTTAATGTTGGAAATGCGGTCTGGAGCGGATCTGTATGCCAGAACAGGGAGATCACAAATATCGCTGATTCTGAAAGCGTTTCTGATGCGATCGAGGTCACGCTTAATGGAGAGGCGTTTAATGTTCCGGAGGGGAGCGTTTTATGGCGTTGCGCGCAAAAAACAGGATCTACGGTTAAAATGGCATCGCCGAACGGTAGCGCCGGAGCGAATGACGGGACGTATTCGAATCGAGTCCTGTACATCGAGGATTTTTACGGCATGCTACATACCGGAATCGACGGGATGAATTTTAAATTTAACGAAGAAAAGATGGGACTGGAAATGTGGGTATGCGATGATCCCGCTAAGTATTCCGATACTTATGATGAGTACAAATGCCTCCCAGAAACACTCACATTAAACAAAGATGCAGCCAATTACGACCTTTCTGGATACATCAAACAGGAACATTTCTTTCCAGAGTATCCGCTCATCAACATGCCCAAAATCGTTTCAGGCGGCGCTGGATCCGAAACCTATATCGCTGCATACTGCTGGAAGAATAAGTATGGTCAGAGGCCGTTCTTCGGCGGCTCGTTCATCTCTGGTTCGAACGTGTCCCCGCGCTCTCGGGCCTGCTTCTATGGGTTCTCGGACGCGCCCTGGCGCTACGGCTCTCGTCCTCTTAGAAGATAACCATTTTAAGGGGGACTACGGGGGATATCTCCCCCGTAAAACTTTTTGAACAGCATAATGTAACCAATAAAAATAAAATATATACAGGGGTCTCGCAGGCACACTGGGCCTCCCACCGTTCTTCGGCGGCACGTTCAACAATGGTTCGAACGTGTCCCCGCGCTATCGGAACTGCAACTATGGGTTCTCGAACGCGAACTGGAACTACGGCTCTCGTCCTCTTTACTTATGTTTGGTAATTTTGCATTATCGACTTCTTTATAGATAGATAATGGCCTCCTGATCCCTTGCCCCTTGGCAAAAATACGACCGATAAATGGCACGGGCCAGTAGACGCTTTCGAACGTCCGTGAGGTCAGTTAAAGAGGGAAAACCATGAAACAGGAACAAAGCTCTGTTGCAAAGAAGGAAAGACAACCAAAAAGATTTGGAAACTTGTATGGCGAAATTTGCGATCTGGATAACATCAAAGCCGCAATAATGAATGCATCAAAGTATAAACGCAATCAGAAAGCAGTCTGCAAGATTATCAAAAATATTGACGAGTATTCGCGCAAAATCCAGAAAATGCTTCTCGACGAAAGCTATGTCCCGTCAAAATATATTATGAAAAGTATCAATGACGGAATACAGCAAAAACGGCGCAATATCGCAAAACCAAGGTTCTATCCGGATCAGTGCATACACCACGCTCTGATCCAGGTGCTGGAGCCGTGCTTTATGCGCGGAATGTATTATTATTGCTGCGGATCGGTATCCGGACGCGGCGATAAGCGGATACGAAAAGCAGTTACTCGATTCATCACTAAACGCCCAAAGAAAGCAAAATATGTATTAAAAATGGACGTTCGACACTTTTATGAAAATATCGACCATGATGAGCTGAAACAAGTCCTGAACCGAAAAATCAAAGATAAGAAAGTGCTGCGTTTGTGCAGCCTTATTATTGATTCTTACCCTACGGGGATCCCGATCGGAAATTATACAAGCCAGTGGTTCTGCAATGCGTTCCTTCAGGATCTCGACCATAAGATAAAAGAGTTTGTTGGGCATGATTATCTGTACGTGCGATATATAGACGATATGGTTATTATTGGACCAAACAAACGGAAACTGCACAAAACGAGGAAGGTGGTAGAAGCCGAACTTGCCAAAAAGAAACTTGATCTAAAACAAAACTGGCAGGTATTCCCGCTCGAAAAGCGCCCGCTTGATTTTGTTGGCGTGAAATTTTATAAAGATGGACACACCGAGATCAGAAAAAGCATATTGCGCAGGATTAAGAGGAAAGCCCGGAGAATCGGGAAAATGAAAGACCATGTTACCGTGAAAAATGCGGCAGGAATGATGTCGTATATGGGCAGGATCCATCACACAGACAGCGAGACTTTGTTCAGGACGGAAATACAGCCATACATTGTAAGCACAAAACGATTAAGGAGGATCATTAGCAATGAGGCAAAATTACAGCGAAAGGCCGCAGAAAACATGGTTGGAAGTGCTCAATAAGGCGACCGGAGGCACTTGTATCGTCCATTTTAACGAAGAAATCATGGAAGAAACGGTGCTTTCCGCCGATGGCGAAGCTTGCCGGATCTACACTGCGGAGCATTATCAAATGCGCGCATCCTACAGGGAGGGGCTGGAAAAATCTGTTACCGAAAACAGAGCTGCGTGGCTGAAAGCTGCAAAAGAAGCGGACGGCGCGGCGAAACCTAAGACGGAGCTCGAAATCCTGCAGGACAGTGTTGATATGTTAAAAGAGGATAATAAAAACCTAAACAATACAGTGGATCTGCTCACTACAGCAATTTTAGAAGGAGGGGTCTGATATGTACGAGAGAGTAAAAAGATTATATATGGACGGTGCCCTGACAGAAGCTGGACTCGACAGAGCGGTAAGGTTTAAATGGATCACGGAGGAGCAGAAAGAAGAAATTATTTCCGGCAGGGAGGGCGGATCTGAATGAATGGGGCTTATGAAATAATCGAATGCCAAAACTGTGTCATAAAAATGCAGGCAGACGTGATTTATGAGCTTTTTGGCATCTTAGCACAGCACGTTGATCCTGATGAGTTGGATTCCCTGCCGCCGGTTAAAAAGATCAATGCAGCGGCAGAGATCCGGGACAAAATCCGGATACTGTACAAAGAACAGTGAGGTGGAAAACAGCGTACAGACCGGAACAATTACTGTAAACAAGATTTAAGTTAAGGTTTAAACAAGCATTAAAACAAGATAAAAACCAGAAAGGCGTTATACATGGAGGCAATCATCGCAGCGGCCGTCACCGGCGTGCTTGGCGTGCTGGGGGTAATTATTAGCAACTTTGCAAGCAACCGGAAAATCGAAAATTCGCTTGATAAAGCGCAGGCAGTCACGGACTGCAAGATCGACGAGCTTACAAGAGAGGTGCGGGAGCACAACAATTTTGCGAGACGGGTGCCGGTTATGGAGGAGCAGCTAAAGGTAGCAAACCATCGGATCGCAGACTTGGAGGAGCTGGCGCGAGAAAAATGAGGACAAAACGGAAAGACAGGCGGACATATACCAAAAAGGCAGTAAAGGCGCTGCTGGTTGTTGGTGTGCTAAACGCAGAGATCCCGTATATCCTGGCATACATGGGACGGGAACCGTGCGCAGAGCTGGCGATTGCCTGGATCACCGAGATTGTTGCCGTGATTTTGGGCTATTTGTGCAAAGCGTATTTTGAGACAAAGGAACAGGAACGAAACAAACTAAAAGAAAAGCAGTTGGAAAAAGAACAGGAGGTTGCAGGATGAATGACGTTTTATTTGAATTACTGAAATTGATCGTAATGATCGCGGTGCTGTTGATTATGAGGTACGCGATTCCGTGGATTCGGTCGCGGATCGGCGTCGAGAAGATGGCAGAAATTGAAAAATGGGCAGAAAAGGCAGTTCTGATGGCACAGCAGGTTTATTGGGAAAAGTCAGGAGAAGAGCGAAAGGAAATCGTAACGAAGTTTTTACAGGAAATGCTGATTGCGAAAAATATTTCAATCTCCGAGGAGCAGTTAAATATTCTGATCGAAGCCGCCGTTAAGCAGATGAAGATTGAAGAGGGCAGAGACACCGCGCCAAACACGTCTAACAGTTCCAGGCAAGCGTCAAAACATGATAAAGGTATAAATCCATACCCTGCGGAAGAAAAGACGGAAATGGAGGAATTATGAGCGTTACGGTCGGAAGTGCCAGATTAAACGAAAATAGAAAGACAACCGGCGGTCGCCCAGGAGATCAAACAGGGCGGGAAGTTGGCATACAGGAATGGTACATGCATACAAAAGCCTGGATCGTCTTACGGGCAAAAACTCCAGCAGTGCGGGAAGCCATTGCGTACGCAATGGCTGCCGCTTGCAACAATAACAATATCGGATACTGCCAGAGCCACAGCCACCGAACGAGAGCAACGCTGGCGGCACAGCCGTATGGATATGATCCGGCAAAGATCACTACAGACGTAGAGACGGACTGTTCCGAGCTTGTGCGCCTTTGCTGTTTATATGCTGGAATCAAGGTTCCGAGCTTCAACACTGGCAGCGAAAAAAATGTGTTGCTGAATACAGGCATGTTTACGGCATATGAGGATGGAGCACATTGTAATAGCTCGGACCGGCTGCTGCGCGGGGATATCCTCGTGACCCGCACAAAAGGGCATACAGTAGTTGTGTTGTCGGATGGGGCTGCCGCCGAGCAGGAAAAGGGCAGTCCGGTTGTAGAAGAGCCGAAGAAAGTCACAAAGCCGGAAGCTGCCATGGCTTTTAGCAGGGCTGTAGCTGGAACATACAAGACTATTTCAGCGTTGCATCTGCGGGCTGGAGCTGGTAAGAGCAAAGCGTCTCTGCTTGTCCTGCCAAAGGGCACGGTTGTGTATTGCTACGGGTATTACACTATTGTGAACAATTCTAGATGGCTGTATGTGCAAGCAACTGTAAATAGGGTTGAACATGTAGGATTCTGCAGCGGCGCATACCTCGCAAAATAAAAAATGGGCTTGTATGTAAAAGCCGAAAAGATAAAATTGAATATGTAACCGATAACAAAGTTCTTGACCACCTCCGGAGGAAAGGAATATATATCACGGAAACGGGCAAAATGTCTGATATCTTCCATGTGGGGTTGACTTTGTTGAATGCGGATGGTACTCTGTACCTACAGAATATTTTTTGAGAAGCGCCTTGTCTGCAAACTCCCGCGCAGACAGGCGCTTCTTTTTTTGCGTTTATGTGGTATAATATATAAAAAATATTCTGGAGGTAATTATTATGTGCACAAAAGATGGGAGCAAAAAGGGAACTGGGAACAATACGAGTGGGGGACAAATCCGCCATGATGGAGTTGGCAACTATTCTGAAAGAGCAACAACGCGAATAACGAAAGGAAATGCCAGCCCTGCGCCGGGTCATAAAGGAGGAAAGGGGAATGGAACCAGCAGAAATTAAAGAGATCATTGAAATGATTCCTGATTATATCAGCTATATATATCCTGGCTTTTTGCTGATGTATGTATATAGTTTTTGTAGAGGAAAAAATCTTTCGCTTTCGAAAGAAACAGGAATATATGCTGTTTGTATCAGCTATGTTATGAACATAGTTGTAAAAAGCATATTAGAAAGATGGTTCAGGAATACTGCGATCAATAGGACATTTTTTCTGATGTTAATGGCTGTTGTTGGGGCGTATATACTATATGCCTGTACGAAGTCAAAATTAGTTTCAGATGTATTTAAAGAATTTAACATCAATACAACATTTTACGAGTCCGATATTGAAGCACTTGCTGGTTTGGAAGATCAAGCATGGCTTTGTGTGTATTTGAAAGACGATGATGTGGTTTATGAAGGTTCTCTCGGTGCTAAAGAACTTGATCCGGAACGAGAACGGTTTATCACACTGGAAGGATTTTACAAATATAAGCTCGATGCTGGTGGCTATCCGATACGCCCGTATATTGATGATTACTCGGACAATTACGAGGAACGGGTTGTAATTTCATATGATAGCATTAAAAGGGTGGAAAAACGGGATCCATCAGGTGGTGAGCAGGATTCTACAGAAGAGGGTCATGATGCTGAATAGCATCGTGGCTCTTTCTTCGTAGGTGCTTTTGTCAATTCCGGATGAATTGCGCAACGGATAAGTTGACAAATGTAAGATACTTTTGTAAGCTAAAAGTGAAGTTAGATTCCTCACTGGATGAACCAAACAATATTATGATAGTGCAAAGCATAGAATGGCATTCAAGGGTCGCCCGGTTTTGATTATTTGGCAGGCGGATGCCGGGGATTATGTGGCGCTGCCGATTTCCAGAGTGACAAAGCGGGAAAATCTGGACGAACATTTCGATTATGAGATGAAGCCGGAAGATTATGTAGAATCTGCTCTGCAGCTGTCGGAAGTATCCTTCATCCGGACACATAAGCAGGCGGTTTTGAATGCCGGGGATATCACGAAAGAAGTGCTTGATCTGAAAACTGAATTTCCGGATGTTTTTACCCAGGTTCTTGATCTGGTGGAAGAGTTCCAGAAAAAAATGATAAGCGATGCAAGAAAGTAAAAAATAATAAAATGATGCAGCAGAGACAGATCCCTCGATCGCGTACAGGCGGTTGGGGGATTTTTTTGTTGCCTGAATTTATGTCATGCATATGTCACGGTGACAGTCACACTTTTTAAATGTGACTGTCGTAAATAGAGAAATGTTTAGAAACGTAAAAATGTGTCTTTCATGAAATTATTCATTTCAAATATTCAATTTTTATTTCGGTATCAAATCATAGAATAATCAGCTGATTTTTGATGAATTAAGGTAAATTTGGTCGATTTAGGAGAAATAAATTGCAAAATTGATGTGTTTTGTTGGTGTCACAGTGACAGTCACGCAAATTTTTATGTGACAGTCACCTACATGTCACGCTACTACCGTAACCGTAACCATAACCAATATAAATATATATAATATATGTCCTATTTTGTGTTGGGATGATAGATATTTTACTTATACTGATAAAATGGAAAAATCCAGCAAAAACAAATTGACAAGATGGAAAAATCCAGTTATAGTAAAAGAAAATCAAATTAAAAACGGATCGACAATGGAATTTTCCAGAAAAATCGGTTTTAAAATCGAAAGAAGAAAAGGGGAAAGATATGAATGATGAAGAAATAAAGGTACGGTTTGTGGCGTATATCGAAAAAATGAATGATGCTCCTAGGCATACGCCAGAAGCTATTCTGGAAACAAAGGAGTTTGCAGATTTTTGTGAAAAAGAATATGCCGGGGATTTGAGAAAGCAGGATCAGGTATACGATAAAGCTGTTTCAATGGCATTGTCGTTTGAAGAGAGTGGATTTTTAGCAGGATATAAGATGGCGTTGTCGGATTTTAACTATGGAGGTAAAAAATGAAGAAAAAAGCTTCGGAAATAATAAGAAGCTGCTTAAAAGAAAAAAAGATGACCCAGAAACAAATAGCAGCTGAAATGGGAGAGGACGTAAGATCGCTTAATCAGCAATTGAAAAGGTATAGCGATATGAAAGTGGAACGATTCACCGATGTACTTGAAAGAATAGGATATCGAGTAGAGGTTGTTGATAATAACGGAGTTCGAAAGATTAGTGCCGAAATGGCTTGCGAAATTCTTGAAAAAGGAACTCCGCATGGACTTTATTATGTCGAAACAGATGAAGGATACGTCGGGATAGATAGTCTTGGCACAGAGGTTAAGCTGATGTGCATAGATAATATTAAAAACATCGAAAAAAGGATAAAAAATATATAATTTTTCGAATTATATATTGACACAACGGGAGGTACTGCTACGATACGTTCGTAATCAAACAAGATTACAAAAAAATTAAGGAGGTGATAATTTTTGAATAAAAAAAAGCTGAGTAAGCTGGAGCGAAGAGTAGAAATACTTGAAGCCGAGGCAGAAAAACTCAGCAAAGAAAAAGAGGATCAGGAAACTGCTGATAAGATCTTTAAGATCCTCGGGAGATCTGCAGAGATCATAACGATTATTGCGGGAGTAATCGCAATAATTCAAGCAGTAACCTGAACCTCACACACTGGGGATGGAAGAGTTCTTCCATCCTCTACTAAAAAATAACATGAAATTGGAGGAAAAGCAAATGAAAAAATTAGACGCTCTAAGAAAAGTGTTGTTGGCAGCAAGCGTTTCTTTGTTGGTGGTATATATGAATACAAAATCGGTCGGTTTTGCATTCATTTCTTTGTTTTTTTCATTGTGTGCGCTTATTTTAGATTATTTATAAAAAAATGGAGGAAAGCATGGGAAAAGTTATTGCTTTTCGAAAAGAAAGCAACCTCTATAAAAATTTAAGTCGGCTTATCGAAATCGCGGGCAGTTTGGAAGGGCTTGCGATGTATGAAGCTATGATGGAAGCCGGAGAACGCAGAGGAGGTTTTCTTCCCGGAGAAACGATCTGGATTCGGAAGCAGATCGAAAATAAAAGAGAGATGCTGCAGAAACGGCATTAAGGAATGGAGAAGATTATGGGTTTTGGAAGAGAAAACAGTGCGTTAAATGCACTGATTGAAAAAGAAATTTTTATGTGGGATGGGACAGTTCACGGGGCTACTGTAAAAAATGCGTATGAAAATGGGAGCAGCTACGAGACGATTTGTGAACTGATGGGGATCGATTATGAGGATTATGAAAGCGATTGACGGAGATGGGCGAGGTAGGAAGACAGAATGCAAAATTATTCAGTTCCCGATCCAGAACAAAGAGCAGGCGCAGGCTAAAGCAGAAACCGCCGGCGTATACGTTTATTATCCGGAAATAGGCGAGGAAAAGCCCACTTGCCAGATGGAAGCAGTTCTTGGGTATTACGGGAAACACTGGTATGTTGATACACCAATTGAAATTAGAGGGCGCGGCATCATATTTCTGAAAAAATATGCAGAAACAGATTTTTGTGATCCTGCAGATCATCGGGTAGGGTGGAATGAATATCGGGTAACAAAAAACGCTTTTGAAAAACTGAAAGTGCAGTATTCGATTTCATACGAAGCCTGCCTTGATTAAGCGTTTGGTTAAGGGAGAAAAAGAGATGAGAAAATTTAGAGGTGCAGCTATTTCCCCGACATTGATAGGGGAAGTTGATGGAAAGGTAGAAGACCTTTCTGAAATCAAAGAAGATGGAGTGTATGAAGTAAAAGGGTATGATTGTCCGGTAGCAGCGGAATCTTGTACACCATATGGAGCAGCAGAACTGCGGAGACAGGGATACATGGTAGCTGATGGACGGTCAATGATTCCGTTCGGGGAGTTCGTAACATGCGATCTCGAATGGTTGTATGACGAGTTAAAACACGCATGGTTACATCCGGAATGGGAAGATCGGATGTTTGTCCATGATTGCGTGATGGTAGATACCCCGGACGTAAGAGTGTATGTAACGGAATATGGACCTGAAATTTTTTACGTTGAAGTTGAGCGTCTACATGGAGAGAATTTTGAATATACGTTTTCTTATGCGAAGGTAGTGAAAGAAATAATGGCTTTGTTGAACTTGAAAATGATAACTGCGTAACGAGCGAATGAGGGCAATAAAGTCAGTCAATGAGAGAAAGTTCGTCAGAAACAAAAAACTGGTTGCTTGGGGCTGTTATGAGTTCCTAAGAGCATGAAAGGGAGACATATAAGATGGCGTTTTTAAATGTGAAGACAAGTTATTCAGAATATAAGGAATGCTGGCTGCGGATTGGAAGATATTGTGCAGATGATAGCATGGCAATTGAAATCTGGAACAGAGAGGACGGACCGATCGCCCGCATTACGGTATATATTGCTGGAAGCAGGCTGGCGGAGGATGAAGTGGTAATTGATACGAACAATTGCCCTTGGGCGGAAGATTTCATCATGAAGTATGGACTGGGAATTGAGACTGCCAGAACTGTGAGAAGCGGTTTCTGTGAGTATCCGGTGGTGAAGCTTGATGTTAAAAAAATTGAGAAATATTCAGAGGTGGCATAATGGAACGGATATATTTCAACATCAACGAAAGCGGAGCCAGGGCGGCTCACAATATGATGTCATTCAGTGATTACAAGGAAGGCAGCAGGACAGCTGGTTACAAAGCATTGGTTGACAAGGCGTATGAGCTGGGAGAGAGCGTGATCCAGGCAAGACCTTCTGAGGAAGAAAGGGTTGCGAACCTCTGTGAGAGATATTCACGACGGTTGGCACAGAATATCAACAGGGATATTCAGATAGGCATGATGTGTCCGTCCGTCATGATTTCCGGGGCAGGAAACTTTCCGGCAAAGAAGAAAGAAAAGCAGGTAGCAGCCTGGGATAAAAACCGTGAGGACTATGAGCAGGTGGAAAGAATTTTGTGGAAGATCGGAAATATTCTTTCCAGCAAGGGCGTAATCAAGTCAGATGATGAGAATGCAATCGAGAAGCTGCAGGAAAAGGTTGATATCCTGAAAGAAAAGCAGGAACAGATAAAAGAAGTCAATAAAGCAGTTCGATTAAAAGACACAGAGAAAGGAAACGAGATTCTCCGAAATATGGGGTATACGGATAAGCAGATCGAACAGCTTCGGATACCGGATTACTGTGGAATAATTGGATTTCCGAGGTATTTGTTGTCGAACAATAATGCAAATATCCGCAGACTTGAAGGGAGAATTAAGAGCTTGCAGGCAACGAAGTCAAATGGAACTCAGGAAAGCGAGAATGAGTTTTTCAGCGTCAGGGAAGACGTGGATTCTATGAGGATTCAGCTGTTCTTTGAAGGAAAGCCTGAGCCGGAAGTAAGGGAGATATTAAAGCGTAATGGATTCAGATGGGCGCCTTCTGTGGGAGCTTGGCAGAGACAGCTTAATGAAAATGGGAAATATGCAGTGAAAAGCGTACTTAGGAAACTGAAAGCGATGGGAGAATCAGAAGACAATGATTGATCTGAAAGTGCAGGGAACAGCAGTTGATATTTCTACTCTCCGCGGTAAGCGGGTGGAGGTTATGGAGGAATTGACAGAAGCATGTGTGGCGGTTCTGTTTTTGGCTGCCAGTAGTTATTCAGATAACAAAGTTTCTGCAGAACTTGAATACGGAAGATTGACAAAAGAATTGACGAGCAACCTTGAGAAAGCGTTAGGAAAATTTTAATCAGAAAATGGAGGAAAGAAAAGAAATGTACGTTGAAGCGGTATTGGTATCTACAAAAGAAAATCTGTTCTGGTTGAAGCATGTAAAGCATCGGAATTTTTTTGGATTTATCAGTGGTTTATATAACCGGGGATGAGGACTGGAACAGAAGCATTGTTCCGAACAATGCCCCTATTGAAGAGCCTGCGCTCTATAGGGATACGATGGACTTTTTGGACAAGGTGGGTTGTTTTGTTATTGATCCGAGCATGGCGCAAAGAATGTTACGACTTCCGGAACATATCAATCTCAATTTGTGGGTATTTACGATCGCAAATATGAGATACGGTGCGTCAGTTATCTTGATTCCGAAGAACTTGGAAGAGATCAGAAAGTCCATTGGGGAAGATTATTATATTCTTCCATCTTCAAAGTATGAGGTGTTGGCAACTCCTGTAAGTGCGTTTGATGTAGAAACATTGCATGGTGTCGTCGGAATTATGAACAAAAATGAAATTGCGCCGGAAGATAAACTGTCAGATTCTATTTACCTGTATTCCGAAGGGAAACTGCAGATCGTAGACCAGAAAGCTGATTGATGGCGAAGGAGGAAAATTGAAAGCGCTTAGAGAGTTCAAACCGGGGGAAAAGATCGTTATCCGGAACACGGAAGAGGATCTGAACCCCAGAAGTTGTAAAAATCGCCGGAAAGAAGTAACTGTGATTAAGCAGTATCCGCATTATGTATTGGTCCGGGACGCAATTGGAAACAGGCAATGTATCACGAATGCAGAAATCTATACTGAAATGATGGGAAAACGTGAAAAGAATGAACAGTTCCGGCTGTTGGCGGATGCAGATGGAAAAGTGATCGGCGCTGCGGTTAAAAAGAGAGAAGGAGAACCCAGTAGACCTGGGAAAGAGGAGAAAAAGGAATGAATACACTTAGTTATTATAAGGGAGAAGAGAGGGAGATCAAGAAAGGTGAGAAATACTATCTTGGGCAGCTGTGGGATGGAAACGGAGACTTGGAAAATCTTATCTGGAACAGCCATAATGCTAGTTCCTGTGTTGGTGACGATAAAGACGGAATGCCAGTTATCGTAGAGTTCTGTTTTGATGATGTGGACTGTGAGAATCCGATGAATACAATCGTAACTGTAACTGATATTTATTAAAGGGAGAGGATTTTTTAGATGAAAATGGGTGCTTAAAAAATGATAAACGGAGAATTGGTCGTTGATAATTTTGCCGGAGGAGGTGGAGCATCCACCGGAATCGAAATGGCAACAGGGTACAGCGTAGATATTGCAATTAACCATGATCCAGAAGCAATTAGGATGCATAAAGCGAATCATCCAAACACAATGCATTACTGCGAAGATGTATGGCAGGTGGATCCAGTTGCAGCCTGTAAAGGGCATCCGGTAGGTCTTGCCTGGTTTTCTCCGGATTGCAAACATTTTAGTAAGGCAAAAGGCGGAAAGCCGAAGGATAAGTTTGTTCGTGGTCTTGCGTGGGTAGCGTGCCGGTGGGCTGGACTGGTACGTCCGAGAGTAATTATGCTGGAGAACGTAGAAGAATTTAAAACCTGGGGACCTTTAAATAGAGGGCATCATCCGATTAAGTCAAAACAGGGCAAAACATTTGAAAAGTTTGTGCAGCAGCTTACTGATTTGGGGTATGAAGTACAGTTTAAGGAATTGGTTGCAGCTGATTATGGAGCACCAACCATGCGCAAACGATTCTTTATGATTGCGCGGTGTGACGGCAAGCCGATAGTCTGGCCAGCGCCAACACACGGACCAGCAGACAGTGAAACGGTAAAAGCAGGGCTGTTAAAGCCTTATGTTGGGGCATATACACAGTTAGATTTTTCGCTTCCATGTCCAAGCATCTTTGACACGTCAGAGAAAATTAAGGAGAAGTATGGTATCCGAGCGGTGCGCCCATTAGCACAAAAGACAATGGAGCGGATAGCACGAGGCATAAAGAAGTTTGTGCTGGACAACCCAGAACCATTTATTATCCAATGCAATCATGGCGGCGAACGCAGACCGAACGATGTCCGAGAACCGATGCCAACCATTACTGGTAAGCACGGATATGGGGTTGTTGTTCCGACACTGATTCAGTATCATTCTGAGACTGCACAGGGAGAAGTGAGGGGACAAACAATAAAAGATCCAATTATGACCGTGGATGGTTCAAACCGTTACGGGCTGGTCACATCATTCCTGCATAAATATTACGATGGTGGATATACAGGATCAGGTGAAAGTATAGCGAATCCGCTCCCTACAGTGACAGCTGTAGATCATAACAGTGTAGTAATAGCAAACCTAATCCAGATGAATAACCACTGTGATGGGAAAGACATTCGTCAGCCGCTGCCTACGGTAACAGCGGGAGATGGACACTTTGGTGAGGTTAGGGCATTTCTGGTCAAATATTATGGACAGGGAACAGGGCAGGATATCAAAGAGCCATTAGACACAGTAACGTCCAGAGACAGGTTTGGTCTGGTGACGATCAATGGGACGGATTATCGAATTATCGATATCGGCTTACGGATGCTTGAACCGAGGGAATTATATGGATGCCAGGGATTTCCGGATGATTACATAATTGATCATGACTATACTGGTAAGACATATCCAAGAAGTGAACAGGTCAGAAGATGCGGAAATGCTGTGTGTCCGCCAATTCCGGCGGCATTGGTAAAGTCGAATCTGCCTGAACTGTGTATAGCAGAAAGGCAGCCAATCTGCAGACTGGACAGGGTGCAGCCAGAAGAGTCTGGACAGATGCGTTTTGCATAGTAATAGGAGAACAGGAATGTATAAAAACGCAGAGGGCTACCGCGATGAAACAGCATGGCTTGCGATTATGGCAGTAATGAGAGAAGAAAGGTTAAAACAGGATAAATCCATGAAAGAACTTTTAAATGCGAATAACAAAGATGGAGAGATTTGGAATATCGAAAATTCAAAAGGAGAAAATCAGCTGGTGCTGGTAGTGGCGGATCATAAAAGTTTTGCAACTGTTCTTTTTCTTGGGCATACAGAAGGACAGTATGACGATATCGTTATCAATTCCGGATCTGTTACGAACGAATTGTACGCGAACAGCCGGAAGCTGTGCTTTGTGCAGGACAAGAGCTTTAAGCTGTACGAAAATTTTGTCGCAGAGGAAGAATATCAGGATGCGATGAAAAAGATCGCTGACACACTGGGGATTACTGAGCTTATGAAAACCTGGAACAGTAGTGTGGCGACATCGAAACCCGGAACAGATAAGGAACAGGAACTTCGGGAACAGCTGGCGGCGGCAAATGCAAAGGCGGATGCGTATCAGAACATGTGCAATAAGCTGTTTGAAAGAACAATGTAAATATTTCTGCAGAAAGGTCAAAGGGAGAAGATATTGGATACATTTAAAATACTTACAACTGTCTTTTTTGAAATCAGAGATGCTGATTTTTTTGGCGGAAAGGATACGGTTGGTTATTCGAAAATGGTGGCTGAATTGGATGTGACAGAAAGTAAACCTGATCTTTTCAATGGGAACACTTATGCTTATATCAAGGATACAATTCAGGCGCTTGCTAAGAGCTTAAATATTCCGGAAAATAAAATTCGCACGATTACAGAAACAGAGTATGAGGAAAATGCGGATTGAGGGTAAATTTCGAAAGAACCGGAGGGAATAAAGAAAATGACAAAACGATATGACGATCCGAAAGAGCTTGCTCAGCTTATGATTGAAACGCGCCGGTTAAAACAGTCAGCGAGCAGAAGTCCATATACTGTTGTATTGACGATTCTGTGCTATGGACTGTGGAAGGACTACCGGTTCAGTCAGAAAAAGCTGGCTGATTTCTGCAGCAGATTCGCGGGATATGATGAAAAATACCTGGACAAGCCATTTGATGATCTGGCAGACAGGCTGATGGAATATTCTGGCTGGAAAGTGGAGAACAAAGAATTTACTCCTGCGGATTATCCACGGTATAAGTCGAAAGTAATGCAGGCGGCAGTGCTGGAACAGATGCGATGTGCAAATGAAATTAACGAGTTATCCGCCAGGTATTTTACATATGGATTTTGTGCACTTATTGATGAAGATTTTGGCTTTGGCGCAAGAAAGCTGACAAATTTTAAAAATAAGTCGCAAAAACATATCCAGAGCATCACAGGGGATATGAGAACCGGGACGATCCATGATCTGCGGCAGGAGCTTATGTCTGGAGCAGGAATTTTTATTGAAGGTCCGGAAATCGACTGAACGATCTTCAAAAAGGGAAGCTGAGAGAATGCCGCAATTATATTTTATCCTGTGGTTCGGCATTGCCGGTCTTTTGGACTGGTTCTCTCAGCATCCATCTTATATATTCCTGTATATTGGGAAAAGGTTACATGAAAAACAAAATAATTTCTGAAATAGATGAATACCGAAAGATGATCGTAGAATCTGTAGGCAGATGGAATTATATTGCAGAACATGGGTGTTCTGATCCATTCTGGTCTGATGGATGCAATATGAATCTGGTTCGAAACCATACAATTTATGCAAAAAGAAACATTGAAAAGCTGTGTGAAGAAAACGGTTTAGAATTTCCGATAGAGTACAATATCCCACTTCCACCAGAAATGGATGATAATTATATGGCGCGTGCTGATGAAATCCGAAGGAATGCAGATAAAATACTGACAGAGTATCTGGATGATCCTGATTATCTGTATCTGCTCAGGAAAGTTGGGAGCCTGACGGATAAACAGAAAGAAAGCACCGGGATACCGGCGGCGCTGAATTATGTGAACTGCCTGCGGAATGCGATATCGAGA
>ERZ791825.1003-NODE-1003-length-17474-cov-9.625466_pt1 | contig 17474 bp, 16 predicted proteins | sample MGYA00510298_ERZ791825 | MGnify/ENA primary metagenome ERZ791825 (study PRJEB30046, sample SAMN00792010) | human gut metagenome | study: EMG produced TPA metagenomics assembly of the A metagenome-wide association study of gut microbiota in type 2... | reverse complement strand
CCGACGGGCGTGAGGTCAGCCCCCGCCGCGCCGCCCTGACCGAGTGGCGCTGGTCTGTGGCCGATGACACGATTGCCGAGGTCGATCCCAGCGGCATTGTGACCGGTCTGCGCGGCGGCTCGACCACCCTGACGCTGCAAAGCGCCGACGGGAAAATTTCCGCCAGCTGCCCGGTGCAGGTGTCCAGCCCGCTGCGCGGCATTGCTTTGGACGACTACACGCTGTATTTTGACGACGAGCTTGTGACCTGGATCACCGCCGACGGCACGCGCGAGTCCGACTACGCCTACGCCAGCCGCGTCGGCGCAGTCTGCCATCTTCTGCCGGAGGACACCACCGACCACCCCGCCGTGACCTATCACATCGCCGACGAGCGCATCGCCCGCTTCGACGGCTCCTGGCTCGTCCCCGTGAATTACGGCACCACGACCCTGACCGCCGACTGCGGCGGGTTTACAGCGCAGTGTACCGTAACGGTGGTCAGGCCGGAGGAATAGGCAAAAGAAAACGAGGGGATGTACAACAGCCCCTTTGGTGACCCTCCCGTCCATCTCCCGCGCCCTAAAAACAGCCCGCGGGGCTGTTTTTGCCCCGCGGGACGCTGGACGCGGGGCCCGGGCTGTTCGATTCCCGTACTCCTCTACTCCTTACAATGTACAATAAAAAGAAAAAAGCTCAACCTCTTGCGAAGTTGAGCTTTTTGGTGACCCGTACGGGAATCGAACTTCTATCATTCTACAAATATCCTTTAATGCAATACGTACTAACGATAATTTTATCACTGGTATGGATTTCATTAAAGGGTATTTTTATATCTGTGTGGTACAAAGTGTGGTACTCTTCATATAAAAAGTGTGGTACAGCACCTGCTTGCAAGAATAAATAAAAAAGTTGGTGATACCCCTCTTGCCAGTACGTGCGAACTGAATATCATGATAATAAAGCCACCTACTGAAAATTACTCAAAGGAGATTATTATCATGAAAGGCAAATATTTGAATTTGCGGTCCGAAATCATCCGCGCAGGCTTTACCTGCTACAATGTCGCGGAGGCCATCGGCATTTCCCCGCAAGCATTGTCGCAGAAGATGAACGGATATTCGCTCTTTTCGGCAGAGGAAATCGCACGCATCGGAAGGTTGTTGAATATCAATAAGGACGATTACTACACTATTTTCATCGAGCCAGTCACATAAAATGGCCGGCTCTAAGGAGTCCGCATGTATACCACACAAAGTAAAATGATTTCTCGCGCAATCTGGGTTGAGAAAAAGCACGTTTGGAAAATCAACCTCCAAAAGAACGGTGTCCGAAAGTCTTTTTATTCAAGCGTCCCGGGTGACAAAGGCCGAAAGATCTGCGCCCAAAATGCAACCTCGTGGTTGTCTGGAGCTTGCCCATTTAGCGTCAGCGAACGTACAACGGTTGATACCGTGTTTGAGCGCTACCTCCAAGATAAGGCACTCGAAACCACAAACATCTACACCATCCGCAACAGGTATAACAACCACATTAAACCTATAATTGGCAAAGTCCCGGTTATGCTACTAACTAAGCAGGATTTAAAGCGAGTTATCTATACCGCATACAGAAAGCACAATCTTAGTCAAAAAAGTCTTAAAAATATACGCGGCGATTTATCTGGATTCTGTAATTATTTGGACTGTGCCGATATCCGGAACGATTTGCGTACATCAAACATTAAAATTCCCTCAAACGCCAAAAAAGGTCAAAAGCAAGCACTTGACGTTTCTTCGCTTAACATCTTATTCACCGAATCTCAGGTGCCTTATAATGGTACGATTTGTCAAGACAGCTTAATCTATGCATATCGATTCCAAGTCGTTACAGGGTTACGTCCTGGTGAATTGATGGGCCTTGAGTGGGGCGATATTGACAATGATTATATACATATACGCCGTGCCATCAATGCTAAAGGCATCACTACAAATGGGAAGAACGAATTTGCCGCACGCGACTTCCCGCAGACTCGATATACACGTATGCTTTTAGAAAGTCAACAAGTCTATCGAGTCACTCCGTTAGACCCTCATGAGAGGGTCTTTGGAAGCACTGGTCAACTATGCTACCGTAAACGCTGGGGGATCTATTGCAGGTATAACGGTATCCCTTATATTACGCCGTATGAGCTGCGACATACCTTTAGCTCAATCTACAAAAATCACTTTAGCAACTGGGTTTACGAGGAGTTAGTTGGTCATACACATCCTGGTGTTAATGGTGTCTATATGCACCCGATGGATGGAGACATGGACGGCGTTCCTGCTCTGCTTGACAGCTTGCTTGATGAAAGACTTTCATTAGGTAGAGCAAAGCGGATGCTCTTATCTAACGGCCAAACCAAATAAAAAAGCACTTTATAAAGACGAGCTTCATTCAAGAAATTTGTAATGAAGTTCGTCTTTTCTTTATTGTCCACCCTTGCGAACTGAGTAGAATTATAAGCACAGGGAGCGAACAAGCAAGATACATCCTCTCGGTTGTCATATTGCTTTACGTTTCCTCCATCAGAAAAGGGAGGTGACAGAAATGTCGTTTGGTTCTATCAACAGCAGTGCTCGACACACTTGCTTTTGGTTGCATCTATCCGGCACCATTCCTTAGTTACCAATGGCGAGGACAGTACTTCGGAAACAACATAACGATAATGCCAAGGAGGAAATAACCATGAAAATCATTGGTTATAGACGCAGTGACTTTGTCACGAAAGAAGGCCGTCCCGTCACCGGCTGCCGCATCTACCTCGCAACGGAGATTGCCTCCCAGAACGGGGAGGGCGTCTTCGTCAGGGATATGTATCTCTCTGACGCTAAGATGGCCGAACTTAAAATCAACCTTCATGACCTGATGGGACGCGAAGTGAAGATTTTCTACAACGAGTACCGTAAGCCTGAGAACATTGTGGTGCTCGACTAAGGTTTCCAAGCACACTGTAGGACGCGTTAGCGGCCTCACCTCAAAAATGGGGCTTGTCTCATTTTTGAGGTAAACCAATCAACACCCATACAGCACCTTGAAAATTTTATAACGACAAGCGTACGCTATGGACTTAAAGCCGCCACACAGGTATGGAGCTAGTATTACCTCCATACCTGTGTGTACAGTCCATAAAGCCTATAACTATAAGCTTTAAAGCGTACACAGCGGCTTTGTGTCCGTAGTGTACTGGGTACACTATATGGCAAAAGGTTACGCGACACGCCGTTACCAGCTGACAATCAACAATCCACAAGAGCATGGCTATGATCATAATGTTATCAAGGCTGCTCTTGAAAAAGGAGCCAAGCTCCTTTATTGGTGCATGGCTGATGAAGTGGGGCAAGAGGAAACCTATCACATACACTTATTTTTAGTATATGAAAATCCTGTAATGTTCACAACCCTAAAGAACAAGTTTCCTACTGCGCACATCGAAGTGCCTCAATGGGGAAAAAATTCCGAAAACTATGCTTACATCCGTAAAGAGGGTGCTAAGTATAACAAGGATGCAAACGGTCACTACAAGTATACCGACTCCAAGGGAAAAGTACATGAAGGGATAAACTACTCTGACACGTTTGAAGAAAGTGGCAGTTTACCTCCTGACAGCAAGCAGGGCGACCGTAACGACTTACGGACTCTGTATGCACTGATTGCATCCGGGGCAGACAATGCGCAAATCCTGGGTGAGCACCCGGAATACCTGCGAGATATCTCCCACATTGACCGGACAAGGCAGACCATCCTGGAGGAGAAATACCGCAATGTATTTCGCCAGATGACAGTCACCTATATCTTTGGCCCTACTGGCACAGGAAAAACTAGGTCGGTAAAAGAAGGATGCGGATACTCAAACTGCTACGCGGTGTCTGACTATCACCATCCTTTTGATGGCTACCGGGGGCAGAAAGTGATGCTCTTCGATGAGTTCCACAGCAGCTTGCCCCTTAATAGCATGCTGCAATACCTGGATGGCTATCCTTTGGAATTACCCTGTAGGTATGCTAACAAGCAGGCTTGCTACACGGAAGCATACATCATTTCCAACTTGCCGTTGGAGAAGCAGTATGTTTCCGAGCAGCACGAAAAGCCGGAGGCTTGGGACGCGCTCTTGCGGCGCATCAACTGCGTTCGGGTTTTTGACCTCGACGGCAGTCACAAGGACTATACGGTTCACGAGTATTTTCACCCTTGCACCACACCGACATTTGAGCAAATAGAGATTGATGATTGTCCGTTCTAGCGGATGAAAGCTGTGCTATCAGGCTATACGGGCATTTATTTTGAAAGGAGATTTAATCATGCGTAATGATTCTGATCGCCTGCAATGGCAGACGGAAAAAAATTATATCATGAATACGTTCCACAATGGGCTTAGACGTATTCAAACCGATTCAAAGACCGCACAGCAATATGTGCTGCTGTGCCTCGCACTCGCAGTTGCCGCCCTGATTATGGTTTCGGGCGGCTCTGGCGAGGACGTGATTTCGGTAGTATTTAGACCGTTCGTTAATTTTATTCGGGTAATTGCATGGCTGGCAGAGTGCCTTGGCGTCATTTACCTCTTTGGTTATATCCCCCACAGTTGGTCATATTACGACGATTTTTCGCGTGCTGGTATCTGCAACCAGGCGCATGAAGCACCACTGCTAGTTAAGGCCAACAGGGATGGTAATATTCAACAGCTTACTTTCAGCCTTAAAGGCTGCCCGCTCGAATACTGGGAAGACAATCGGACAACAATCGAATCCGCACTTAATGTGACCGTCCTCTCTATCACTCAGGGCAGCAACAACCAGCTCTTTGACCTTCGTGTTGTTGCCGGGTGCAACCTTATGGGGCGGCTAATCCCGTGGGCAGATACATATATGGACGATAGCGACACAAAAATCGTCTTGGGCATCAATGCGGCAGGCATTCCCGTTAGCATTGATTTTAGCCAGCTGCCTCATTGGCTTTTGGCTGCTGCCACCGGCATGGGTAAGACGCAGTTGGCACTGTTGATTCTCTACCAGCTGTCGCAAAAAGGCTACGACATCTACCTCGCCGATTATAAAGGTGTGGACTTCGGCCCCGAATATCGTAAGACGGGGCATTATGCAGATGATGATGCTGCCCTTGAGCAGATGCTTGACAGTGTTGTACATGAGCTTAACCATCGCCGTACAGAGTTTTCTATCGCTGGCTGTGCAAATCTTGAGGAATATGTCCAGACGACCGGAGAAGAACTGCATCGAATCGTCGTTATCCTGGATGAAACCTCGATGATTCTCGATACAACTGGACGTGATAAAGATGGCAAGGCAGTAGTTGCCTCGATTACGAACAAGCTCCTCGCCATTGGCCGTCTGGGCCGTGCGCTCGGTATTCATCTGCTTGTGGCAACTCAGCGCCCCGACGTAGGGTCTGTTCCGGGTAGTCTTAAAGCACAGCTTGACGGTCGTATTTGCGGCCACACTGCCGATGCACAGAGTTCCATTGTTATCTTGGATGACGGCAGTGCCGCAAAGCTCCCTGCTATTCCCGGACGCTTCATCATCCGCAATGGCAGTGGGTCGGACGAAATTATTCAGGCTTACTACTATCACCAGTGACCAAGGAGTCGACTATGAAAAATCCACCTCTACAACAGGGCCATGACGGCCCGCGGGCACCACCGTTGCGTCCTTATCAGGCTGACACCCTTCAGCGTATGAAATCCTACGAGGGAAATGCCGCCCTGTGCGTTATCGCAACCGGCCTTGGCAAGACACGAATTTTTGCTGAGTACATCCGCTGTGATGTACTGGAAAATGACCACCACATACTGATTTTATCTCACCGGGAAGAACTCGTGATACAGCCGTTGGAATACCTCAAAGGCCTTCCCTGCGGCATCGAGCAGGGAACCACACATGCACACGGGGAACCCATCATCAGCGCTTCGGTGCAAAGCCTTGTGGGGCGGCTCGACAAGTACAACCCCTACAGTATCGATACCATCATCATCGACGAGGCCCACCACAGTGCTGCACCGACCTACCGCAAAATTTTTGAGTACTTCAAAAATGCCGTTCGTTTTGGCTTCACTGCAACCGCAATCCGCGGTGATGGTGTCGGCCTGGATGTGGCTTTTGACGACATTTTGTGCGAGTATAACACCCTATACGGCATTGAGCACGGGTATCTTAGTCCTATAGAAGCTTGTCAGGTTAATCTCAAGTATGACTTGGGGACAGTGCAGTACCGTGAGGATACTGGCGATTATGATGCCGCAGATATAGCACGCGTTATGTCTGGCACAGCAGCGGGTATCGCGGAGGCCTACACCTCAAACGCACGTGGGCAGACCATCATTTTCGCACCATCCATTGAAGAGGGCAAAAATGTGACAGCACTGCTCAATTCCCAGCATGGTGCCAGTACCGCGGCCTTTATCGATGGCACTACTCAAAATAGAGGACGTCTGTTGGAGGCCTACCGTTTGGGCCTAATTAAAGTACTTGTCTGCTATGCTGTCCTGACGGAAGGTGTTGACCTGCCGATGACAGAAACCGTTCTGCTGGCCCGCCCGGTTGCCACAACCAATGTCGGCCTGTATGCGCAGATGGTAGGTCGCGGCCTGCGGTTGCATCCGGGAAAAAGTGCCTGCAAGATTATTGATTGCGTGGGCATTTCCAGGATGCCGATATGCACGGCAGCAACGCTAATCGGCGAGGAACCGCTAGCTCCCAAACCTAAAAAGGAGCAGGTGGAAAAGTTGCCGGAGGAAACCGAACCGATAAAGGTACTTACAGGTGCGGACATTCCCGATACCTGGATACAAAATCAGAAGGAGGTAGACATTATGGCACTTGGCGAAGGTGTTACCACCCATGATGTCGCATGGATTACACTCAAGGATGGCGGCTATATACTGCCTATCCCGACCGTAACCTACCGCATCAGCAAACCGCTGACTAACGGCATGGTGTACCTGCGGAAAAATAAAGCGTGCTCCAAGAGTGCGGTGCCATTACAATTTGCATTAGACTATGTGTATCAGGACTTGAAACAGAAGCATGCTAAATATCAACATATCTGGGACAAAAAACAGCGCTATAAGTGGGATAGACAACCCATCACCAATGAGCAAATTGCCCTTATCCACAAGCTGGCCCCGGATTACAAAATTGACACCCATAAAATGACACGAGGGGATGCCTCGCGGGCGATACAACTGCTGACCTACAAGCCGGAAGAATGGACGCCCCAAACGACACCCTCGGAGGTGCAGGACCATGCCAAGAAAAGCCCGTAAACTTTCGTCCTGCGGCGTGTATCACATCATGATCCGTGGAATTAACCGCATGACCATCTTTAATGATGATGCCGACAATCTGAACTTTTTACATATTCTCGATTTTTGCGCAGATGAAAATTTTATCATCATGGCATACTGCCTGATGGGCAACCATCTGCATCTGCTCGCGAAGGATTGTAACGATTCCTTGCAACACATGATGAAGGCCATCGGGGTACGGTACGTTGCCTACTACAACCGCCGCTACCAGCGGACAGGCCCGCTCTTCCAGGGCCGTTACAAATCCCAGCCTGTCACAACCAAAGGCTACTTCCTGCGGGTACTGCGCTATATCCACCGCAACCCGGTCGCTGCCGGAATGGTGCAGGATATGCAGGACTACCCGTGGAGCAGCTACATTGACTACTTTGCTAGTCGAAAAAAGCCGTTATGTCATGTAGACACAAGCTACGCGCTTGCACTGCATGATTTAGATTGGCTGCGGCACTACCACCAGCAGCCAGAATTAAATGCCCGCGGCATTCTGGAGGATTCTCCGCTGCCTGCCTTTACGGATGCTGAGCTTTGTGACTTTGTACGTGCAACGGCAGGCATGGAATGCCACGAAATCCAGCTTTACCCCGAATCCACCGCAACCCCGCTGCTGCGCCGTCTGGTAACACAAGAGGGCGTCAGCATTACACAACTCTCACGGCTTACAGGGATGGCACGCGGAGACATCCGCCGCCGTCTGCTGTGAGCGGTGATACAACTCTCAAAGGAGAAATCCCATGAAGAAAGAAAGCTTTATTTACAGCACTCTCACGATTGGCGGTTCGAAGGAACAGGTCAATGAAGTAATGAAGTACATCTGCGATGACATCTATGACATTGGGAGCATTGATTTGAATAAAATCTGTGCTGTGCCGGTACACCTGAACATTGGCCCCGATGATGAAGTTTCTTGCGGCGAAAAGCTTTACCGCCATTATCTTGATTTAGTTCCTTACCCTACAGAAGAGGAAGAAGAAAATTTTCTTGCTGTTCTTAGCCGTGCAGATCAGCGCCGGTTCCTTTTGGGAAAAATGGCTGTGCTGAACCGGAAGGAATACGGCTATCCTACTTATACCGGCTGGTGCACGGAACACTGGGGTACAGACGAAAACGTGATATCTTTTGAAGAATGTAATGAAAATAGCATTGCATTTCTCACCCATAGCGCACCTGCAAGTGAGGCTATTCATACGCTCTCAATTCTTTTTCCTAAAGTAAAACTTACTTTCGCGTGGGAGGAAAACAAGGTCGCCCTTATGGACGATGAAGTAGTTTTACATTATGAAGTATATCGTTACGGGGAGCTGGCAGAATCCAAATCTGCCATTGCCGGAAAGACCCACTGGCAATATAACGGCAGCTTAAAAAAACCGTTGTACTGCACGCCCCAAGAAGATAATGATTATGGGGAAATCCCTGAAGGAATTTCTGCGGAGGATTTTGAGGAACCGGACGCTATGCCTTTCTAACCCTGCCTCGTTTGAAAAGTAAACATCAAAAGGACGACAGCCTTTATTGGCTCTCGTCCTCTTTTTGTTGTCTAGTCTCAATATTGTCAAATAAAGGGCTGTCCCAAAAAGTTTTAAATGGGATTCCTAACCCCACACATATCCGTGCAACTATTTCAGTTGAAGTATTTTTAGTGGTAGCATAAGGCTTGACAGTCTTTTTAAGGACAGATGGTGCAATGCCGGAACGCTCAGCCAGCTTGTTGACACTGTAGCCGCGCTCGTCTGCAAGCTCCAAAATGCGCAGCTTAATTGCCTCCTGTAGTAGCATTTGCCCTCACCACCGTGTACAATAAAGTATATTTATTGTACCGATTTGCTAAGGGAAAAATCGTCTACCTGGAGACGATTTGAATCTTGCTCTTACGTGCTGATGTGCTATAATATAAAAGGAAGGTGATAAATGGATGCAAAAACTATCCCACACCGCACCGTACATAGCCTATGCTGTGGCAACTGCTGGGATGGCTGTGCTGCTACTCCTTGGCAGCTCGCCGGGAGCAATAGTTGCCCGCAGTTACCGGGCGTATAATGGGCGCGCTGTTCCCGGCTACACAGAATATACGTACCGGGATGTTAATCTGTCCTTCTCGGTGCCGCTATCACCTGTGACCGCGGTGGAAGCACGCGCGAAAAAAGACGGTTATATCTTGTTTGCCTATCCGCGCTGTCCCTACTGTCGCAACCTGCTCCCTGTGCTTGCCGCTGTTGCTACAAGTGAAGGGGTCACGATGGACTACTGCCAGGTAGACCTATATCGGGATATATACACCTACAACTCGGATACTGCCGCACCAGTGCAAACCAGACCAGCGGGGGAAGGCTACACCGAACTGCTAACCTGGCTGGATGACTACCTGGCCGAGTACACCGTCTCCGACCCGGAGAAAAATGAAATTGATGTCAGGGAGAAGCGTATCGGTGCACCGACCATCATCAAGGTGGAAGATGGCAAGCCCGTGTCAAAATGGCAACTATCGGATGCTTCAATATTTGTAGGCGGATACCCGGAAAACAAATACGCAGTCTGGGACAATTCCATACAGGAAGGAGTTGCAGATTCCTTGCGGGAGTATCTGGAAACTGCGTGATGTATCGGGGACGGTGAGTCGCGCAGCGATCTCCCCCGTCCCCGATTTAAAAGAATCCAAAGCCGCCACTTATCAATAGAGTGGCGGCGGCAAAATTAAAAAGTAGCCTCGGCGCTAGATGCCGAGAAGGAGTGTTTTTATGAAAAAGAATATCGTATTGGCAGTTATCGCGACTGCGGCTATGGCGCTCAGCCTGGTAGGATGCGGCGTTAAGGTCACGAACATCTCGGTTCCGGATGCTGCGACCATCGAAAAGGGTGAGAGCATCACGCTGCCGGTGAATTTTGGGACAGAGGATGCGCCCGCCAAGACGCCTGTCATCGCAACTGGGGAGTCTGCTACGGCAGAGACTGCTGCGCAGGATGAAAAGATTGCCAAGGCGGCTGAGAAGCTGACGCTCGCGTGGACTTCCTCCGATGAGAGTGTCGCCACGGTCGATGAGACCGGCACCGTTACGGCAATCGCAGCCGGTGAGGCTGAAATCACCGCCACGGTCAAGGATACCGAGATGCAGGATGTCTGTGTCATCACCGTTAAGGTGTCTGCGAAAGAATTGAAGGTTCCCGATACCTTGGATGTCAAGCTTAATGATACGGATGAAACCGCAATCGAAGCGAAATGCGAGCCGAAAGATGCGTCCAACATTTCGTTTGATTTCGCTTCCAGCGATGAGGAAGTCGCCACCGTCGATAAGGACGGCAAGGTGAAGGTCCTTAAAGCAGGTGAGTGCGACATCACCACGACCCTCATGCAGGATGGTGAAAAGGTCACCGAGAAGACGACTCATGTGAAAGCGTTCTATGAGGTTGAAAGCATCACGCTCGATTCCAATGAAGGCAAGCTGACGGTCGGTAACTCTCATACCATCAAGGCGACTGTCACTCCCGAAGAGGTCACCGCCAAGACTCCTATCGAGTGGTCGTCCAGCAACGAGAAGGTCGCCACCGTCGATTCCAATGGGAAGGTAACCGCTGTTTCCTCTGGGAATGCAACCATCACGGCGACTGCCGGTGAGGAGAGCGCCAACTACGAAGTGACGGTTGAACAGCCGAAGAAGGTCACGACCAGCAACAAGACCTATACCAAGAACGGTTCCAGCAACAGTTCTGCTGTGACGCCTTCCAACCCGGCACCTGTTACACCGACCGCACCAGTTACGCCGTCCGCTCCCGCTACGCCGGTACAGCCCAGCAATCCGGAGCCTGCTGCTCCGGCTCCTGCACAGCCTGACCCGGCACCGGCACAGCCGAGCAATCCTGAGCCTGCACAACCGTCTCAGCCGAGCGGTGGTGATAGCGGCAGTACGGAAAACAAGCCTAACGGCAGCGGTGGATGGGAATGGGGCGGCCCTGTAATTTCCACTCCTACTGATAACGGCTGTCCTCCTGAGGAGCACGAAGTCGGTTGGTGCTAACAATAGTAAAATTGTATAATTAGTAATATGCAAACTCGTAGTATAGAAGCGGCAAGTCTTCTTGCTACGAGTTTTTTATTTCTTAAGAATCACATCTGTATATTATAATAATGTAGGGAGCAAGCAAATGAAAAAAGAATTTGCGTTAGTGACTGTTACCGCTGTTACAACGCTTTTGCTTCTGGTAGGATGCGGCGTTAAGGTCACGAACATCAAAAATGGGGACGGTTCCTAAATTGAGAAGTTGACATCAAAACCTCAAAAACGGGGACGGCGCAGTCGTTTTAACGACCTGCACCGTCCTCTTTTTGTAAAAGCATTCGCTCGTAGAAACGTAGAAAAGAACCGGTGAGGTAACAGCTTGTTACCCCACCACGAATAAAGTTGACTCGTTTTGAATAGTAGACATCAAAATGGAGTAAGGCCGCTTGCGGCCCGAATTTTGCAGCAAAAAGCCGGGAGCTTTCACTCCCGGTTCTCTTTATTGTGCGGTCATCATCATGTCGCAGTCGGCACATTTTATGCGCACAACCTTTGTCCCTCGCACGCTGTTGTGACAGCAGGGGCAAACATACTTGATGCTGTGGCTGTTGGGGTTACTTCCTGTCGGCTTGCCCGTGGCGTCCCCTGCGCCCTTGCCACGCGGGGCGTAGAAATCTTCAATGCGGTTCATGCTGATGTCCTGCCAGTCTTGTTCCAAAATGAACTCACACAGCGCGTCGGTCGGCTCGGTGATGCTCCATCCAACGCGCGGGTCGTAACTGATTTTCAAATCGCGGGCCTCGGCGGCCTCCTTAAATTTTTTGTTGTGGTATGCGCCGCCCCTGCTGCAATCCTGTATGCCGTTTTGAAGGTTCCACAAGTGTACACACTCGTGGAGGGTGGTCGCCACCACGTTTTCTATGGGCCGTGCAAGCGTCCCAGCGCCGATGTTAAGCTCATGGCGGGTTGTGTCTCCTCTCTGCCATGCCTTGGCTACGGTGACGTGTCCGTAGGCTCTGGGCGTGCTCTGTATCGTGATGATAGGCTCCTCCAATTCACCGTTGAAATACTTTACATTCAACGCGCGGAAAATTTTCTCCAAGTAACCAGCCGTCCGGGAAGTCTTAACAGTCTCTTTCATTTTCGTGTCCTCACTTTCGTTTTCCCAATCTTTGCCCGTGTTATCCCACCGGGATAAGGGGTTGCGGGTTGTTCCGCGATTAGCGGACAAAAGTGAGGTTGGATAGTTGTCAAGGTGACTGTGGAATACCGCAGCCATAATTTTAAAAAGCGAGGATATGCCGCAAAAGCTCCTTTACAATTTTCCAATCCACGCTTTTATAATTTTTAAAGGAACAACAAAAAACAGGATTGCCACGGCTATAATTTACTCCGCGGCAATCCTGTTCCCATGTTACAGGGCTTGCGTTTATTTTAAAAGTGTGGTACGATTGTGGTACTTGCAAAAAGGGTAATAAAAAAGCTCCTAATTTTCAACGCATCATCGAAGAAAATCAGAAGCTTAGTTTGGTGACCCGTACGGGAATCGAACCCATGTTACAGCCGTGAAAGGGCCGTGTCTTAACCGCTTGACCAACGGGCCTTAGAAATACAGAGCTTCGCTAAAACCTCCGACTTCCATCGTCCACTACTGCAGACGACCGTCCCCCTAACCTTAGCGAAACTCTGTAAAAGTGGTAGCGGTAACTGGATTTGAACCGGTGACACTTCGGGTATGAACCGAATGCTCTAGCCAACTGAGCTATACCGCCACATTTGTCGTCGCGCTCTTGAGAACGCTATATTATTATAGCCGACATTCTCCCCTATGTCAAGTAGTTTTTCCCGATTTTTTTCAAAAATGCAAAAAAAATCCCGCATTGCGGGTGCAATGCGGGGGAAAACTCTAAAGGCTTCCCCCTTGGGGGAAGCTCAGCGTGTCGAAAAACCTCCCTCTGCGAGGGAGGTGCCCCGAAGGGGCGGAGGGAGAGAACCTTGCCATAGCCCAAAATATTTCGGGCAACCGCACAGTTCTCTCCCCCACCGCCTGCGGGCGGAGCCCCCTCACAGAGGGGGCCAAGGGGTGAGCACACCTTTTTCGACAGCCTAGGCTTCCCCCTTGGGGGAAGCTGTCCGCAAAGCGGACTGATGAGGGGCGAACTTACGGCAGTTACCCGGTTATGGGCGGCCACGGCAGCTTTCCCCTCATCCGGCCTTCGGCCACCTTCCCCCTCGGGGGAAGGCTCTTGCAAAATTACTTCTTGTTGGGCACCAGCACGGCCTTGCCGCCCATGTAGGGGCGCAGGACCTCGGGGATGGTCACAGTGCCGTCGGCCTGCAGGTGGTTCTCCAGGAAGGCGATCAGCATACGCGGCGGGGCCACGCAGGTGTTGTTCAGCGTGTGGGCCAGCTGGGTCTTGCCGTTCTCATCCTTAAAGCGGATGTGCAGGCGGCGGGCCTGGGCGTCGCCCAGGTTGGAGCAGGAGCAGACCTCGAAGTATTTCTGCTGGCGCGGGCTCCACGCCTCGATGTCGCAGCTCTTGACCTTCAGATCGGCCAGATCGCCGGAGCAGCACTCCAGCTGGCGGACAGGGATCTCCATGGAGCGGAACAGCTCGACGGAGTTCTTCCACAGCTTGTCGTACCAGTCCATGCTGTCCTCGGGCTTGCAGACGACGATCATCTCCTGCTTCTCGAACTGATGGATGCGGTAGATGCCGCGCTCCTCGATGCCGTGGGCGCCCTTCTCCTTGCGGAAGCAGGGGCTGTAGCTGGTCAGGGTCAGGGGCAGCTTGGCACCGTCCAGCGTCTGGTCGATGAAGCGGCCAATCATCGTGTGCTCGGACGTGCCGATCAGGTACAGGTCCTCGCCCTCGATTTTGTACATCATAGCGTCCATTTCAGGGAAGGACATAACGCCCTTTACCACGTCGCCGTGCATCATGAACGGGGGGATGACGTAGGTAAAGCCCTTGTCGATCATAAAATCGCGGGCGTAGGCCAGCACAGCCTCGTGCAGGCGGGCAATGTCGCCCAGCAGGTAGTAGAAGCCGTTGCCGGAGACGCGGCCTGCGGCGTCAAGGTCGATGCCGTCGAAGCTCTCCATGATGTCCACGTGGTACGGGATGGGATAGTCGGGCACAACGGGCTCGCCGAAGCGCTGGACCTCGACGTTATGGCTGTCGTCGGGGCCGATGGGCACGCTGGGGTCGATCATCTGGGGGATCGTGTACATGATCTCCTGGATCTTGGCCTGCAGCTCGGTCTCCTTGGCCTCCAGCTCCTTCAGGCGGTCAGCCTGGGCCGTGACCTGTTTCTTGATTTCCTCGGCCTCGGCAGCCTTGGAGGGGTCTTTCTTGGCCTGGCCCATCAGCGCGCCGATCTGCTTGGACAGCTTGTTGCGGTTTGCGCGCAGGTCGCTGGCCTCACCGATGGCGGCGCGGTACTCGGCGTCAAGCGCGATGACCTCATCGACGAGGGGCAGCTTGGCGTCCTGGAACTTTTTCCTGATGTTTTCCTTGACGGCGTCCGGATTTTCACGGACAAAACGAATGTCTAACATAGTGGTACTCCTCTATTAAAATTTCAATAATAGATTATTTTTCAGGCTTCCCCTGAGGGGCTGCTCACCCTTCCGGGTCATACATTCCCAGCAGGCTCACGAACTTTTGCAGCATATCATCGCTGTAAAAGTCGATTTTCAGCGAGCCCTTGCCGTCCTTGTAGTCAACATGGACCTCGCTGCCAGTGACCTCTTTCAAGGCCGCCTCCACCTCCACGGCGCGCTTCGGGCGGGTGAAGTTATCATCCTTCGCCTTGGGCGGCTTGGCGGGCTTCGTCAGCTTTTTGCACAGGGCCTCGGTCTGGCGCACGTTCAAATTCTGCGCCGTGACCTCCGCCGCAGCCTGCCGCATCAGATCCTCATTGGGCAGCCCCAGCAGGACCTTGGCGTGGCCAAAGCTCAGCTTGCCCCCGCTGACCATACGGCGCACATCCTCGGGCAGGGCCAGCAGGCGCAGGCTGTTGGTCACGGCGCTGCGGCTCTTGCCCAGCTTTTTCGCGGCGGATTCCTGCGTTAAGCCGTACTTGTCGATCAGCTGCCGGCAGCCCTCGGCGACCTCGATGGGGTCGAGGTCCTCGCGCTGCAGGTTTTCAATCAGCGCCAGCGCGGCGGCCTGCTCGTCGGTCACATCCTTGATGATGACCGGCACCTCGTCCAGCCCGGCCAGGCGTGCGGCACGCCAGCGGCGCTCGCCCGCAATGATGATGTACCCCGGGCCGACCTTTTTGGGCCGCACCGCAATGGGCTGCAAAAGCCCGTTCTCGGTGATGCTGTCGGCCAGCTGGTTCAGCGCGTCGTCGTCAAACCGCTTGCGGGGCTGCTCGGGGTCAGGCTCGATTTCCCGCAGCGGCAGCGTTGAGTTGGACGCTTCGCTGCCGGTATCGTCGGACAGGTCGGCAAACAGGCTGTCCAGCCCCTTGCCAAGCCCGCCCATCTTCTTTTTGGCCATCGGCGTCCCTCCTTATCGTTCGTTGTTTGCCAAAAATTCCCGCGCCAATTCCATGTACGCCTCGCTGCCCCTGCCGTTCGGCTCATAGAAGTTGATCGGCATACCGAAGCTCGGGGCCTCGCTCAGGCGCACGGTGCGCGGAATGACGGCGCGGTAGACCTTGTCGCCAAAGTACTTTTTGACCTGCGCGACGACCTGCATCGTCAGGTTGAGCCGCCCGGAGTACATCGTGAACAGCACGCCCTCGATGTCTAAGTACCGGTTGTACTTTTTGCGCACGGTTTTCAGGGTCGCCATCAGCTCGCTCAGGCCCTCGAGCGCGAAGAACTCGCACTGCATCGGGATGATGACGGTGTCCGCCGCGCAGAGCGCGTTGACGGTCAAAAGGTCGAGCGACGGCGCACAGTCGATGAAGATGTAGTCGTACAGCGGCACGACGGGGGCCAGCACGGTGCGCAGGCGCATTTCCCGCCGCGGCACCGACACAAGCTCGATGGGCGCGCCCGCCAGCTGAGTGTTGGACGGCAGCACATCGGCGTTGTACTCGCTCTTGATGATGGCCTCGCGGACGTCATCATCGTCGATCAGGCAGGTGTAGGTGTCGGCCTCCACCTTGTTTTTGGAGATGCCATACGCCGATGTGGTGTTGCCCTGCGGGTCCAGATCGACGATGAGGACCTTTTTGCCGAGTGCCGCCACACAGGCGCTCAGGTTGACGGCGGTGGTGGTTTTGCCAACGCCGCCCTTCTGGTTTGCTATTGCGATGACTTTTGCCACGCCGTACCTCCCCTGTTTTTGCGTTTTTTGGCGGCTTTGGGGCCGTTTGTATCTATTATAGCACAAACAGAAGGGATAAAAAAGGGGTTTTTCCAACAAAAAAGTCCGGCAGATGTTCCACGTGGAACATCTGCCGGGGGTATGCCATGCCGCAAACAGCGCGGGCGTGAACGATGGTGGGAAAGTTCGTAGGTCGTTGCAGGGGGCGGCGTCCCCGACGCCCCGCGGGGGGGTGCGAGCGGCTGCCCGTGAATGCCCGGTATCGGGCAAGCGTCCGCGGAGGGGTCAAGACCCCTCCCTACAGATGGGGTTCACGGGTGCTTTGTAGGGAACGGTCTTGACCGTTCCGGGGACGTTTGCCGTTGCTGCATGGTAAAATATTGCTGCGGTGTAGGGGCCGCATATATGTGGCCCGGCAGTGTACGGCAAACGGGCGCTTATGGGAAACCCGCGGGCCGGGCATGCCCGGCCCCTACCGCGCGGCAGCCAAAAAGCGTACACCAACGCAGCCATCCCGGACGTCTATCCTCGCAACCGGCCTTCTCCTCACACCTTCACCTCAAACTCCCCTTCTTCCTCCTTCGCGCCATTCTCCACCTTTCCCGCCGTACCGTCGCTGCTGACCGGGATCCTCACAATGTACTCCAGACATCCGTCATGCTTATCGCACCGGGTCGTGGCGGCGATCCCCTTCTGGGTCATCAAATCCACCGCGTGCTGCAATGTATTTACAAAGAACCGCACATCCCGCACCATGGGGATCGTGCGGCGGCAGGGGCTGGGCCCGTTGGGGGCGGCCAGCATCTGGTCCACAAGGCGGTCCGCCTGGCGCACGCTCATCTTGTCCCGCGCCATCTTTTCCAGCGCGGCGGTGCG
>ERZ791825.998-NODE-998-length-17535-cov-2.427346_pt1 | contig 17535 bp, 20 predicted proteins | sample MGYA00510298_ERZ791825 | MGnify/ENA primary metagenome ERZ791825 (study PRJEB30046, sample SAMN00792010) | human gut metagenome | study: EMG produced TPA metagenomics assembly of the A metagenome-wide association study of gut microbiota in type 2... | reverse complement strand
TGTAATTCAGTATAACAGATTTCAAGGACTTTACAATTGCCTGTTTCCACAAAAAGATGGGGAAAATCTGTACAGATTCACTAAAAAAGATGGGTGGGAACAAAGAAAACTATATGAAATCATGTTTCACATAATTGTAAAACACGAGGGGCTGCCGCAAAATTGTCTCCGACAGCCCCCTCTTATCTAGATGGCATTATGATCAGCAGGTTTCCTGTTCAATGACCTCAAAACCCATTTTCAGTTTTTTCTTCATGTCAATGCCGGTTTCGATCATTTTTACAAGCATATCGGCACCTTCGATGCCGGTGGATTTGTAAAATAAATGTGTTGTGGTGAGATTCGGTTCCACAATTTCCGTCATGCGGGAATGGCCAATGCCGGTAATGCCGATATCCTGCGGAATTCGTTTGCCAATTCCCTTTAAATACTGCAGGGCGCCGATGGCGATCGTGTCGGTTGCGCAGACGATTCCATCAAGATCCGGGGCCTGTTCCAGCAATTTCTGCGCGGCATCATAACCAGATTCCAGACTGAATTCCGAATAAGCCACGTGTTCCTCGGAAAAATCCAGATGATATTTCCGCAGTGTATCCTGGTAAGCCTGCATGCGGGCGTTTCCAGCGGCCTGGTCATTTGCCGTTACCATAATGGCTCCAATCTTTTTGTGGCCGTGCCGGATCAGCTGTTCTGTCATGGCAGCGGCGGCACCATAGTCATCGTGGAATACGCAGGAAAATCCATCCACTTCCTGGGAAAGGATCACAACCGGGATCCGCATTGCCTGTAGCAGACGGAAGTGTTCTTCCGTCAGAATTGTTGCGCTGAAGATGACACCAGCCAGCTCATCCTGCTGAAACGATTTCAGATACTGGAGTTCCCTTTTTACATCATTTTCGGTGTCGGCCAGCAGCATGCGGTATCCCTTCTGGTTGAGTACCTGCGAAATGCCGGAAACTACGCGGGAAATGCTTTCGGAATTGATTTTGGGAATTACAATACCGATCGTAGGAATTTTTTCCGCGGCTGCCTGATTTCCGCGGCTTGGTGTGTAGCCGGTCGCCTCGATCACTTTGCGGATTTTTTCTTTTTTTTCTTCGCTGACATAGCCATGGTTAAAATAGCGGGAAACACAGGCTTTGGAGACATCAGCGAGCTGTGCGATTTCTGTAATTGTCATTCTATAGTTCCTTCAGGTTTTTTCTTAATTATACACCAGAAAAGGGAGGAAGAACAGATGGTTCCGGGTATTATAGGGGATAGAAGGATTAATTTATGTCATTGTTTGCTGTTGCTGGCGACGAGAAATTTATTACAGTTATGAATTGACTGCCGCTTGTGTTGTGCTATAATATGTGCAATGATTTATTGCTAATGGTGGATCAGCAAATGGAGATAACAGACATGAGAAACATAAAGAATTCATTTAATCAATTGTTAAGAAAACAGGGAGGGAATAAGGGCTTTACTCTGGCAGAGCTTTTGATTGTAGTTGCGATTATTGGAATCCTCGTTGCGATATCGATTCCGATTTTTAGCATGCAGCTGCATAAGGCAAGAGTTGCAACAGACTGGGCAAATCTCAGGTCGTATTATTCAGAGATCCAGGCGGATTTTATCTCGACCGGGAAGTACAATCCGAAAGTTCCGCTGGTTGAAGATACCAATAAGTGGGACGAAAGAGAAATTAATTTTTTGAATGGCCAAAAGGTCAAAATGAAAGAAGGATATTTTGCAATAAGAAAGCCAGAAGAAGGAAGTGGATATCAGATTTCGTATTATTGTGATAAAGCTCTGAATGATTGGGAAACACATAGTCGTACTTGTCTTAAAGTTTTTGGAGGAAATTGACCTTAAAGGCGGATTTTAATTTAGCGTTTTACAAGTGCTGAATTAAAATCCGTTTTTTATATATCAGTTTATGTGCTTGTCGTATTTTGCGTTTCTCTTTTATTGTGAAAATCAGAACGGGGCAGGTATAATAAGAAAAAATCTGGTGAAAATGGTCGATTAGTAGAGTGAACGTGCGGGGAGACTCCTGAAGGCCATAAACAGGAGAGGGGGAATGGAATGCGAAGGGGGTGTGTTTATGCTGTCTGCAGACCAGGCAGAGGGTGTTGCGTTCTGCTAGCAGCGGCGGTTCTAAGCGTAAGTGTGCGGGCTCCGGCAAAGACTGCGGCAGCATCGAATCCAGATGCGGGAAAAGGAGAAATAACTGCGATGGTGTTGGATGCGGAAATACAGGGTGGAGAGACAATCGCAACGGTATCCGATGCGAAAATGCGGGACGGAGAAACAGTCGCCACAGCATCGGATGTATGTAGACAGGACAGAAAAGAAAACGCCACGGGATTTGATGCACATACGTGGAACAGCGCGATAGCAACCTCATCGGACGCACAAACGGAGAATGAGCCGGACGAAGTATTTCTGGAAGATGATATTACTCCGCAAGAGGCCGAACTGTTTTCCGGTACTGTTCCACAAATCTCCGTGACAGTGCCAACAGAAACCGTAATTTTGCTGGGGGCAGATGGAACCTGTATTGCGGCGGACAGTGAGATTCAAAACAATGGCAATGTTCCGGTATATCTGGAGCAGGTTGCCTGTACATGGAATACCAATACCCAGGACAGCGCGGAAACGATTTTTACAGACTGGCAGGAGAAAAAGCCTTACGCAACGCTGATACTGGATAGCGGGGAAACACACCAGTTTCATCCGGGAGAAAGCGGCACAGCAGTCTGGGAAGATATGAGCGGTGGCACGTATGCCATTGCAGCAGGGGAAGCGCTGGAGCTGACATGGGAGTTTTCACTCAATGAAAATTGTGTGACAGAGGTGCTTGTCGCGGAAAAAGAGGCGGCGGTTGCAACGGTAACTTACACAGTGAGCAGTCAGGCACCATAATGTACATTATAACAAAAGGGGGGATGTATCATAAAATTTCGATTCATGGGGATAAAACGGGCACGCCAGACGGCAAGGATGCCCACAAAAAAGATTCTGATATTCTGTTTTTTCCTGTTATTCTTAATTATCACAGGTGCCGCTTTCATGGCAAATTCATCAGCAGAAAAAGAAACAACCGCATTTTTTGATCCGCATGCGCAGACAGGGAACCTGCCAGGCCGCTCAAAGGAAGAGATACAGGCCGAACTGGATAAAATCGTTGAGGCGGGAATGTTCAATATTTCCATCGCGTCGGTGGTAAACATGCGGGATGGCGATGAGGAAGCGCGGGTACGCATTGAGAACATTGCGGCGAACCATCACCATATGAAAGTAACCATCACGATAGATGGGGAAACAGAACCGGTCTATGAGTCTGCCGGGCTTGCGCCGGGGCAGTATATCGAGGCGGTCTCGCTGAAACGGAAACTTTCAGCTGGAACGTATCCTGCTACTGCGGTATTTACAGCGTACAATACCGACGATCTTTCGCCGGCCGGCGAAGCAGCAGCCAAAATCACGATCGTGGTTGGTTCCTGACAGGGGTGTAAAAACTATTTATAAAAAGAACATATGCCTGCAGGAGAAATTCTGATGGCACATAAAAAACGAAGGAGAAGAAGTATATGAAAAAGGGTATGAAGAATGCAAATGGTATGAAAAAGATGGCAGGAATGGCTTCCGCACTGGTATTGGCGATGAGCTTTGGAATGACTGCGTTTGCAGCAAATGAGGCGGTGGATGACAGCAGCGCAGGGCTGAACAACGGGCAGGCATCCACCGATGTAAAACTGGTTTATACCGACGACCTGTCACAGATTTCAGCAACCGTGCCGTTAAGTATTACCGTGGCGGTGCAGATGGATGGAGAGTTTGTATGCCCGAATGGTTATAAGATCATTAATAACAGCGTGGTTCCGATCCATGTTGCTGGAATGCAGATCGCAGAGGTAGCCAGCGGGTACAAACTTGTCGATGGTGACCGGGTGGATGGAAAGCAGATTAAACTGACGATGAAGACGGCGGGAGACAGTGTGAAACTGATTGGAAGTGACAGTGCTTCAACGACACAGCGTTTAACAGCGGGCGGCTGGGACATCCTCACCGGTGATAACAACACCCTTCCGATCACATTTGAAAACGGTAAGGTCGGAACCATTGATTCTGCGTGGGCGAATGGGGCGGCAAAGCTGTTTACGATCCGCTATACCTTTGAGGCTGGTACGGCTGCTTCCAACTAACATTTCAGCAATTGGTGATTTATGTTGAGACGAAGCGGAAAAATACAAAACCGAAGAAGACACAGCGGAGATTTTTCTGTGGTTTGTATCATGGTGATGGTGCTCTGTTTCTTCTGTTCTCTTTTTACTGCGGCAGTGTTTGCTGCCGGTAATGAAGCCGGAACGGAGGTCCGGGTAATCGTGCTGGACAAAAATGAGCAGCCTGAAAGTCCGGGAGGCGGAGATAGCGGAAGTTCCGGGAATGGCAGCAGCAGCGGGAATAAAGCGGAGAGTATAAGTGACAGAGATGATCATGGCGGCACTGGGAGTGAAGAAAACCAAAATGAAAATTTTGACAGCGAGGAACGTGAAAGTGAAAGCGGGAATCTGAATGGAAGCGCAGATGGAAATAGAAATGCAGGCAGCGGTGTAGCAGAAGGCGGAGAGGAATGTGAAGCCGGGAATGCAAATGGCAGTGTGACAGATGGAAAAAACGTGAGAGAAAGTATCCGTGCAGGTGATCAGAAAGGCATGATTGATCGTGACAGCGAGCGCACAAGCACTGATCCTGCAGAAACGGGAGCCGTGCCTGCAGCCGGACAGAACGGGGCCGGATGCAGGTGTATCTGGGCCCGCTTATTTGGAATCTGTGTGATCTGTATGCTGTTTCATCATTGTCTGTGCTGGTGGTGCTGGCTCATTCCGCTGCTTCTGATTGTGTTCCTGGGGACACTGCTTTTTAAAAATCGAAAAAAACGCCGGGCTGAGAGAAAAAGCCATTGATTTCCTGTGGAATATTCTCTATTCTAGAATTATCGTAACTGTTTCGTATCTTCACAGTCGCGAGCAAAATCCATTAAAAATTTCAGGAAAGCTGGAATAGATGAGGAGGGTTTTATGCTGAAGGAGTGGGTCCCGGCAGAAATGCCAGAAGAGGAAGAACTGAAAACAAGACTTGAAGCAGCAAGAGAAAAACTGGCTGTACAGCAGCTCCAGATGAAGGAAAAGAAAGTTCCGGTACTTGTGCTGGTAGAGGGATGGGGAACCTCGGGAAAAGGGTCCAGCATCGGGCGCATCATCCAGAATATTGATCCGCGTTTCTTTAAGGTTTTTGACATGGAGAAAAAGTCTGAGGAAGATGCGAGAAAACCATTTCTGTACCGTCATTTCGCAAAGATTCCGGAAGCAGGAAAGTTTGTATTTCTGGATTCCGGCTGGATGAGTGAGCTGACATCCGGCTACCTGCGGGGAGAGATTTCGAAAAAAGAATATGAAAAACGCCTAGAGAGTGTGCGCCGTTTTGAGCGTCAGCTGACAGATAATGGCTATCTGGTGGTGAAGCTGTTCTTAAACATCTCGAAAAAGGAGCAGGAAAAACGCATCAGCCATCTGGCGGGAGAAAAAGACACAGCATGGCGCGTTGGCAGTTATGATCTGTGGCAGCATGCTCATTATGATAAATGCAGGGAGGTCTTTTCGGATTATTTAAAGCAGACAAACCTGCCGTCGGCACCGTGGTATATCATTGACGCAAAATCCAGAAAATGGAGAGAGCTTCAGATCATGGAAATTCTGACTCAGGGAATCGACATTGCTCTCAGCAACAGCCAGATGGCTGTGCCGCTTTTGCAGAATGTATTTCCGTTAGAGCGCATGCCACAGCTTTCGGAGATTCCACTGGATAAGACTATTTCGGAGGAAGATTATAAAAAAGAGCTGAAACAGCTGCGCCAGAGATTAAGTGATCTGCATAACCGTCTGTACCGCAAGAAGGTTCCGGTCATCATTGCGTATGAGGGCTGGGATGCAGCCGGAAAAGGCGGAAACATCAAGCGCATTACCAGCGCACTCGATCCACGAGGCTATGAGGTGCATCCGATTGCGAGCCCGGAGCCGCATGAGAAGGCAAGACATTATCTGTGGCGTTTCTGGACAAGACTTCCGAAGACTGGCCACATTGCCATTTTCGACCGGACCTGGTATGGCCGTGTGATGGTAGAGCGCCTGGAGGGCTTCTGCAGTGAGAATGACTGGAAGCGCGCGTACCATGAGATCAATGAATTTGAGAAAGAGCTTCACGACTGGGGCGCTGTCATCATTAAATTCTGGGTACAGATTGACAAGGATACGCAGTTACAGCGCTTCACGGAGCGTCAGAACACCCCGGAGAAACAGTGGAAGATCACGGAAGAAGACTGGCGGAACCGTGACAAGTGGGATCAGTACGAGCAGGCCGTGAATGAGATGATCGCTAAAACCAGCACCACCTACGCACCGTGGCACATCCTGGAGTCCGTAGACAAGAAATACGCCCGGATCAAGGCGATGAAGATTGTGATCGCAGAATTGGAGAAAGCCTTAGACGGGCGTGCATGAAGTTGTAAAAAGAAAGAGTTGTAAAAGAAAATAAAACTTGTAAAAAGATGTAAAAGGATGTAAATGAGTAAACTGGATGAAGATTTGATTTATGAGATTCTTTCTGTGGTGGAAGAAATTCCAGAGGGATGCGTGGCTTCCTACGGACAGATCGCGAAACTTATCGGCCGGGATAAAAATTCCCGGCTGGTGGGAAAGGTGTTAAGCCGGGCGGAGTTTTATGGAGAATATCCCTGCCACCGTGTTGTGAATCACGCTGGGCGCACCGCGCCGGGCTGGTGGGAGCAGCGGCTGCTTCTGGAAGATGAGGGCGTGCAGTTTACGGAAAACGGCTGCGTGGATATGAAAAAATATCAGTGGAAACTATGAGAAGAGGAACAACATCATGAATATACTTGTAATTGACGCGCAGGGCGGCGGAATTGGAAAGCAGATTGTGGGAGCTTTGAAAAAACGTTATCCGGAGCAGCATATCACTGCGGTGGGAACCAACAGCCTGGCAACTTCTGCCATGTTAAAAGCAGGAGCCGACGCGGCAGCCACCGGAGAAAATTCCGTCATCGTGTGCAGCCGCAGGGCAGATGTGATCATCGGACCAGTTGGAATCGTGATTGCAGATGCGCTTCTCGGAGAAATCACCGCAGCTATGGCCGCGGCCGTTGGCCAGAGCCCGGCAAAAAGAATACTGGTTCCAGTGAATCATTGCGATAACTACATCGTGGGCGTGACAGATCTGAGCATGGCGAAACTCATTGACGGTGTGGTAACCGAGGTGGGAAAGCTGATTGGATGAGCCGGACAGGCGGCTTGCCATTGAGAAAAAAATATGCTATAATTTTTCTCAATCTGGCAGTACGAAGCTGTCATACAGAGGCCGAAGTCTCTGGCTGTGTAAAGCGTAAAACTGGTAAACAACGGGTTCTGCTGACTGGCAGAGCCGGTTATTTGAAATATCGTGGCTGTGAAAGTACAAAACCGTTGCGATATATAAACATTTAGAATGATGTATGCACATGAAGGCATACGGCTCTTTCAAGAGGGGCCGCATGCCTTTTTTCTGTCTTTTTGGCGCACTGTTTGCGGTGTCAGGGACAAATATTTTGAAAAAGAGAGGACTTAATTTATGAACTTGCAGGAATTTTTCAAAGAAAACCCGAAGGTAGCGCTGGCCTTTTCCGGCGGCGTGGATTCTTCTTATTTGCTTTACGCGGCTATGAAATACGGCGCAGATGTGAAGGCTTACTATGTAAAGGCGCCGTTCCAGCCGCAGTTTGAGATGGATGATGCCATGCGTCTGGCAGAGCAGTTAAAGGTACCGGTTCGGGTGCTTCGTGCGGATGTGCTTTCCGACCCGGTTGTGGTTTCCAACCCGTCCAATCGCTGCTACTACTGCAAGAAGGTCATCTTCAATATGATCATGAAGGCGGCTGCGGAGGATGGCTACACCGTACTGCTTGACGGAACCAATGCTTCCGACGATGCAGGAGACCGCCCGGGAATGAAGGCACTGCAGGAACTGCAGGTAAAATCCCCGCTCCGGGAGTGCGGCCTTGTAAAATCCGAGATCCGCAGACTTTCCAAAGAAGGCGGACTCTTTACCTGGGATAAACCGTCCTACGCATGTCTGGCAACCCGCATTCCGACCGGATGTGAGATCACTGCAGAGAAGCTTCAGAAGACGGAAGAAGCAGAGAATTTCCTGTTCTCTCTTGGCTTCAGTGATTTCCGTGTCCGCATGATGCCGAACGGAGCAGCAAAGCTGCAGGTGCTGGCAAGCCAGCTTCCGCTTCTCATGGAAAAGCGGGAAGAGATCCTGAATGAGTTAAAAAAGAGCTATCCGGCTGTGCTTCTGGACCTGGAGGTGCGTGGATGAACAGTGAGATCAGAAAAACTTTAGAAGCAGTAAAAAACGGCGAACTTTCCGTGGATGATGCGCTGCTTGCTATTAAGAAAGAGCCGTTTGAGGATATCGGTTACGCAAAGGTGGACCTGCACCGGGGAATCCGCCAGGGGGCGGCCGAGGTCATCTATGGTGCCGGAAAAACGCCGGAGCAGATGACTGGAATTATCGGGGCCATGCTGGACAATGCGGTGCAGACCATTCTGATTACCCGGCTCTCTGCGGAGAAGGCAGAGGTAATTCAGAAAACATATCCGCAGATGAATTACCGGAAGGATGCGAAAATTGGCACCATCGGTCAGTTTCCGGCAGCAGACGGACTTGGAAAGATCGTGGTGGCAACTGCGGGAACTTCCGACATTCCGGTGGCGGAGGAAGCAGCTCTGACAGCGGAAGCCCACGGGAATGAAGTGGTCCGCCTGTATGATGTGGGAGTGGCCGGACTTCACCGCCTGCTGGCACATATGGATGAGATTATGAGCGCATCGGTCATCATTGCGATTGCGGGCATGGAAGGAGCGCTGGCAAGTGTGATCGGTGGTCTGGCGGATTGCCCGGTCATTGCAGTTCCGACCAGTGTGGGCTATGGCGCGTCCTTTGGCGGGGTATCGGCACTTCTGTCAATGTTAAATTCCTGCGCCAGCGGAGTTTCTGTGGTGAATATTGATAACGGATTCGGAGCCGGATACCTGGCGAGCATGATCAATCATATGACAGGCACAGAAAGCAAGAAGTAAAAAATTGTTTGCGAAACGCGTGAACAGTGACAAAAACTGAGAAAGCGTGACCGGGAAAGCATAGAAGAACAGTCACGGAGAGGAAATTACAATATGAAGACATTATATCTGGAATGTGGAATGGGCGCTGCAGGCGATATGCTCACCGCAGCTTTACTGGAACTGATGCCGGACCCGGATGCGGTTGTGGCAGAATTAAACGGACTTGGGATTCCGGGTGTGGAGTTCAGCAGGGAAGCCATGAGCAAGTGCGGCATTGGTGGAACCCACATGACCGTGAAGGTGCATGGGGAGGAAGCGTCCGAGGAGATGTTCCACCACCATCATGATCATGACCACAGCCTTGAGGAACATGACCATCATCATGACCATGAACACACTCATGAGCATTCCCACGACGGTCATACCCACCATCATCACCATAGCAGCCTTCACGACATTGAGCACATCGTCTGCGGTCACCTGAATCTTCCGGATCAGGTAAAACAGGATGTGATGGCGGTTTACGGTCTTATCGCGGAGGCGGAGAGCCACGCGCACGGCGTTCCGGTTACGGAGATCCACTTCCATGAGGTGGGAACCATGGATGCCATTGCAGATATCACGGCGGTTTGCCTGCTGATGCATCACATCGCGCCAGATCAGGTTGTTGTTTCTCTGGTTCATGTGGGAAGTGGCCATGTACACTGTGCTCACGGCATTCTCCCGGTTCCGGCACCGGCCACCGCTTATATTTTAAATGGTGTGCCGATGTACGGCGGCGCAGTGAAAGGCGAACTCTGCACTCCGACCGGCGCAGCACTGTTAAAACATTTTGCCACCCGTTTCGGCGATATGCCAGTCATGCGGACAGAGGCAATTGGCTACGGTATGGGCAAGAAAGATTTTGAACAGGCAAACTGCATCCGGGCAATGCTGGGCGAGACCGAAGACAGTGGCGATAAAGTCGTGCAGTTAGAGTGCAACGTGGACGATATGACAGCGGAGGAACTTGGCTTTGCCATGGAGACGATTCTGGTAGCCGGAGCGTTGGAGGTTTATACCGTGCCGGTGGGCATGAAGAAGTCCAGACCGGGCACACTGCTCAGCGTGCTGTGTCATAAAGAACAGAAAGAGAAGCTGGTGCAGGTGATCTTCCGGAACACGACTACTATCGGCGTGCGGGAACACAGCTGCAGCCGTTATACCTTAAAGCGCAGCTTTGAGACGGTGCGGACTCCGTACGGAGAAGTGCAGAAGAAGATTTCCTCCGGTTACGGCGTGACCCGGGAGAAATATGAGTATGAGGATCTGGCGCGGATCGCAAGGGAGCAGGACATGTCCCTGGCCGAGGTGCGCAAACATATTTAAGCGAGTCATGAGTACTGCTGTTTGCGGAGCATGTGGACCCATATGCAGACAGCAGCATAAAAATAATAAGCGGCGGAACGCAGCTGTGAAGGTACTGGACAGTTGCGCAGAAGCAAAAAAGAAAACCGCCGCAGGAACGGGAGAACTTGAGAAGTGCAGGAACAGAAGAATCAGGATACGATATTGGATGCCCTTACCTCATACTGGACGGACCGGGCAGAAAGCTACAGCGCGCAGAACATTGCGGAGATGAATGACTGGCGCCGGGAGGCATGGAGAAATCTAATCCTTTCCCATGCACCGCAGAAAAAAACGCTGCTGGTGCTGGATATTGGCACCGGTCCGGGATTTTTTGCCATCAATCTGGCGCTGGCCGGGCATGAGGTGACCGCAGTCGATGTGACGCAGGAAATGCTGCAGTATGCAAAAAGCAACGCGGAAAGTTATGGGGCAAAGGTGGATTTTGTCCTTCATCGGGGCGAGTTTCTTCCATTTGAGGATAACAGCTTTGACCTGATTGTGAGCCGCAATGTCATCTGGAATCTGGAATATCCAAAGCAGGCACTGGCGGAATGGGCGCGGGTTCTTGCGCCGGGCGGACGCATGGTATACTTTGATGCGAACTGGTATCTGTATCTTTACGATGAGGAGCTCCGTGCCCGTAAGAAGGCTGCGGAGGCAGCTTTCCGCACCAAATATCCGGTTCATAATTACGCTGGAAATATGCCGAAAGCACGGGTGCGGGAACTGGAGCAGACTGCTTACGCACTTCCGCTTTCGAAAGAAAAGCGCCCGGAGTGGGACAGAAACGTGCTGGAAAAACTGGGCATGCAGATGGTTGAAATCATGGAAGACATTGGTCCTGGAGTACAGGATCCGCTGGACTGGGAGCGGGATCATCCGATCCATACTTTCATGATCTGCGCGGAGAAACCTGCAGTAGCAGACTCGAAATAGAAGAAGTGTATCAATGAAGACAGGAAACAGATATAAAGAGGTAGGGAATTTTGAAAAAATATGTAGCAAAGCGGCTGCTGCAGCTGATCCCGGTTTTACTCGGAATCACATTTTTGTCCTTTGCCATGATGCGTGTGGCGGGCAGCGATGCCGTGATCGAACTTTATGGGGACAAGGGCGCTGTGGCCCAGGAAATTATTGACGCCAAAAGGGCAGAACTCGGCCTGGACCAGCCATTTCTGACCCAGTACCTGTCCTGGCTTCATGGATTAATGACAGGAGACATGGGGGTCAGCTATGTCTCGGGAAAGAATGTATTTGATACCTTTGTTTCCAAATTACCGGCAACCCTTTTGCTGACAGTGTTATCCATTGGCGCAACGGTGCTCATTTCGATTCCGCTTGGGGTGTGGGCGGCAGTGCGCCATGATAAATTTACGGATTATTTTTTGCGTTTTTTCAGCTTTGTGGGAAATTCCATGCCGAATTTCTTTGCAGCGCTGGTCCTGATGCAGTTATTTGCGATTCAGTGGAAGGTGCTGCCGGTCATTTCCAGTGGAACCACCCTGCAGAGCGCCCTGCTTCCGACCATGACACTGGCTATTGCCATGTCGGCCAAGTATATGCGCCAGGTGCGGGCCACTGTGCTGGAGGAGCTGCATAAGGATTATGTGGTGGGTGCCCGGGCAAGAGGAATCCGGGGCAGCATCGTTCTCTGGAAGAGCGTGCTGAAGTCTTCGATGCTGACGATCATCACACTGCTGGCCTTATCTATCGGCAGTCTGCTGGGCGGAACCGCGATCATTGAAAGCATTTTCATGTGGGACGGGGTTGGCAAACTGGCAGTCGATTCCATTACAATGCGGGATTATCCGATGATCCAGGCCTATGTGGTCTGGATGGCAATTATCTATGTTCTGGTAAATCTGGTGAGTGATCTTTTCTATCATGCGTTAGATCCAAGAATTCGTCTGGGGGTAAGTGAGAAATGAAAGAAGTAACGGTTCGAATTCAGAAAAAGTACCGGGACAGTGTCAGAATCCGGCTTGTGATATTTGGGATTCTGGCAGGCCTTCTGGTTATTGGCTCTGCTTTCTCCCAGTATCTCACGCCCTATGATCCCTATTTGCAGGATTTAAGCATTGCCAAAGCGGCACCAAGCGCCCTTCATCTTCTGGGCACGGACCGTTACGGAAGAGACATGCTGTCCAGAGTCATTGCTGGCAGCCGGGCCAGTGTGTTTTCCACCCTTTTGCTGGTGGCAGTCATCACATTTGCTGGTACGGCGGTTGGCGTGATCTGCGGCTGGCAGGGCGGCGTTGTGGATGCGTTTCTCATGCGTCTTTCTGATATTTTTCTTGCCTTTCCGGGGCTGGTATTCGCCCTGGCTGTAGCGGGAAGCCTTGGCGGAGGCCTGCAGAATGCGATCATTGCCCTGGCGGCAATATCCTGGCCGAAATACGCACGCATTGCCCGCAGCCAGACGCTGGCCCAGAAGGAGACCACATGGGTCCGGGCAGTAAAGCTTTCCGGCAGCGGAACGCTTAAGATCATTCTGAAACATATTTTGCCGAATATTCTGGGACCAATCCTGGTGACCTCCATGCTGGATATCGGAACCATGATGATGGAGCTTGCGGCGCTGAGCTTTCTGGGACTGGGGGCAAAACCGCCGATTCCGGAGTGGGGAAGCATGATGAGTGATACAAGAAGCCTTATGACTATATCTCCCTGGATTACCTTTTCACCGGGCATCGCGATCTTTTTTTCCGTTATGATCTTCAATCTTCTGGGTGATACAATCCGGGATTATGCGGATCCAAAGAGCAGGGGAGGAAGATGATGAAAGAACTGTTAAAATACGATCAGGTAGACATATCCTACTGCGGAGAACTGGCCGTAAAGCAGGTAAGCTTTGCGCTGAAGCCGGGAGAAATCCTCGGTATTGTGGGTGAAAGCGGAAGCGGAAAATCCACGCTGATCAAAGCGGCCATGGGGCTTTTGGGTGAGGAAGGACTGGTTACCCGGGGCGATATCTGGTATCAGGGAAAAAACATTCCAGATTTATCACCCAAAGAACTGCGCAGGCTGAACGGACCGGAACTCGGCTATATTTTTCAGAGCGCGGGAAGCTCATTTTGTCCAATCCGGACCGTGGGCGCGCAGTTATACGAAATCATGAAGGAACATATGCAGATTTCGAAAAAGGAATTTCAGGACCGGGCGCTGGAGCTGCTGGCCAGGCTGGGATTTGCGGACGGCATGCGGATTCTGAAAAGTTATCCCTTTGAGCTTTCTGGCGGCATGCAGCAGCGCGTGGGAATTGCCGCGGCCATGCTTTTAAATCCCCGGGTTCTTTTTGCGGATGAGCCAACCTCTGCCCTGGATGTTTCGGTGCAGAAACAGGTAGTGGAGGAAATGCTGATGCTGCGAAGAAGTTTTGGAATGGCCATTGTGCTGGTGGCTCACAACATTGGTGTCATTGAGGCTATGGCAGACAACGTTCTGGTGCTGAAAAACGGGGAGACGGTGGAATATGGAGAGGCAAAGCAGGTTCTGACCAATCCTCAGACAGCGTATACCCGGGAACTGATGGCGGCTGTTCCGCGATTGAGGAGGAGATAAGATGGAGCCAATTCTGAAGGTAGAAAATCTGTTGAAAGTGTTCTCCCGCAGCGGACAGCGTGATATGACAGCGGTAAATCATGTCAGCTTCAGCCTGATGCCGGGAGAATGCCTTGGGATTATCGGGGAAAGCGGCAGCGGAAAAACAACGGTGGTCAATACGATTACCCGGCTGCTGGACGCGACATCCGGAGAACTTTTTTTAGACGGACAGAATATCACAAGACTGAAGGGAAAAGAACTTCGCGGAATATACAGAAAAATGCAGATGGTCTTTCAGACTCCGGCTGATTCCTTTGATCCGCGAAAAACACTGGGGGATGGGATCGGAGAAAGCCTGCGAAATGCCGGAATGTCAAAACAGGAAACCAGGGTAGAAGTAGAGCGGCTTTTGGAGCAGTGCGGACTGCCAAAGGAGTTTGCCTCCCGCTATCCGCACCAGGTCAGCGGCGGTCAGTGCCAGAGGGCGGCCATTGCCCGGGCACTGGCTATTCAGCCAAAACTTCTGATCTGTGATGAGGCGACCTCCGCGCTGGATGTGACGGTCCAGAAGGAAATCATCCAGCTTCTGAACCAGCTGCGCTCTGCACGGGGAAACGGGTTATCTATTTTGTTTATCTGCCATGACATATCACTGGTACAGGAGTTTTGCGACCGGATACTGGTCATGCATCACGGAGAGATTGTGGAGCAGGGAACACCGGATGAGGTCATCTGGAATCCGCAGAATGACTATACAAAACGTTTGATTAACAGTGTTTTTTAGAAAGGGAAAATGAATATGAAAAGAAACTTATCCGTACTTTTAAGCCTGGGCCTGGTGGTATCACTGCTGGCAGGCTGCGGCGGCAGGGCGGCAGGAACACAGCAGAATGCGGGAACCGCACAGCAGAGCCAAGCGGAGGCAAAGAGCGGGGATAACGCGGAATCAGCAGCTCCAAAAACCATGGTGATTGGAGATACCACATTCAACTCCGAAAACTGGGAAGAGACGGTAAATCCGCACGAAACCTACAATGGCTGGGCCTGCATCCGCTATGGCGTGGGCGAGACACTGGTTCACTATACCGATACCATGGAGCTGGAGCCATGGCTGGCAAAATCCTGGGAGAACGATGGAAACTGCATCTGGACCATCACCCTGCAGGAGGATGTTACCTTTTCCAGTGGCCGGAAGATGGACGGCGAGGCAGTGAAGCAGTGCCTGGAGCATCTGCTGGAGGTTCACGACCGGGCGCCAGGTGATACAAAAATTGTGGATGTCCAGGCAGAGGGACAGATCCTGACCATTACCACCAGCGAGCCGAACCCGGCGCTGATGAACTACCTGGGAGATCCGTATGGCTGCATCATCGATGTGGATGCCAGTGATTTTGAAAGCGGCATTGTTGCCGGTACTGGTCCTTACATAGTAAAAGAGCTGGTTACCGATGATCATCTGACTTTAACCAAAAATGAAAATTACTGGAATGGCACTTCAAAAATTGACGAGCTGACAATCCGCACTATCTCAAACGGAGATACCTTATCTGCGGCTTTGCAGTCCGGAGATATTGACGCGGCTTACGGCATGGCTTATGAGGCATATCCGAACTTTGAAAATGATCATTATCAGTTTTCTTCCATTCAGACATCCCGGGCGTTCTTTGGCTGCATGAATATGACCAGCCCGGTCATCCAGGATGACGCGGTGCGCAAAGCTATTGCCATGAGTATCAACAAGGAAGGCTTTGTGGCAACCCTGCTGGATGGTCACGGAGTTGTGGCAAACGGAGCATTTCCGGATGGATTTGCCGGTTTTGGCGGAGAGCATGTGAAGACAGAAAGCTATGATCCGGAAGGCGCGAAAGCGGTTCTGGAAGAAGCGGGCTGGGTTGATACAGATGGTGACGGCATCCGGGAGAAGGATGGCACCAAGCTGGTCATCCGCTGGCTGACTTATCCGAGCCGTCAGGAGCTGCCGCTGTTAGCGGAGGCAGTTCAGGCGAACTTAAAGGATGTGGGAATGGACGTTGATATCAACTGTACCGCGAACCGCCGGGAATTCCTGGCAGACATGTCCAGTTTTGATATTTACGCTTCTGCGCTGGTAACAGCGCCGTCCGGTGATCCGCAGTATTTCTTTACCACCAGCTGTCAGCCGGGGATGAGCTACAACTTTGGCGCCTACGATGATCCGGAGGTAACGGCACTGATTGAGCAGCTTTCTAAGGAGTTTGACACAGAGAAACGCGGAGAGCTGGCAATTGAGCTCCAGCAGAAAATTCTGGACGATCATGCTTACATTTTCTGCTCCTTCCTTCAGATGAACATGATCTCCAAATCCAATGTGCGCAATTACACAGCTCATGCCTGTGATTATTATCAGGTGACCGCAGATCTGGATATCCAGTAATTGTGGATGGCGGGCGATTGCCAAAGGATGTCTGCTTATGGATGCAATGTACAGAACAGTAAAAAATGAAGAAGAACAGGTATTTTGTTATGCTAACACAGGAACAGATCAACGAAGACTGGACTGTCCGGTCTGACAATTACAATAATTATGTAGAGGAGGAGTTTTCTACGGACCGTCCGCGTAAGTGGCTGGAACTGATTGAGTCCCAGGCACCGGCGAGCCGCCCGTTAAGAATCCTGGATGCCGGATGCGGACCGGGATTTTTTTCCGTACTGCTGTCCAGGGCCGGTCATCATGTGACCGGCATTGACGGTTCGGAGGGAATGCTGGAGCATGCCAGAAAAAACGCGGCCCATTATGGTGTGTCTCCAGAACTTTTGAAGGGCGATTTTGGCGTGCTGTCATTTCCAGATGGAACCTTTGACCTGGTGGTCAGTCGGAATGTAACTCATATCATCCGGGAACATCTGAAGGTATACGGGGAGTGGCTGCGGGTGCTGAAACCGGGCGGCGTGTTGCTGATCTTTGATGCCAACTGGCATCTGCCTTATCAGCCGGGCCCGGTTCGTGATGAGGCCATCCGGCGGGAGCGGGAGGGCTTGAAAAAGTTTGGAATAGGGTACACTCACGACGGCTCCTATGAGTACATCGACAGTGAACTGGAACCGGAAAATTATAAAATATTCGGAAAAGCCCTGCGCCCGGATTTTGATATGGGTGTGTTGAAGCAGCTCCCGTGTACGAACGTATCCTTTGAGCGCGATGTGACAAAGGAACTCTGGAGTGAGAGGGAAAAATTCTTTTACGCTGCCACGCCGCTGTATATGCTGCGGGCGGAGAAGGTGTGAGATGTCAGAAGAAACGTGTAACCTATAATAAGTCAGGAAGGAAAGACTTGGTATGGAGTAATCTGTAACAGGTCTTTTTTGCTCATAAAATCAGCGAATTTCAATAGTTCACAAAAAATTCACAGAAAATTAGCACTCGCCTCTTGACAGTGCTAATAATGCGTGCTATATT
>ERZ791825.982-NODE-982-length-17737-cov-2.989028_pt1 | contig 17737 bp, 14 predicted proteins | sample MGYA00510298_ERZ791825 | MGnify/ENA primary metagenome ERZ791825 (study PRJEB30046, sample SAMN00792010) | human gut metagenome | study: EMG produced TPA metagenomics assembly of the A metagenome-wide association study of gut microbiota in type 2... | reverse complement strand
CTCCTTCAGCCGCGCCTTCATTTCCCCCTTCGCATGGCGGTACTTTTCCAGCGACTTCGGATCGATCGTAATCGCCCACCCCGCACAGCAGGTATCCTCACATTCCGAAGCAATACACTGGAACTTTTTATAATAATGCGGATATGTATACAGCATACTCATCACTCCTAAATAAATACATATTCTCAACTTAACTCATTATAGCAATTTAACCAGCTAAATACAACAGGCCCGGAAAGCTGCTGAAACAGCTTTCCGGGCCTAAACCATTAACAATTTTTTATTACTTTTACATATCTCCATAGCGTCCCAGGAAGTTCTTCGTCCGCTCATTCTCAGACGCAAATACCTGTGCCGGGGTTCCTTCTTCAACAATGACTCCATCTGCCACGAAAATCACACGGTCGGAGATATCTCTCGCGAATGCCATCTCATGTGTTACGATTACCATGGCGATATGCAGGTCTGCCAGAGACTTGATAACCTTTAACACCTCACCGGTCAGCTCCGGATCCAGAGCGGAGGTTGGCTCATCAAAGAACAGAATCTTTGGATTTAAAGCAAGCGCGCGGGCGATTGCCACACGCTGGCACTGTCCGCCGGACAGCTGACACGGATACGCGTCTGCCTTGTCCGCCAGTCCCATCTTCTCCAGAAGCTCCATCGCCACCTTGCGGACCTCTTCCTTGTCGCGCTTCTGCACGGCAACCGGCGCATCCATCACATTGCGCAGCACCGAATAATGCGGGAACAGGTTAAAGTTCTGGAACACCAGTCCGTAATTCTGCTGAATCTTCTTTAACTCCGGCTTCGACGCGTAAACCGCATTGCCGTTTTCATCGTTCCACGCTGCCTTTTCGCCCAGATAAATCAGCTCGCCGCTGTCCATGGTCTCTAACATGGTCGCACAGCGCAGCAGTGTGGATTTACCAGAACCGGATGGTCCGATGATCGTAACAATCTCACCCTCTCCTACATGCAGAGAAATATCCTGAATGACCCCAAGGTCTCCAAATGATTTTTTCACATGATTCATTTCCAGTAAGTTCATGATATTCCTCCGGTTTTATTCATAATAGGAAAGTTTCTTCTCGATCCATTCCATAGCCACAGCCACCACAAGGTTGAAGATGTAATAAAATACACCGGCTGCCACGAACGGGATCATGCTGGTCTGGGAAGATGCCAGCGCTTTCGCGATAGCAAACATCTCCAGAACACTGATGGTGAACGCAAGGGATGTGTCCTTGACCAGGGTAATAACTTCATTGGTCACAGACGGTAAAATCCGCTTGATCACCTGCGGCAGGATAATGCGGAAAAAGGTCTGGCTGCGGCTGTAGCCGAGAAGCTTTGCCGCCTCATACTGTCCGTTTGGCATGGACTGAATGCCGCTGCGGTAGATCTCCGCAAAATATGCCGCATAGTTGATCACAAATCCGATCATAGCCGCGATCAGGCGGTAATTGTTGCTCTTGATTTTGATGCCAAACAGGTAATACGGTCCGAAATAGACTACCATCAGCTGCAGCATCAGTGGGGTTCCGCGCATGATGGAAATGTAAGTCTTAATGATTCCCTGCAGCACCTTATTCTTCGACATTCTGCCGAGCGCGATCAGAAGACCAAGGGGCAGGGAAAATACCAGCGTCACCACAAAGATTTCTGTGCTGACCAGCATTCCTCCCGCTAATTGTGATATCATTGTATTAACCTGCATAACTTCTGCTCCTTCGTCTTCTGATTCATTGAAATTATTTTCCGATGGTGGTTACATCACGGCCAAACCATTTCTCAGAAATCTCTGCCATGGTACCGTCTGCTGCCATATCGTCCAGGGCACCCTGAACCTTATCTCTTAACTCTTCATTGCCTTTCTTAAAGCCGATGCCGTACTCCTCGGAGGAAAGGGTCTCATCGAGGATCACGTACTTGTCAGACTCACCTCTCTGCTCAATCTGGTAACCTGCTACGATAACATCCATTGCGATGGCATCGACAGCGCCCATCTCCAGATCCATGAATGCGGTGTTGTAATCCGGAGTAGTCTGAAGAGTACCAAACGTAGCGGTAAGATCTGCGTTATCTTTTAAAGCAGCCTCAGCGGAAGAATCGGTCTGAACCTCAACAACCTTGCCAGCCAGATCATCCAGGCTTGCAATGCCGGAATCTGCTGCTACTACGAATACCTGGCTGTTGTCCATGTACGGGGTGCTCCAGGTGTAATCATCTTCACGGCCGTTCATGGTGAAGCCGTTCCAGATACAGTCGATCGTGCCAGAGCTTAACTCCATATCTTTTGCGTCCCATGCGATCGGCTGCGGAACAAACTCAAGACCCAGTCTGTCGGCAACTTCCTGTGCCAGCTCTAAGTCAAAACCAGTATACTCACCAGTTGTGCTGTCTAAAAAGCCCATCGGCGGGAAATCCTGGTCAAAACCAACGGTGAAAGTACCGCCAAGCTCACCGGCTGCCTCTGCGGTAGTTTCCTCGGCAGTGGTCTCCTCAGCGGAAGTCTCTGCCTCACTTGCTGCTGCGGTGGTCTCTGCCGGCTTGCTGCCGCCGCACGCGGTCATGGACACGACCATCATACCTGCCATTGCTGCGCTTAACATTCTCTTTCTCATAATATTTTCCTCCTCTTGTGCGGTCTGGCTGCTGCGGTTCACTCCAATTTCCGCAACACCTCTTTGTACACGTACCGCGAACACGTTATCATGGTAGCATACTAAAGTATTTCTGTCTACCCTTTTTTTCTAAAATGATGATTCTCTATCCATAAACACCTGTTTTTACGCATACTTTCTTACCTTGCATAACCTTGCGCTGCTTCTTCCAACAGTTCCTTTTCTGTTGCCCATCGCAGCAAATCTGCGTTTTTCCGGTTCCCACTTCCGAACATTTCTACACAGCAGATCACCGTCCGACAGGACTTCATCACCCTGAGCGCCTCTTCATATGTCTCTTCCTGTATCACTTCATACGGACGTTCCGAAATAACCTGAACCGCCAGAGCCTTCGCTACCGGATAATCCAGATCATTCTCATGCAGGATTCCTGCCGCAAATGGAATTCCCTGCCTCTGCAGTTTCCGGTAAACCGGGATTCCACTCCCATTCCCGCCAATCACAAATACCTCCGGCTGTCCTTCCACTGGCGGAAGTTCCACCGATCCATACTCCGCGCAGTAACTTCCACCGGGGATTCCAAACAGCTCCTCCATACAGGTCTCTGTGAAGATTTCCTCCGGCGTTCCGCACTTCCAGATTTTATTTTCTCCCACGCACACAATATAATCCGACACTTTCTGCGCCAGATCCAGCTCATGCATGGACATCAGCACCGCAACCTTTTTCTCCCGCACCAGTGTCTTTAATATCGTGAGGAGTTCCATTTTATGGCGGATATCCAGAAACGAAGTTGGCTCATCCATAAGAATGATCTGCGGCTGCTGGCAGATTGCCCTGGCAAGCAGAATCCTCTGTCTCTGGCCATCACTGATCTGTGCGAAATCCCGCTCGGCCAGTTCCTCCGCATGCACAAGGCGCAGCGCATCCAGGACGATGTTCCGGTCCAGCTCCGACAAGGTTCCAAAATGCCCGGTATGCGGATAACGTCCCATGGCTGCCACACCAAAACAGGTCATAAGCTCTGGACGCGTCCGTTCCGTCATCATCACCGCCATCCGGCGGGCAATCTCCTTTTGTGCCCACTGTTCCATGGAGCGGCCATCCAGGCTGACCACGCCGCCCACCGGCTTCAACTGTCCGGCAATACTCTTTAAGATCGTGGACTTGCCTGCTCCATTCGGGCCGATCAGTGTCACGATCTCTCCCCGCGCAACATGAATGCTGATTTCGCGGATCCAGGCTTTTCCATCATAACCTGCCGCAAGATCTTCTGTACTCAGGTATGTTTCTTCTTGTCTCACCGTTTCTATCTCCTTTCCTGCCTGCAGCAGTCACTCCGCTTGCTCTTCCTGCCAACAGCATTTCCCATGCATTTTCCTTTAGATTCCCGGGAACTGAAATACGCCAGGCGCTGTCCGGCCTCCCGGATCCGCGCACTGGCGCAATCGTTATAAAGAATTAAGTAAAAAGGATTATAACACACTTTATGCAGAAAAAGGATACGAATCAAAAATATTTTCCAACTGCCGGGCAGCGAGCAGGTTACTGTTCACGCGTTGCGCAAACAGCAACGGATTTTGCCGATGCTTCGCATTCCAAATCGGCAAAATCTGCTGCCACCACTGTATCATACGGCATTTTCAGTTCAGAAAATGCCTACCCGCGTACAGTAACGCGAACAAACACCTACTGTTCTTTGCTTCTGCCCGTATAAATCCAGGCAGCGAAAGCCACCGTTGCCGGAACACTTAAAACAATGCCAAAACTTCCGGAAAGTCCCTGCATCAGGGCAATGCCGATATTATTGGAATTGATGATCTGAAGATACGGAAGATGATAGGCATAGTCCATAAGCAACATAGAAGTACTGCTTCCCGCAAACGCAAGGATCAGGGTATTGGAATCCGTTCCCATCATATCACGGCCCACGCGCATTCCCGCCCTGATTAACTGCATACGCGTAATTGCCGGATTCTGATCATAGATTTCCTTCATGGCACTGGAAATCGACATGGCCACATCCATGACCGCGCCCAGGGTACTGATCAGCAGACCGGAAAATAAAAGGCCGCCTACCTGAATGTTGTTAGTCTCATAAAGGGTAAGAAGACTTTCTATATCGGATACATTCCAGCCCGTAATCCCGGACATTTTTGAAAACACCGTAGCCGTAATACCGGCAATGAGAACGCCTGCGATGGTTCCCAGAACGGCGCAGACCGTTTTTTCAGAAGCGCCGCCAATGAGATACATGGTTACCACCGTTGTAATAACGCACAAAAATACCGCGGTCCAGAATGGAGAATATCCCATATAAACTACCGGAAGATAAATCAGAATGATAGCTCCGAAGGTAAAGATCAGTCCCAGAGCGCCTTTTACGCCCTGCATCCCGCCTACCAGACACAAAGCCAGCAGGTAAAGCACCACAAACCCGATCACGACTTCCTTCCGGTCCATGGAATACACGCTTGTGATCACGGAATCGCCCGCAACGCTCTGAAGAACCACTACCCGCATACCCACGGTACAGGCTGCTCCGAAAAGATAGCCTGCGCTGCTGGTTGTTGTCAGTTCCTGGCCCTTTTTCACGCCGCTGGTCATCTTCACAATCACCGTCTGCTGTCCCACGCGCATTCCGTCTTCCTGGATATTGTCCTCCAGAATACGGACTACTTTTCCCGTTTCAAAGGTCTGCCCGGTACGGTTGATGAGCTGCGTTTTATTGACCTGATTCAATTTTCCCACAGCCAGTGCCATAATCAGCATTATGATCGTCATGACCGCATATTTTTTTACCTGCTTTTTTAATGCCTGATTCATTCTGATACCCCGTTTATCGAAAATAATGTCCCACAAAAGCTGTGTCTGTCGCTTCTGCGGGACAAAGTTTCTTAATATTACCTATCTGCCTACAGTCTTATGAATGGTAAAGGTCTGGTCGATATTCTCTACTTTGCCTTCATCGGTAATCTGATAGGTGGTGATCTTGAAATCATCCTTGCTCATATCAATTACAGAATAGCTCGGCAGCCAGTTCTGGCTTCTTACCTCAATGTAATCCTGCTGGGAGTTAATCAGCTCATAATACTTGGAGCCGGATGCAGAGTTTGCTGTCATGTAAAGGGTTCCCTTCGGGTTGGTCACAACAGACTTTCCGGAACTCTCAATGGTATAGCACTTGTTATCTGCAGTAAATCCATTCTTTGCATCCACAGCTGCGGTATCTGTTTCATCCGGATTTAAGGTAATACTGTCACCGGTATTTCTGTTGTATGCATGATCCCAGTCGTAATCCAGACCGGTCTCATCCAGTCTGAACTCGTAAGCGCCATGAGTTTTTCCATCTCCGTAAAGGATTTTGGAACGGCTGTAAGTATGATCGTGTCCCTGAAGAACGACGTCAATATCGTATTTGTCAAAAACCGGTGTCAGCTGGGTACGAAGAATCATACCGTCTGTGTCAGAGTGATCCAGTCCGGAACCGTAAATATCCTGATGGATGGTTACGATTCTCCATTTCGTATCCGGGAAGTTTGCCACTGCCTTCTGAATGGACTGCTCATGTTCTGCTACATTGTAGTTGTTGGTATTTAATACAATGAAGAGCCCCGGGCCATAGCTGTAATAGTAATCTCCGCCTGCTTCGGTCATGCCCAGATTGGTCGGATTCGGGTTATTGAAATGGTAGCTGTAGTCTTTATTTAAGGAATCATGGTTGCCGATGGTGGTGGCTACCGGAAGTCCCTTCAAAGCGCTTGCAGAAAGATATGCCGCATACTCTTCTTCCTTCGGTTTGCCGGTCTTGTTGACCTGGTCACCTGCTGAGATCACAAAGTTCAGATCCGGATTCTGCTCCAGGGCTTTATCCAGGGTACGGTCCCAGGCAAATCCATCGTTGCGGGCTGCGGTATTGGCTGCGCCGGAATCTGCGCTTAATTTTCCCTCGCCCTGCGGCTGTCCCTTGGAAGCGCCCACCTGCGGGTCACCTACGTACAGGATCTTTACATTTTCAAAGCTGCCGGTCTTATAAACCTGTGTCGGGGTTCTGACTCCGCTTTTCTCCACGGAATAATAATAGGTGGTGTTCTCCTGCAGGCCGTCTACGGTTACATAGTTATAACAGTAGGTTTTTCCGCCCGTAAGAGACGGATCCACACCGTTTGCAGCTCCGTTCCATGCCTGAAGATTGTCCTTGTCTGTTCCAAAATAAACCACCGGAGTCGGAGCATTGCCCTCACTGTACCAGGCAAAATTCAGTTCCGAAGCAGCGCCGCCCGGAGTTAACGATACGTTGGCAAAGTCAGACGCTGTCTGGTTCCAGTCTGCCACCCACTGCTGCCACTCCTCAGATCCGCCGGTTGCGGAAGAGTCATTGTAATGAACGGTAGAAGCCCATACATGCTGACCACCGATCATAAGTACGCCTGCCAAAAGTCCTGCTACAATGTTTCTTTTTCTCATTTCCATACCCTTTCCGTGTTTCACACTCAACTTCCTGTTTTTTCTATTTCTATAAATCATGACTTGAGTATAAAAAGGCTATGTAAAATCTACCGACATAGAACTGTATAAAATATGTATGTTTTCTGTTAAATCTGCACGAAGGATGCCACCTCTGCCTCCGTTCCCCGTTCTGTTCTATTTCCTGCTCCTGCCGCGTATCATGATCCCGATCACTACCGGCGCTCCAAACACAGCTGTCACCGAACTGATAGAAAGCTCTGTCGGCGCAAACAGGGTCCGGGCAATCAGATCACTGAACAGGCAGAATACCGCACCGCCAAGAAAACATCCCGGAATCACAACAATCGGTTTTGCCGTTCCAAAAAGCCGCTTTACAAGCTGGGGAACCGCGATCCCCACAAAAGAAACCGGTCCTGCAAATGCCGTCACACTGGCAGACAAAATACTCGACAAAAGAATCAGCTCTGCCCGGAACCGTTTTTCATTCACACCGAGGCTTCTTGCATATTCCTCGCCCAGCTGGTACGCACTGATCGGCTTTGCCATGCAGAATGCCAGCGCGGACACCGGAAGGATGACCGCGGCCATCACCCGCACCTGATCCCAGGTCGTGCCGGAAAAACTTCCCATGGACCAGTTATGAAGATTCACGATATTGGCATCATCCGCAAACGTCACTACAAAATCTGTGACCGCAGAACAGATATAGCTGATCATAACACCGCAGACCACTAACACCGACATCTGTTTTACGCGCTTTGCGATTACCAGAACAAATCCCATGGAAATAAGGGAACCCGCAAATGCTGCCACGATCATGGACGCCGAACCAAAGAACATGCCTTTTCCCAGAAACAGAATCATAACCAGCGCCACCGTAAGCTTTGCTCCCGACGAAATACCAAGCACAAACGGCCCTGCGATCGGATTCGCAAAAAAGGTCTGAAGCAAAAAACCTGACACGGAAAGTGCCCCGCCAAGCAGTGCCGCCGCAAGAAGGCGCGGCAGGCGGATATCCCACAGAATATGAAACGCCGTGCTTTCCCGGTCTGCTCCGGACAGAATTGCCTGCATATCCTGGAAGGAAAGTGACACACTTCCCATACTGAAGCTGACTGCTGCCAGAACTGCCAGCAGACAGATCAGCAATAAAAAAGCCATCTGGCAGCGCACTGTTCGGTTTTTCATATTTTCTCTCCTTCCGTTCTCCCTGTATTTTCCTCTTGCTCTCCCCTGCGGTTTCACAGCCTTACATCCAGTCACACTGCAACTCCAACCTTACCGCAGCCGGTGCAGATAATGAAGCTCACTTTCATCCGGCGCGTCTTCCGAAAGCACTTCGTGAATATCCAGAATCATATCACCGAGTCCCATGGTCTCCTGGAACATATTTTTTCCAGTGCACCAGACATTACCCTCTTTCACTGCCTTAAAATCTGCCAGAAGCGGGCTCTTCTGCAAAAGCTCTGCGAGCGTCTGAAGCTCTCCGTCTATGGTACTGTTGTAAATGAGGCAGTCCGCATCCTTTGCCTCTGCATAGAACGTTTCCATCTGCATGTTCATGGTAGAAAGCGCATTCTCATCTGTGGCAGCCGTCTGCTGAACATAACTCCCACCCGCAAGTTCGATCATCTTTGCAACATAGTCACCTGGCTTTCTCACATTCACCGCTCCATTGGAAGTGATATAGAAAAATGCCACAGTCTTTCCGGTCGGCTGCTCCGCCAGAACGGCATCCAGCTGCTGCGCCTGCTCCTGAAAAAGCTGCTCTGCCTTTTCTTCCTCATCAAACAACACACCATACAGACGGATCCACTCCATTCTTCCAAGCGGATGCGCCTCGTAGCTGGAACGCTCCACAAACACCGGAATCTTTAACTGTTCCAGCTGCGCCTTCACATCCGGCACATGGTAGATCATAGTAGATTCCAGTGCCAGGTCACAGCCGGAAGAAAGAATCTGCTCATAATCCGGCGCGCTGTATTTTCCCGCGTAAGCGAGGGTTCCGTCTTCCATAGCCTGCTTCGCCGCATCCACATACCAGCCGGACTCCTTTGTTCCGGACAAGGTAATGCGGTCCACACGTCCCAGTGCCGCGATCAGGTCCATCGCTGATGTAGCCGCCAGATAGACATGATCCAGCGGTTTCCGCAAAACTGTAATCGATGCCGGAAGCCCATCCGGGACTGCTGCGCCCTCCGGAACTGCCAGATAGGTGCTGTCATCCTGCACCTGGATCAGATCATAGCCGCCGTCATAATAGTCCACCGAAAACTGTTTCGCGTAAGAAAGTTCCATGCTGTGCTCCGGCTTCATATCGCTCCAGACTGGAGCAGATGCCGCCCCGGCTTCCGCGTCCTGCACAGCCGTCTCATCCTGGCTCAATCCGGTATTATGCGCAGATGCCGCACCTCGCCCCAGGCTGAAATTCCCGCTGCAATCAGCACTGCCAGCACACCTGTTAATCCCCTGCGCAGCCGCCTTATATTTCCACGTTTTCTCATATCTGTCCTCATTCATATGTTATGCAAACGATTGCCTCATTCTGCCTGGATGCTCGCAGAATCAAACTGCAGGGTATAATCAATCTCATGCGGCGTGCTCATGGCTGTGGTGTCTGCTGCCACTGCCATTTTCCGGTCAAACACAGTAACCGGGATCTCAAATGCAGAATTTCCATCCGTGTTCACTGGCAGGAATTTTTCTTCCCCTACCCGCATGTAATCGTAGTTCGGGCTGCTCCACACAACGGTTGCGACTGCCTTGTGTTCTTTTACGGTAAGTTTTGCCGGTGATTCCACGGTCACTCTGCCGGATCCGCCCTCCATGGAGACCTCCACAGTATAGGTACCATCTTCCAGTCCCAGGCTTTCCGCCGTCACCTGCGCTGCATCGCTAAGCGCATCTGACGGAAGGGAATCCGCCCGGAATACCAGTACACGGTCATACCATTTTTCTTTCTTTTTGCTGAACGCAGCGCAGTCTAGTTCTTTGTCCAGCGCCTCCACCGGAACCGTAAAATGATGGCTTCCATCCGCAGTTTCCTCAAACGGAATCATCCCGTCTTCAGATGCTTTCGCAGCTTCTTCCCCGGTTCCCATATACAGCTTTAAGTAGCCGGTACCGCCCATCTTCATATCAGCTGTCATTACGCCGTCCTTTACGGTCAGCTCACATTCCTCGATCTTAAACATACTGGAGCTGGAATCCACCTGAATCTGGTACACGCCATCTTTTAACTCTGATGCAGAAACCGGAGTCATTCCCTCAGTTCCAACGCTCTGCTGCTCCGCAGTTTCCTCCGCCGCAGCTACCTCGGTATCCGCGTCCTTCTTCGCATCTGCGCCATCCTGCTGCGCGTCCTGCTTATCTGTTGCATCCGCATTTTCAGACTCTTCCGATACAACAACCGGCTTTCCGCCCTGTGCAGGAAGTGTCTCTGCCTGATTCTTTCCACCGCAGCCTGCTGCCAGAACACTGCTTAAGCACACTGCTGCCATAATTCCATATACATGTTTTCTCATCGTTTTCTTCCCTATGAAAACGGGCGGCCGGAATTCCATCCGCCGCCCGTTGTTTCTGTCTTATTTTTTATATTCCCGCGTTTTACAATGAATCGTTTTAGTTCAGGCTGTCGATTGCTGCCTGTGCGTGCTCAACGAACAGTTTCTGAATCGGCTCTAACTCACCTAAACCGCGTACCAGACAAGTTACATCATAACCCTCTTTCTCGAACTCGGTCTTCCAGGAACCATCCTCATCACCTGCCATATCGTTGTTTGCATGGTCACCTGCAACGATCATAAGCGGCTCCAGAACAACCTTCTTATAATCGCCTTCTTTCACCTTTGCGATTACATCTTCCAGGCTCGGCTCTGCCTCTACAGTACCTACATAATAGTTCTCATAGCCCTCAGATGCCAGCATATCCTGCATCTTTGCGTAAACAGCGTTGGAATCCGCCTCAGTACCGTGACCCATGAAGCAGATTGCAGTCTCACCGTCATCGTACTCTGCAGTTGCGTCGGTAATCGCCTTGATCACTGCCTTAAAGTCATCGTCGCTGGTTAACAGCGGCTCGCCGACTACAACTTTGTCAAACGCGTCGGAATACTGTGCTACTTCGTCTACCAGATCCGTGTACTCCAGACCGTTCATCAGGTGGGTCGGCTGGACCACCAGGGTCTTTACTTCATTATCCACTGCGCGCTTTAATGCCTCGCCTACGTTATCGATTACCGCACCGTCTCTGGATTTCACATGGTCAATGATGATCTGGCTGGTAAAGCCTCTTCTTACGGAATAATCCGGGAATGCTTCTTCCATTGCGTTCTCAATCGCGCCGATGGTCATGCGGCGGTTGTCATTGTAGCTGGTTCCGAAGCTCACTACTAAAAGCTCCTGATCCCCGATCTCATCCTGATTTCTTGTGTTGTCCATAGATGCGTCTCCAGTATCGTAATTCTCTTCGTCTTCTTCCCCTGCCTCAGTTGCTTCTGTCTCGGCTTCGGTCGTTTCCTCTGCAGCCTCAGTGGTTGTCTCCTCTGCTGTGGTTGCCTCGGTCTTCTCTGCCTTTCCCGCACAGCCTGCCATCATCGCAGCAGAAAGCGCAGTCACTGCAAATAACGCTGTCAGTGTTCTTTTCTTCATGATACGTCCTCCTCTAAAATGGTATGGTATAAAACCACTCGTACTGACACTATCGATTTTGGAATACCGGGAACATACCACGAACGATGGATGCAGAAAAAGCAGAAAAATCCTTCTGGAACTCATACGGCACGACCAAGTCCTCGTGGTCTGGAATGCTCCTGTACCAACAGCAGGCAGGTTTCCTGGCTTACAGTTCCACGCGCCGAATCGCCTTCCCAGTCTCCAAAAACCAGTGGCTGCCCTGCCTTTCCGGCAAGTACATGATCCGGTGCTCCCTGCTTACAGTGACGAGATCGTGCAGGATTTTCACCTGCTTCCCTTTTACCCGAAATCCGCTTACACGCAGACTCCGGCACCTGCTGTCCTATTTTCGATATGCGTCCATCATACCATCCGCCAATAGAAAAGGCAATGAAAACCGCATGTTTCTTTTATTTCTTTTATTTCGCCAGCTTTCGGATATACGGAATCACCATGGCTGCTGCCACCGCCAGCGATATAACTTCCGCAACCGGGGTCGCCCACGCGACTCCACGAATGCCAAACAAATGATTGAACAGGATCATAAACGGCACATCCACGGTACCCTTTCGCAGCATGGAAAGGATGATCGGCTGACGTTTCTTTCCGGTTGCCTGAAAGACAGTGAGCACAAAAAACGTCATCGTCGTCATAGGGCTTGCCGAACAGATGATACGTAAGAACCGGCAGCCATACGCCACCGTCTCGCTGTTGTTGATGAACAGTCTGCTCACCGAAGCTGCCTGTGTATACAGCAACACTGCAATTGCCAATGCGACACCAAGACTGAATACGAACAAGGTACGGATTGCATCCTGCATGCGCTTTTTATTTCCGGAAGTAAAGTTGTATCCAATCAGAGGAAGTGTACCCTGGGTAATGCCCTGTCCCACAGCAAATGCCAGCATATTGAGCTTCTTGGCAATTCCCATTCCGGCTACCGCCACATTGGAATATCCCGCAATAATATGGTTAAGGACGGTGTTGGAAACCGTTCCCATCATGGAGATGAGAAAGCTTGGCAGGCCCACACTGATGACTTCCGCCGGGATATGATCCCCCAGCGTAAATTTCTTAGGTGAGAGTGTCAGCACACTCGCGCTGCGGATTTTCCAGATAAAGGTAAGGAAATAAACCATGGCCGTCGTGTTGGAGATTAAAGTTGCCACGGCTGCACCGGTGATCTGCAAATGCAGTCCGTAGATGAAAATGGGGTCCAGCACCATATTTAAAATACCGCCAAATGCCACGCCAAAACTTGCCTGCCTGGAATACCCCTCCGCGCGGATGAGATGTGCCAGTGCCGGATTCATAACCGTTGGCAGCGCACCAAGCCCGATCGTCCAGAACAGATAGGATGATGCCATGTTATAAGTCTCTTCATTAGCTCCAAGCACCGGCATCAGAACCGGACGGCCAATCAGTACCAGTACACCATAAAGGATTGCCGCCGCAGCCGCTGTCCAGATGCAGAACGCGCTGCAGCGCGACGCTTTCTCCCGCTCCTCTCCGCCGAGGAACCTGGAAATGAGGCTCGCCCCTCCCACACCAAATAAGTTGGAAAGTGCTGTCATAAACATAAATAACGGCATGGCAAGCGTTGCTGCCGCTACCTGCTTCGGGTCACCCAGCTGACCGATAAAGAAGGTATCTGCCATATTGTAGATAATGGTGATGATCTGGCTCACCACCGTTGGGACTGCCAGCGTCAGAATGGCCTGCGCCACAGGCATGCTCCGAAAAAGTTCCTCATTCTTTTTACTTTTCCCCATCACAGAAACACCTCGCTTCCCCCTGTTTTACACTGTCAATAAAACTCTGCACCGCAAACTGAAAGCTCTCCTCCACATCTGTCGGATAATGCGAAAAAAATCCCTCATCTTCCTGGGACACAAACCCGTGCACAATGGCTCGAAACAGCCTCCGGTAATGAATGTTTTCCTCTTCTCGCAAATGAAATTCCGCAAGCATTTTTTTCAACGGATCGGTCAGCCTTACCGCCGCGTCATCCAACACCCGGTTATCCTTCGCCGCTGTATTCATAATAAGCCAGTAAAGCTCCCGGTGCTCCTTCGCAAAACAGCGGTAAGTCTCAGCAAGGATCCGCACCGCGTCCTCCCCGCATTTTCCCTCAATGGCCTGCATCTCCGCATCCTCCTGCAGCCGCAGACCATAACGGCAGACCTCCACAAGCAGCGCATCCATGTTATCCACATGATTGTAAAGAGATGCCGTCTTTATCCCCAAAGAATCCGCAAGAATCCTCATGGAAAAAGCTTCCCGCCCCTGCTGCTCAATCAGCTCGGCTGCCGCCTTTATCACAGCATCCGGATTCAATCCTTTATGAGCCACATATTTTCCTCCTCCCATAAAACTAATGCTATTAGTTTTATTTTAAGCGAATGGCATTCGTTTTGTCAAGATATTATCAATATTCCTCTTGTGTTTCACATTTCCACAAAACCTTTTCCTCAACGCGCAAAAACGCCCCAGACGTTTTTATTCACGTCCGGGGCGTTCCCCATTTCTATCTTATTTTATTTTCCGTAGTAAGCTCTTAAGTACATCTCTTTGATCTCACTCATGAGCGGATATCTCGGGTTTGCGCCGGTACACTGGTCATCGAATGCCTGCTCTACCATAGCGTCCAGGGTATCCAGGAAGTACTTCTCATCTACGCCGTACTCAGCGATGGTCTTCTTCACGCCAACTGCTGCTTTCAGTTCCTCGATCTTATCGATGAGTTTCTTTACAGCCTCTTCATCGGTCTTTGCCTGAATGCCTACGAAGCGTGCGCATTCTGCGTAGCGGGCCATGGTGTGCGGATACTGGTACTGGGAGAAGGTTCCCATCTTTCTCGGACACTCAGCAGCATTGTACTCTACTACCATGGAGATCAGCAGCGCGTTTGCGATGCCGTGCGGCAGGTGATGGAATGCGCCAAGCTTATGTGCCATGGAGTGACAGACACCTAAGAATGCGTTTGCGAATGCCATACCAGCCATGCAGGAAGCGTCCGCCATCTTACTTCTTGCCTCTACGTTATTGCCGTCATTGTATGCGGTCGGCAGATACTCAAATACGTTCTTCATTGCCTTTAACGCAAGGCCGTCGGTATAGTCGGTTGCCATTACAGAAGCGTATGCCTCCAGTGCGTGGGTCAGAACATCGACACCGGATGCGCTGGTTAAGCCCTTCGGCTGGCTCATCATGTTATCGGTATCTACAATTGCCATATTCGGAAGCAGCTGGTAATCTGCTAACGGGTACTTCACGCCAGTCTCCTGATCGGTAATAACCGCGAACGGGGTTACCTCAGAACCGGTACCGGAGGAAGTCGGGATTGCTACGAAGTAAGCTTTCTCACCCATCTTCGGGAAGGTGTAGACACGCTTGCGGATATCGATGAAGCGCATTGCCATGCTCTGGAAATCTACTTCCGGATGCTCATACATTACCCACATGATCTTGCCTGCGTCCATTGCGGAACCACCGCCCAGCGCGATGATGACATCCGGCTGGAACGCGGTCATAGCCTTTGCGCCCTCAATGGCATTTGCCAGAGTCGGATCCGGCTGTACGTTGGAGAAGCACTGATATACAATGCCCATCTCGTCAAGTTTATCGGTAATCGGTTTTGTATAGCCATTCATGTACAGGAAGGAGTCGGTTACGATGAACGCTCTCTTCTTGCCCATGACATCTTTCAGCTCACTTAAAGCTACCGGCATGCAGCCTTTCTTGAAATATACCTTCTCCGGTGCGCGGAACCACAGCATGTTTTCTCTCCTCTCAGCAACAGTCTTAATGTTCAGCAGGTGTTTCACGCCTACGTTCTCAGAAACAGAGTTGCCGCCCCAGGAGCCGCATCCCAGTGTCAGGGACGGAAGCAGCTTGAAATTGTACAGATCGCCGATACCGCCGTGGGAAGACGGAGTGTTGATCAGGATACGGCAGGTCTTCATGGCTGCTGCGTGCTTTGCCATTTTCTCTTTCTCATTTACATTAATATAGAGAGAAGAGGTGTGGCCGTAACCGCCATCTGCAACCAGACGCTCTGCTTTTGCGATTGCCTCGTCAAAGGTCTCAGCCTTGTACATAGCCAGAACCGGAGACAGTTTCTCATGCGCGAACTCCTCGCTGATATCCACAGACTCAACCTCACCGATCAGGATCTTGGTATCCTCCGGAACCTCAACACCAGCCATCTGCGCGATCTTGAATGCGCTCTGGCCTACAATCTTCGCGTTCAGGGAACCATTGATGAGGATAGTCTTTCTTACTTTCTCAATCTCATCCGGTTTTAAGAAGTAGCATCCACGATATGCGAACTCTTTCTTCACTGCCTCGTAAATCGGTGCAAGAACCGTTACAGACTGCTCAGATGCACAGATCATACCATTATCAAAGGTCTTGGAATGAATGATGGAGTTGACCGCCATCTTCACATCTGCGGTTTCATCGATGATAACCGGAGTATTGCCGGCGCCTACGCCAAGTGCCGGTTTACCGGAAGAATATGCTGCCTTTACCATGCCCGGGCCGCCGGTTGCCAGAATGATGTCTGCATCTTTCATAACGGTATTGGTCAGTTCCAGAGACGGAACATCGATCCAGCCGATAATGCCTTCCGGAGCGCCAGCCTTTACTGCTGCATCCAGAACAACCTTAGCTGCTGCGATGGTGCAGGCTTTTGCACGCGGATGTGGAGAAATGATAATAGCATTTCTGGTCTTTAAGCAGATCAGGGTTTTGAAGATTGCGGTGGAAGTCGGGTTGGTAGTCGGGATAACAGCAGCAACCAGACCGATCGGCTCTGCAATCTTCTTGATTCCATATGCCTTATCTTCCTCGATCACGCCGCAGGTCTTCATATTCTTGTATGCGTTGTGAATGTGCTCTGCTGCGTAGTTGTTTTTGATAACTTTATCTTCTACAACACCCATGCCAGTCTCTTCCACTGCCATTTTTGCTAACGGGATACGCATCTGGTTTGCTGCGATCGCTGCAGCATGGAAAATTTTATCAACCTGCTCCTGAGTATAGGTAGCAAATACTTTCTGTGCCTCACGCATAGCGGCCATTTTTGCTTCCAGTGCCTCTACGCTGTCGATGATTTCCGGAACTGCTGTCATCTCTTTCTTTGCCATGTTTTCTTATCCTCCAATGATTTAGAAATGGGGTTTATAATTTTCTTTATTTGGATCAGTCATATTGAAAATCAATCGTTTCTCGATATTTTTTTAACGATCAATCTGTTAGTATTATAGCACTCGTTAAATAATTGTCAATATTTTTTCTTTGTATTTTTTGTTCTTTTTTTTGCGCAAAAAAACAGGCAAATAAAATAGATTCCATAAGTATTGAGCCTGATAGATAGAATTCTATCGGAATTCCTATTCTTTTGCGGGAATCTCTTATAAATAGGAATGTATACAGACACCACCTCCTTTTTTAAGTACAGCCTGCTTTTCAAAACGTTAAACCCTTCTCTCTTTGTTTTATTAGCCATTCTAATATATCCCTGTTTTTTGCCGCCAGATCACACGTTTCTATTGCTTTTTCTGGATTGTCAAACCTACTTTTGGCATCTTTGGAGCCGTCGGGTTTATCATTAAGCTTTAGAGTGTGTCATTTTGTGCCAATTGCATTATGTAGTGTGTCATTTTAATTGTGTCACTGCCATGCGATGTGTTATTTTGCTGCGCCATTTGATGTGACATAGTGTGTCATTTCTGTATTTTCTGTGTCACCTATATTTTCCATGTGTGTCTTTTCATCTCATGGTTGTGCCAATTTATAGGTCATATACCTTTCGTCATTCTTTTTCCTTCTCCAATTTGAAGCGTTTTCTGCTCTTCTTATCGTGTCTGCTCATGTCATTTTCTTTGCATGAAAAAGAATCCGGCAAGCCGGATTCTCGCGCCGAGGCGCGGTTGCTTCGGCAACCATCTACCATTGCGCCG
>ERZ791825.979-NODE-979-length-17783-cov-5.995544_pt1 | contig 17783 bp, 13 predicted proteins | sample MGYA00510298_ERZ791825 | MGnify/ENA primary metagenome ERZ791825 (study PRJEB30046, sample SAMN00792010) | human gut metagenome | study: EMG produced TPA metagenomics assembly of the A metagenome-wide association study of gut microbiota in type 2... | reverse complement strand
GGGGTCGGCGGCCAGCCGCCAGCTGCGGGCAAACAGCCAGCCGACGCCCGCCAGCAGCGGCGCACAGACCACCGCACTGAAAAGCCCGGCGCGCGGCCAGTAGGCGGTCTGACTGCGCAGCAGCACATTGACGAGCAGACTGACGAGCAGTGCGGCGAAAAGACTGGGGTATTCACGCTTCATGGCGGCTGATCACCTCCCCGGATTTGGCAAGGCGGCTCCAGATGCTGCGCACAAAGCCGTCCCTCACGCTGGCCCGGCCCGGCGGCATGAGCGGGTAGAGATAGTCGTACCCGAACGGCTCACTGCCGCAGGCCATCGCCAGAATCGTCAGTGCGGCGCAGGCCAGCCCCGGCACGCCGAAACACCCGGCCAGCACGATGACGGCAAAGCGGAACAGGATCGACTGCTCATACAGCGACGGCACAGCCAGCGTGGCAATCGTCGCCGCAGCGGCCATCGTTAAAACCGGCACGCTGACGATGCCCGCGCTGACGGCGGTCTCGCCGATGATGAGCGCGCCGACCAGACTGACCGTGTGGCTGATAGACTGCGGCGCACGCAGCCCGGCCTCGCGGACGATTTCTAAAAGCAGCGTCACGCAGAGCATTTCCAGCATTGGCGGCAGCGGCGTGGATGCCTCGCCCTGTGCCAGCTTGGTCAAAAGCCGGATAGGGATGATCTCCGGCGCAAAGGCCACCGCCATGACGTAGAGCCCCGGCCCGAACACGGCCAGCAGGAAGGCGAGATATTTTAAAATACGGATAAGTCCGGCGAACACTGCGCCCGAGGCGTAGTCGTCGAGGCACTCGAAGTGCTCGGCAAAAAAGCTGGGCACAATGAGCGCATACGGACAGCCCGCTACAAGAACGACGGCCTTGCCCTCACACAGGCGGGCACAGGCCGTGGCGGGGCGTTCGGTGTAGGCAGCTGCCGGGAAAAGATTCAGCTTGTCCTGCTTGAGGAACGACGCAAAGTAGGCACTGTCCAGCAGAACGGGAATCTCCACCTGCTCCAGCCGCTCTCGCAGAGCGTCGATGGTTTCCTTTGGGGCCAGGGTACTGTCGTAGCACAGACAGTATTCGGTTTTGGCACGGGTCCTGGCGGTGGAGATTTCTGCCACAAGCGTTCCGGTGCGGAACTGCCGCCGCAGCAGCGAAATGTTATTGCGCAGCAGCTCGGTGAATGCCTCCTGCGGGCCGCGCAGGTTGCCCTCGCTCATCGGCGTCGAGATCGAGCGCTGGGGCATCTCCTGCGTCGAAAACGCGACGCCGCGCCGCACGCCGTCGATGAGCAAAACGGACAGTCCGTTGGAGAGCAGCTCCACCAGCGCGGTGCGATCCTCCACCGCGTCAGGCTCGGCGGGGACGCGGCTCTGGGTCAGCAGATAGTCGCACAGCCCCTCCCCGCCGCCCAGCATGGCGGGGTCGCGGTCCAGCATGTCCAACGCCATGTGGCAGAGCTTTTCCGGCGAGGACAGCCCTGTGAACATGACGATAGCGCACGGGATACCGGCAAGCATCAGGCGCTTGGTATAAAAATCGTCGGAACGGCCAAACATTTCCTCCAGAAGCGCAAGGTTGGCATCCAGCGAGCGGTACAGCGGTTTCTGCGTCATGGTTCTCCCCCTCTCACGCAGGATAGTGTGGCCGCCTTTGCGGAAATTTATGAGGAGGTGCCGGGATGATTTCTTCGGTTGTGCGCACGGTGCTGGTGTATCTGGCTGTGGTGGTGGCCATGCGGCTGATGGGCAAGCGCCAGCTGGGAGAGCTGCAGCCCGCCGAGCTGGTGACGACGCTGCTGATCTCCAACGTCGCATCCATCTGCATCGACGAGCCGGATCTACCGCTCTCGGCCAGCCTGGTGCCGATTTTCTTAATCACGGCTCTTGAAATTTTGAACTCCACGCTGGTTTGGTTTTGCCCGAAATATGCCCAGCTGCTTTTGGGAAAGCCGGTGACGATCATCCGCAACGGGGAAATTTTGCAGGACGAGCTGGCACAGCTGCGCATCACGGCATCCGACCTGGCCGAGGCCCTGCGCGGCAAGGACATCTTTTCCCCCAAGGATGTTTACTGGGGCGTGATCGAGCCGAACGGCAGCATCACAGCAGCCCCAATGCCGCAGGACGGCGGCGAGCCGCCTATGCTGCCGCTGCTCATCGATAAGGCAGTTTACAAGGAAAATCTTGCGTTCTTCGGCATGGATACGGCAGCGCTGGATGCACTGCTGCGCCGTGAGCAGACGACCCGCGAGGCGGTTCTGCTGCTGCTCTACAACGGCAAAAAATCCATTCTGATACAGAAAAAGGCCGCCCCGAAAGAGGCGGCCTGAAAAGGTGTGCGTATGAAGCGAAATTGGTGTGCCGCAATCATTCTGCTGGCTCTGTGCGTGCTGCTGTTCCGGGCGGGGCAGTATGTGGACCGCACCACAGCCGGAATGCAACGGCAGCTTGAAGCAGCCTACGCTCTGGCGGAGCAGGGCGACTACCCTGCCGCACGCCGCGCGTACAGCCGTGCGGTCAACCGGGCACTGCGCAGCACTCAGGTCCTGGGCCTGCTTGTGCGCCGCAATATTCTGGATCAGCTCAACCAGACGCTGGCCGTGCTGCCGCCCTGTGCCGAGGCCGACAGCCTGGCAGACCTCGAGATGGAGACGCAGCGCGCCTGCACCCAGATCGAACAGGTGCGGCAATCATTTTTCAGCGGATTTTGAGCGGCTGTCCAGCATATCCTTCAGTTCTTCCATAAAGGTGTTGACATCGCTGAACTGACGGTAGACGGAGGCAAAGCGCACATAGGCGACATCGTCCATCTGCTTGAGCTCCTGCATGGCCAGATCGCCGATATGGATGGAGGAAACCTCGCGGTCATAGGAGTTGAGCAGCTGCTGCTCAATGCGGTCCACGGCGGCATCCAACTGGGTGTAGCTGACGGGGCGCTTCTCGCAGGCGCGCAGCATGCCGTTCAGCAGCTTCTGGCGGTCAAAGACCTCGCGGGAGCGATCCTTCTTCACGACCATCAGCGGGACCGTCTCAACGATCTCGTAGGTGGTAAAGCGCTTTTTGCAGTTCAGGCACTCGCGGCGGCGGCGGATCTTTTCACCGTCCTCCGTCGGGCGGGAGTCGATGACCTTGGAGTCAACTTCACCGCAATAGGGGCATTTCATATCGGGTTCCCTCCTTTTCTACAAGCTCAGGCCTTCTTGGCAGCCTTCTTCTTGTTCTTCCAGTCGACCCACAGCGGCGTGGCAATGCAGATCGTGCTGTAGACGCCGCTGACCATGCCGAACAGCAGCGGGAACGCGAAGGAGTAGATGCTGTCCAGACGGTAGATGACCGAGACCACGCAGACAACGCCCAGGGCGAGGCAGGTCGTGATGGAGGTCATCAGAGAACGGGCAAAGCTCTGGTTGACGGACAGGTTGACCAGCTCGGCCAGGCTCATCTGCTTCTTGCCGTACAGGGCGCTGTTCTCGCGGATACGGTCATAGATAACGACGGTATCGTTGATGGAGTAGCCCAGGATGGTCAGCAGGGCAGCAATAAAGTTGCCGTTCAGAGGAATGCGCAGGAGGACAAAGACGCCGAAGACGACGAACATGTCGTGCAGCAAAGCCACAATGGCGGTAGAACCGGCCTTGAGGCCGCCGATCTTGCGGAAGCGGTAGGCCACGTAGAGCAGGATCAGCACGCAGGCCGCAACCAGCGCGACGACGCTCTTGAGCAGGAACTCCTTACCGATGGTGGCATCGACGTTGCTGACCTCATTCTGGACGAAGTTGTTGTCGGGGTACTGCTCATTCAGGGCAGCCAGCAGGTTGTCGAGCTGCTCGGTGGTCAGCGTGTCACTGCCGGGCAGGGTGACAGTCAGGGTCTGGTTGCCGGAAATATCAGAGCCGGTCTGCAGGGTCAGATTGGACTTGCCCAGCTCGGTGCCGATGGTGGACTTCAGGTCGTTCAGGTCAGCGTCGCCCTCATAGGCCAGCGTGATCATGGAACCGCCCTTGAACTCGACGTCCATCTTGACGCCGAAGATGCCGCAGAATACAAGCACGACAGCGATCAGCGCACAGGAGAAGGTGTAGAACTTCTTGCGGTTGCCGATGAAGTTGATGGACGGGGTCTTGAAGTCGGCACCGCCCTCCTTCTTGCCGCCGAACAGCCATGCCTTGCGCAGAGGCTTGAAGTGGACAGCGCCGCGAATCATAACGCGGGTCGCCCAGACGCCAAAGACAAAGTTCAGCAGAACGCTGGTCAGCAGGGTGAAGCCAAAGGAATAGATCGTACCGGCAGTGGAAGGTCCGAACCAGTAGAAGATCGGATTAAAGACCTTGGCCCAGAAACCGTCCGTCGGGCCAAAGGCGCCCATCAGGATGGCGGCGACGATGACGATGGTCACGTTGCCGTCGATGATGGGGGTCAGGCCCATCTTGAAGCCGCTTTTGACAGCGCCCTCGAGGGTCTTGTTCTTGGACAGCTCCTCCTTGATGCGCTCGGCGGTGATAACGTTGGCGTCAACACCCATGCCGATGCCGAGGATAATACCGGCAATGCCGGGCAGCGTCAGCGTGGAGCCGGGGAAAACCGTGAAATAGCCGGACACAACAGCCAGCGTGGCGGCGGCCTGGCCCATCAGGGAGATGACCGCGATGGTGCCGGGCAGACGGTAGCGCACGATCATCAGGATCGCGACCAGAATGAAGGCAATGATACCGGCCTGCACCATGACGTCCAGGCTCTTGGCACCCAGAGACGGGCTGATGGTGGAGTAGCTCTCAGCGGACAGGGCAAACGGCAGAGAGCCGGAGTTGATCTGGTTCGCCAGCGTGGAGGCGCTGTCCTGATCGAAGTTGCCCTTGATGATGGCCTCACCGCCGGTGATGGCCTCGTTGACCGTGGCGGTGGAGATGTTATTGTCATCCAGCCAGATGGAGATCGTGCCGTTGCTGGCTGCCAGCTCGGTGGTGGCCGTGGCAAAGGCAGATGCGCCTGCAGAGTTGAACTTCAGCTGGACGACCCAGCCTTCGGTCTCGTTGTAGGCAGCGCTTGCGGAAGCCACGTCGTCACCGCTCAGGATCTCCTCACCCGTGGCGGACGAGCCCTTGCGGAACACCATCTTGGCGGTGGTGCCGATCTCGTCGATTGCGGTCTGCGGGTTGAAGTCCGCCTCGTCATTCTTCCACGGAAAACGCACGATGATACGATTCTTGTTGTTGTCAACGTAGCTCTCGTAGTCGGTGATGCCGAGGCCGACAAGGCGGTCCTCGATAACCGTTTTGGCTGCGGTCATCTGGGCATCGGTGGCCTCCACATCGTCGGCAGGCATGAACGTAACGTCCACGCCGCCGCGGATGTCGATGCCGAAGCGGATGTCAGATGCGCCCTTGACGTAGACATTCTTGGTGTCGCCGTAGGTATAGCTCACACCAAAGATGGCCGTCAGGGAGAACAGCACGATCAAAATTGCCACGACAAACAACGGCCATGACTTCCCTTTTCTGTTCATAGAAACCTCCAAAAAACTTGCCCGCACCGGCGGGCGGGATTATATTTTACTGCTGGTCGGCCAGCAGCTTTTCAACAACTGCCAGGCGCACACAGACGCAGAGCAGTGCAGAAGCAGTTTCGACCTCGGTCAGGCTCGGGTAGGTCGGCGCAATGCGCAGATGCGAGTCATCGGGATCCTTGTGGTAGGGGTAGGCAGAGCCGGCACCCGTCAGGGTCAGGCCGCAGTCCTTGCACAGCTGGGCTACGCGCTTGGCGCAGCCGGGCATGACGTACAGGCTGATGAAGTAACCGCCCTTCGGGTTTGTCCAGTGGGCGATGTTGCCGCAGGGGGTCAGCTCCTCGGCAAAGGTGGTCTTGACGGCGTCAAAGCAGGGCACCAGGCGGCGGCGATGCTTGGCCATGTGGGCCAGGACACCGGCCTTATTCTTGAGAAAACGGACATGGCGCAGCTGGTTCATCTTGTCGTAGCTGATGATCATCGTCGAGAAGCGCTTGCACATGTACTTCATCGAGTTCTCGCTGCAGGCGATGGCGGAGATGCCCGCGCCCGGGAAGGTGATCTTGCTCGTGGAGGTGAACATAAAGACACGGTCCTCATTGCCGTACTTCTTGGCCTCGTTCAGCAAAACCGGCGTCTCGATGATCTCATCGGTCAGGTGGTGGACGATGTACGCCTCATCCCAGAAGATCTTGAAATCGGGGGCGGCGGTCTTGAGCGCGGCAAAGCGGCGGATCGTCTCGTCGCTGTAGGTGTAGCCGTCGGGGTTGGAGTACTGCGGCACGCACCAGATTCCCTTGATGGTGTCATCCTCGGCGACGAGCTTTTCAATCATGTCCATGTCGGGGCCGTCGGGGCTCATGGGCACGGAGATCAGCTCAAAGCCCATCTCCTCGGTGATGGCAAAGTGGCGGTCATAGCCGGGCACGGGGCAGAGGAACTTGCGGTGCTCGACCTGGCCCCAGGGCTTCGGGGAATCCTGGAAACCGAACATCATGCCGATGGCGACCAGATTGTACATCAGCTGCAGGCTGGAGTTGCCGCCCACGAAAACTTCGCCGGGCTGCACGCCGAACACATCGGCAAACAGTGCGCGGGCTTCGGGCAGACCCTCCAGCTCACCGTAGTTGCGGGTGTCAAAGCCGTTGTCGGTGATGTAGTTGTCCATCTTGAGCAGGTCCATGGCCAGATCCATCTGGTGAGGGCCGGGCTTGCCGCGGGCCATGTTCAGCTTCAGATTCATACCCTGAAACTTCTTGTACTGGGCCTCCAGCGCGGTCTTTTCAGCGGTGAGTTCGTCGTGATCCATTGCAAAGTAATCAGCCATAAGTACGATCCCCCTAAATAAAATATATACGTTTCCCTTCATAATCCTGTGCGTGCCACCCTCTATCTTGGCACAACCACAGGCGTACACTACATTATATACGATTTATCTGAAATAAACAAGCACTTTTTGCCAGATAGTGCGCTTTTTTTATGCAGAAAAATACAAAAAAGCACATCTGCACCAAAAAACAGATGTGCTTTTGCAAAAAACAAAGAAAAAACGACTGGACCGTAAGCCGGGTTCTGTATCAAACGACGATCTATCTTGTCCTTGCGTCGCCGCAAGGCTCACGCCATCACCGGGACGCGCGAGACTCCGCATAATGTCCCATACGGATGTTGCTTCGAGCAGGGTTTACATAGCCGCAAAGTCGCCAGTGCGCTGGTGAGCTCTTACCTCGCCTTTCCATCCTTACCGCTTTCGCGGCGGTTTCTTTCTGTTGCACTATCCCTGGGGTCACCCCCGGCTGCCGTTAGCAGTTACTCTGTCTCTGTGAAGCCCGGACTTTCCTCAGGCAGCCCTTGCGGGCTGTCCCGCCGCCGTATGTTCCACTCGTTTTCTAAAAGAGTATAGCATACTTCCGCCCTGTTGGCAAGGCATTTTATAAAAGCAGCCGCAAAATCAGCAGGGCCGTCACGCCGGGCAATCCCAAAACGCCCGCGCAGAACGCCGTAAAGCGATTCAGCGGCAGCGCAATGCCGGTCACCGGCTCCAAAAGGCCCAGCAGGGCCAGCGCGCCCAGACCGCAGACGGCCCCTGCCAGCAGACTGCGCATTCCGTGCCGCTGGCGGGCGGCACAGCGCAGTACGGCGATGGCGCACACAGCTGCGAGCAGACAGGGCCAATATTCGGTCATGGCTCCTCCCCTTCCGCCCGCAGTGTGCGAAGCAGCGCCCGGCAGCGGCACATCAGCGCGGCGTGCTGGTAGGTCAGCTGGTCAATATAAAATGGGTCCTGCGCCTCCGTGAAGGCGCGCTCGTTCGAGCGCAGTGCCTGCAAGGTCGTTTCCAGCTCGGCCCTGGCGGCGCGACGCTCACGCTCCTGCCTGGAAATGCGTCTGAACATAACTCCTCCGTCACAACAGAATGCAGATCAGCCCGTCGCAGCCCTCGTTGATGATGCGCTCAAGCGTCTGCTGCAGGCGGCTGCGTGCCTCCTGCGGCATGTGCAGCAGCTTTGCCTGCACGCCCTCGCTGACCAGCTCGTTCAGGCTCTTGCCGAAAATATTCGTGCTCCACAGCTTGCCGGGGTCGGTCTCAAAGTCCGCCAGCAGGCTTTTGATAAGCTCCTCCCCCTGCTGCTCACTGCCGACGGTGGGTGAAAGCTCGGTGTGGATGTTGGCGCGCATGATGTGCAGGCTGGGGGCGCTGGCCGACAGCCGCACGCCGTACTGCCCGCCCTGCCTGACGATTTCGGGTTCTTCCAATGTCAATTCATCAATGCCCGGCATGACGATGCCGTAGCCCGTGGCCTCGACCTGGTCAAGGGCGGATTTGATCTTGTCATAGGCGCGCTTGGCCCGGGCCAGGCTGACGACGCAGGGCAAAAGGCTTGCCTCGTCCACGATGTCCAGCCCGGTCTGTTCACCGAGGATCTTATAGAAAATATCCGGGGCGACGGCAGCGGTGATGCTGACACTGCCGCTGGCCAAATCCATGCCGGTCAGGCTGGCGGCGGTGATGTATTCACACCCCAGATGGGGGCGCTTGCCTGCAAGGTCGGCCATCCGGTGCACCGAGGCAGCAAAATCCAGCATGGACGTGTAGACCGCGCTTTGCAGCCAGTGCCCGCTTTCGAGCATCGTGACCCAGGCGGGCATCTGCACGGCGATCTCGCGGATCGGGAACTCGTACAAAAGCGTTTGCAGCAGCTTGTCGAGGGTCTCGACGGTCATCGTCGTGCAGTTCAGCGGAAGGACCGCGTGGCCGTAGGTCTCGGCCATCTCGGCGGCAAGGCGCTGTGCATCGTCGCTGTCCGGCTCGGCGCAGTTCAGCAGGATGATATACGGCTTGCCGATGCCGTCCAGCTCTGCGATGATACGGCGCTCGGCGTCGAGATACGCCTCCCGCGGCAGGTCGGCAACGGAGCCGTCCGTCGTTACGACGAGGCCCACCGTGGCGTGCTCCCGGATGACGCAGCGGGTGCCGGTCTCGGCGGCCAGGTCAAACGGGATCTCGTGGTCGAACCAGGGACTCTTGACCAGGCGCGGAGCCTCGTTTTCCTCATGGCCGAGTGCGCCGTCCACCATGTAGCCGACGCAGTCGATGAGCCGCGCCTTGAAGCTGCCGCCGCCAGAAAGCTCGAGTTTGACGGCTTTCTCGGGGATGAACTTCGGCTCCGTTGTCATGATGGTGCGCCCGGCGGCGGATTGGGGCAGCTCGTCATGGGCGCGGGCACGACGGGCCTCGTTCTTGATGCGCGGCAGCAGCATCAGCTCGGCAAACCGCTTGATAAAGGTGCTTTTGCCGCTGCGCACCGGGCCGACGACGCCGAGATAGATGTCCCCGCCGGTGCGCTGTGCAATGTTTTGGTAGATTTGATCCTGTGTCACGGATGTGTCCCTCCTTTACAGCGCTGCGGGAATCAGCAGACAGGCGGTGTCCGTCGTAAGCTCCTGCGGCGGGTCACCGTTGGTGTCCAGATGGTTGGCGGCGGCCAGGTCACGGGCGCGGGCATGGTAGCGCCTGGCAATGTCAAAGATGCGCTCCCCCTGCCGAGCGTAGTAAATATAGAGGGCCGGGCCGTCGCTGTCGTCGTATTCCTCGCCCAGCTCCACGCCGCAGAGCGCGTCAAAGCTCTGCGCCTGGAACAGGGCACCGCTGATCTCGATCTCTAAATCGACCCGCAGCCGTGCACCGTTTTTGCTGCTGGCGACCCGCGCGACGGAGGCCCCGACACTTGGCCACGCGCCGTCAGTGCTGCCGGGCCAGAGGTCGTCAGGCTGCCAGGTAAACGCCTTGTCGTAGCAGGTCAGCTCACCGCGGGCATCGCTGATGAATACATGCGCAGTCCCCTTGCCCAGTAGTTTTAAATGTGTTTCAGCCTTGTTGCCGTCAGCCTGTGCGGCGCACAGGGCACCCAGCGTTACAAAGCAGCCGAGAACAGTGCCCTCGGCGTCGGGCAGGTCGTCGTCAAGCGTGACCGGGATACGCCCGGTCAAATCCGCGGTTTTCTGCAAAAGGCGGCAGACCGTCTGCACGGTCTGGGTCTTACAGAGCGTGGAGTAGGCGTCGGCCACGACGGTGTGCTGCACGCTGCGCCAGACCTCGACGCGCAGCTTCCAGGTCACCGAGAGGGACGCTTCCCCTGCGCCGTCGACTGCGCTCAGTGTGCAGGCCAGCACCTCGCCGCGCACAAGGGCTGTGTCGTCCTCGGTCACGCCGGGCAGCTCCAGCGTCTGCTGCACGGCAAGATCCTTGCTGCGCACGGTCAGCTCGCCGGTGTCGGTGTTCTGGCTGCATATTTGAATTTGCAGCGTCCCCTGCACACTGACCTGCCCGGTGGCCGGCGCTGCGCTGCCGGCGGCAAAGCTGCCGATGATGTCCAGCACGCTTTCCCCGGTGCCGGGCAGCGCCGCAGTGGTCTCGGCAGTCAACGTTTTTTCCTCGGTCACGGCGCATTGCAGGCCCTGCATCGTGCGGGTGTACTGCTCAATGCCGCAGTCGGCCAGTGCGGTCAGCAGCTCGGACTCCCGCCGCACGGCCACTGCGGCGCAGAGGATGTACGCGCCGCGCAGGTCGATGCGGTGCTCACTGACGGCGCGGCAGTTGCAGTATTCCGGCTCGCCCCAGACCTGGGCCGGGCCGTCGGCGTACTGCCCGGCGGGCAGCTCGACCAGTTTTTCAAAGGCAAATTTCTGCTCGGTGCGCAAAAGGCGCGTGCCGGGCTCCTCGCTCTGGTAGTAGACGGTGCAGCGCAGATAGCCCTCGCTCTGCCAGCGTCCGCCGGACACACGGTTCTGCAGCACAACGGGCGTGATCAGGCACTTGACGATCTTGAATACGGCGGGTAGGTAGTCGGGAATCAGAATCTCCGTTTCCACGGGAAGCTCCAGCCGTGTTTCCCAGCGTCCGCCGTAGGATGCGATGGTGTCTTTGAACACCTTGAGTTCCATATTGCTTGCCCCTTTCCGGTTATGTTCTGGGGCATTATATGCGGCAGGGCAAAAAAATAGCCCCTGCCCGGAACAGGCAGGGGAAAAATTTGGATTCAGACCTTGAAGGCTGCGCGTAAGATCCAACGGAAGGCGCGCGGGCAGCGAACTACAACCACATGCATGGCATACACCTCACTTTCCGTGTTTGTGTACGCCATACTATGCCGGGCAGTGCTGCGGTGTTACGCATCGTCGCGGGTCAGCACAACGAGACCGCAGCCGCCGGAGCATTGCAGCTGTGCGGTGTCCGCGATAAACTCATTGCTGACGCCGAGCGGATAGTCCGCGGTCAGCACGGCGTTTTCCAGCGGGTAGAACGCGCCTCGGATGCAGACGCCGGTCAGCCGGCCCTCCATCGGGAAAAGGGAGAGATACTTCCAGTCCCTGCGCTGCAAAATAAGCTCGCGGCCCGGCACAAGATACCGCAGCTCGCTGCGCTCGTTGGCCAGCAGGACGTTCACGCCGTTTTTGGCAAGATACAGTCCGGTGGCAAGGTTGGCCAGCGTGTGCTCCAGGCGTGCCCCGCCCAGAGCGCCCAGCAGGGTGATCTCGTCATAGCCGTGCTCCAGCAGCCAATGGGCGGCGTACTGGGTATCGGTATCGTCCTTCACATGGGGCAGCACAATGGTCTCGTGCTCGGTTTTGGGCTGCGGGGCGGAGTCAAAGTCACCGACGATGAGGTCGGGGCGCAGGTCAAGCCGTTCGGCATTGCGGTAGCCCGCGTCGCAGGCCACAACAAAATCACCGGGCTGCACATAGCGGCACAGTGCGGTGGAAACCGGCACGGCGGAAAGAATCACGGCACGCCTGCTCATTTCTCCCACTCCTTCCGTGCGCTGGCTTCCTCATACATGGCAAGGTAGCTTGCATAGCGCGTTTTGCTGATGGTTCCGGCCTCGACAGCCTCACGCACAGCACAACCGGTCTCACTGCGGTGGGAGCAGCCCGTAAAGCGGCACTGCCCGAAATGGGGTCCGAACTCCGGGAAGGTGTGCTGCAGATCATCCTTCGGGATGCGGCAGAGCTTCTGCGCCTCCAGGCTGGCAAAGCCCGGCGTATCAGCCAGACGCCCTCCGCAAATCTCAAAAATTTCGACCTCGCGGGTCGTGTGCCGCCCGCGGCCCAGCTTTTGGCTGATCTGCCCGGTCTCGCGGTGCAGCGCGGGGGCCAGCGTGTTGAGCAGCGTCGATTTACCGACGCCGGAGTTGCCGCAGAAGGCGCAGAGATGCCCTTCAATATAGCCCTTGACCTCGTCAAGGCCCTCGCCGGTCTCATAGTTCAGCTGCACCAGCGGGATGCCGCTGCCCGCGTAGGCGGTGCGCAGCATATCGGCAGCGGCCAAATCAGATTTTGTCACAACAAGCACGGGCTGCACATCCTTGTAGATGGCAGCGGCGGCCAGCTGGTCCAGCACCAACGTACTGGGTACGGGCTGGGTCGTGCTGGTAACGATGAACAGAATATCCAGATTGGCAATCGGCGGACGAATAAAGACGTTTTTGCGCGGTAAAATCTCATCGATCATTGTGCCGTCGTCGGACAGGGTGACGTTGTCTCCCGCCACCGGTGTGATGCCGCGCTTGCGGAAGATGCCGCGTGCCTTGCACTCGACGATGCCGTCCGGCGTCTTTACATAGTAGAAGCCGCCGATGCCCTTTGTAATATACGCCATGACTTCCCCCGCATCAGGCAATGGGGTTGCCCTGTGCGTCGCACCGCTGGCCGTTCTCATTCCACATGGTACCGTCGGTCAGCTGATGGATCTGGTGACTGCCGTCAGCACTCGGCCACCAGCTCTCCTGCACGGTGATGGTACCGTCCTCGTTCACAGTGGGTTCGACTGGCTCGGGGGTGGCGACGACCTCGGGCACGCCGGTGGACACCACAAGTGTGATAACGCTCGACTTACGGACCGTGGAACCGGCATCGGGGCTCTGGCTCAGTACCGTGCCCGCAGGCTGTTCGCTGGCCTGCTCGATTGTGCGGATGGACAGGTTCAGCCCCTTGACCTCATTGCGGGCTTCCTCAATGGTCTTGCCGGTCAGGCTCGGGACCTGGCTCTCCTTGCTGACCTCGGAGCGGCTGACGTACAGGATGACCGTGGAGTCACCCTCGACGGTCTCCCCGGCGGCGGGCTGGGTGTAGACGACAGCGCCGTTAGCCACGGAGTTGTCGGACATGGGCTTCTTGGTCACGCGCAGACCCATATCCTTCAGGGTCTGCTCGGCATCCTCGGCCACCATGTTCTTCGTCTCGGGGATCGTGACGTACTGGGTGCCCAAGCTGACGGTCAGCACGATGCGCTGCTTCTCCTTGACGGTACGCCCGGCCTTGGGGGTCTGGCGGATGATCGTGCCCGCGGGTTCACTGGAATACTCCTCCGGGAATTCGGCGCGCAGCAGGTTGTTGTAGTCGGTGGCGAGGAACTCGTCCTTTGTCATGCCCACAAAGCTGATGACCTGCACATCGGCACGGTTAGAGAACAGCAGGTTGCTGGAATTGGTGAAGATCAGATAGATCAGGATGGCAGCGCCGATGACAAACGCCACGGCCATGCCGAAGAAGATCGGCAGCAGGGAAAAGCCCTTGGATGCCTTTTTCTTCTTCTTTTGGGCAGATTTGCTGCGGCCCGGGTTCGAGGTGCCGACACGACGGGCGTCACCCGTGTGGATGTTGGTGGATTTCGGGCTGGGCTTTGTGTTGCTTACCACGCGGTTAATGTTCCTTTCCGGGTTGTCCTCGGCACTGCGGTACTCATACGCAAACTGGATGGACGGGTTGCGCTTGAATTCCTCGATAGCGGCCAGCATCTCCTGGGCGCTCTGGTAGCGCTTGTCGGGGTCCTTTTCCATGGCTTTCTCGGTAATCTGGCGCAGTCCTGCCGGGGTCTGGGGTGCGATTTCGGCCAGCGGCTTCGGCTTCTCCGAGATCTGCATGATGGCGATGGACACTGCACCGTCGCCGTCAAACGGCAGGCGGCCCGACAGCATCTCGTACAGCATGACGCCGACAGAGTAGATGTCGGTGCGGGCGTCGGTGCGCTCACCCTTGGCCTGCTCAGGGCTGATGTAGTGCACCGAGCCGATGGCCTTGTCGCTGACGGTCTGGCTCTGTGCGCGGGAGAAGCGTGCGATGCCGAAGTCCATCATCTTGATGGAGCCATCTGCCAGCAACATGATGTTCTGCGGCTTGACATCGCGGTGAATGATGCCCTTGGAGTGGGCGTGCTGCAGAGCACTCAAAATCTGGGTGGCAAAGTGCACGGTCTCCTTCCAAGTCAGGGCGCCGCCGCGCTGCTTGAGATATTCCTTTAAAGTGATGCCGTCCACATATTCCATGACGATGTATTGCAATTTGTCGGTGACAGAGACGTCATAGACCTTGACGATGTTGGGATGGCTCAGAATGGAGATCGCCTTCGATTCGTTCTTGAAGCGGCGGACCAGTTCCTCATTGTCCAGAAATTCGTCTTTTAATACCTTGACGGCGATCTGGTTGCCCGTTTTTAAATCAGTGCCGCGGTAGACATTGGCCATGCCGCCGACACCCACGAGACTTTCAATTGAGTAGCGGCCATCCAGCCGTTTGCCGATCAGATTATCCATTGTTGACCTCCGTAGCTTCCACGCCCATGAGCAGGACCGTAATGTTATCCTGACCGCCCGCCTGCAGGGCGCGGTCTACCAAAATGCTGGTTGCATCAAAAAAAGGAACCTCGCGCAGTACCTGCGCAATGTCATCGTCCGCGACCATGTTCGTCAGGCCGTCGGTGCACAGCAGCAGGATGTCCCCCGCCTCGATTTCGCAGCGGTTGTACTCCGGCACAATGTTGGCCGAGACGCCCAGCGCGCGGGTGATGAGGTTCTTCTGCGGGTGGACGGCAGCCTGCTCCCGCGTGATCTGGCCGCTGTCGACGAGCTGCTGCACCATCGAGTGGTCGCGGGTGATCTGCCGCAGCCCGCCTGCGTGGAACAGGTAGGCGCGGGAATCCCCGGCGTGCACCACATGGGCCATGCCGCGGCTGGCATAAGCGCAGACGCCGGTGGTACCCATGCCCTGCATCTCGGGGTCAGAGGTGGACTTTTCATACACGGCGCGGTTCGTGATGTCGAACCCGCGCATGAGGAAAGTCTTTTCCATGCCAGGCTGCAGGGCCTTCATGTGGCGGGCAAAATACTGCTGCATGGTGTCGGTAGCAATGCGTGCAGCAATGCGCCCGCCGTTGACACCGCCCATGCCGTCGCAGACGATGCCCCAGGCGGTGCCGCCTGCCAGCTGCTGCGCACAGTAATTGTCCTGGTTTTCCTGCCGGCAGCTGCCGATGTCCGTGATCGCGGCAATCTTCATTCGGGTTGGTTCCTTTCCGCTGCTCCGTTGCGGAGCAAGACTCATTTTCCCTGCGCGTCCTCGCGGCGCAGCTGGCCGCAGGCGGCGCTGATGTCGGTACCCAGACGGCGGCGCACCGTGGCGTTGACGCCCAGTGCCTCCAGCTCCTTCTGGAAACGGTGCACATTGGCATCGTCGGTGGCAGAATAGGGGCTGCCGTCCACGGGGTTGATGGGAATCAGGTTGACGTGCGCGCCCATGCCCTTGATGAGGTTGGCGAGCTTCTGCGCCATCTCACTGCTGTCATTGACACCGCGCACCATCGAATACTCAAAGCTGATGCGGCGGCCCGTCTCCTTCTGGTAGCGGCGGCAGGCCGGGATCAGCTGCTCCAGCGGGAACGCATCGTTGACCGGCATCATGCCGGAACGGGTCTTATTGTCCGGCGCATGGAGCGAGACAGACAGTGTCAGCTGCAGATGGCGCTTCGCCAGCTCGTCGATCTTGGGCACAAGGCCGCAAGTCGACAGGCTGATGTTGCGCATACCGATGTTGACGCCCTCCGGGCAGGAGATGATCTCCAGAAAGTCCATCACATTATTAAAATTGTGCAGCGGCTCACCGATGCCCATCAAAACAATGTGGGAGACGCGCTCGCCGGTGTCCTTCTGTGCGGTGTAAATTTCCGCCGCGATCTCCCCTGCCGTCAGGTCGCGCACGCGGCCCGCCTGGGTGGAGGCGCAGAACCGGCAGCCCATCGCGCAGCCCACCTGGGTGGACACACAGACAGTATTGCCGTATTTGTAGCGCATGAGCACGGTCTCGATGCAGTTGCCGTCGGCCAGCTGCAAAAGATACTTGACCGTACCGTCCCTGGACTGCTGGCGGCGGCGGATGACGGGGGCTGCAATCGTGCACTGCTCCTCTAGCTGGGCCAGCAGCGCCTTGGGCTGGTCGGTCATCTGGGAGAACTCCGTCACAAGCTTCTGGTGCAGCCATTTAAAAATCTGCTTGGCGCGGAATTTTGGCTGACCCAGTCCCACGATGTAGGCCGTCAGCGCGTCAAGCGTCAGGTCGGAAATGCAGATTTTTTCGCCCATGCGGGGTCACCTCCTTTTATAAGAACGAGTTTACAGTCAGTTTCGTTCCAGGATGGCGGCAAAAAAACCGTCCGTCCCGGTTCTGTGGGGCAAAAACAGCGTGCCCAGCGGCGTGATGTCCGCCCCCGGCACCGCCGTCTTTGGCAGTACAACGTGAAAATCAGGATTGGCAGAGAGGAATTTCTCCACCTGGGCCTGATTCTCCTTATCATTCACTGTACAGGTAGAATACACCAAACGGCCATTTTCGGCAAGTGAATCTGCGCCGTTTTGCAGGATTTTTTGCTGGGCAGCGAGCAGATTCTCTATCCCGTCCAAATCCTTGTAACGAATGTCCGGCTTTTTGGCGATAACGCCCAAACCCGAGCAGGGCACATCGCAGAGCACACGGTCAAACGTTGGCCAGTCGGAATTGTGCTGTGTGGCGTCATTTTCAACCGCTACGGCACAGGTGATGCCGCAGCGGTCAAACGCCTGCTGCAAAAGCGGCACGCGGGCGGGTACAAACTCGCCGCTGACAAGCTGGCCTTTGTCCTGCATGGCCTCGGCCAACGTCAGGCTTTTGCCGCCCGGCGCGGCGCAGAGATCGAGCACCTGCTGCCCCGGCTGTGCGTCAACGCAGAGCGCGGCAAACTGGCTGGCAAGCCCCTGCACATGGAAAAGCCCTTTTTTGAATGCCGCGCTCGCGGCGGGCGAACCGGCAAACTCCACGACCAGCGCCCCCGGCCAGGGGCCGGGCGTCACGGTATGGCCCTCCTGCTGCAAAAGCGCGGTCAGGGCAGTATCGTTCGTGCGCAGTGTGTTGACGCGGATCGTCGTCTTAGGCTTTTCATAAAATGCGGCGGCCAGGGGGAATGCCTCCGCCCCGAACTGCGCATAGAAAAGCTCGGCCACCGGGCGGGACAGGCAGTAGTAGATCGAGAGCCGGTCCAGAGGGTCGGCAAAATCGGCCTCGGAGACATCGGCGGCAGCGGCGCGGCGCAGCACGGCGTTGACCATGCCCGCGGCGCTGGATTTTCCCAGTGCCCGCGTCAGCTTGACCGATTCATTCACAGCGGCGGGCAGCGGTACATTCATGTACTGTGCCTGTGCCAGTCCCGCCCGCAGAACGGCGCGCACCGGCGCGTCCAGCTTGGCGACGGGCTTTTTCGTAAACTGATTTATACGATAGTCCAGCAGCGGCAGACGCTCGAGCGTTGTGTAAAAAATGCGCGCGGCAAAGGCGGCGTCGCGGCTGTCCAGCGGCGGCGTGCATTTTTTCAGCTCGGCGTCCAGCACAAGGTTGGCGTAGCCTGCCTGCTCCTGGTGGATCAGGGCCTTGACGGCGAGACGGCGCGGCGTCACAGGCTGTCCCCCGCTTTCAG